>Ga0307508_10001403_pt1 | contig 27135 bp, 16 predicted proteins | sample 9_EM_MG_FD_203089 | JGI IMG/M metagenome (GOLD analysis project Ga0307508, IMG submission 203089) | Populus trichocarpa ectomycorrhiza microbial communities from riparian zone in the Pacific Northwest, United States - 9_EM | ecosystem: Host-associated > Plants > Roots > Unclassified | place...
GTCCGCGAATCGGGATTTTTTCGCGCCGCCGCTGCTGGGATCTATGTTGGGGTTAGCGGAAAACCCGCTGGTCAGAGCGACTGCCCCAGCATGGTTTCAACCTCCGCGCGATAGCTCCGGCTAAGCATCAGGCGTGTGCCGTCCTTCAGCACGACCTCGAACTCGCCATGCGAACGGCGCTCGAGGAACGCGATCGATCTGAGGTTCACGACACTGGAGCGGTGGATGCGGACAAACCGGAACGGATCGAGCCGGCTTGCCACGGTGGCGAGGCCAGCCCGGTACAGGAATTCCTCTTCGCCGGCATGCAGCGTGACATATACCCCGGCGGCTTCGATCCAGTCGATGTCCTGAGTCATCACGAAGTGAGTGGCCTCCTTCTTCTTGACGACCATCCAGTTCCAGATTTCACCCGGCTTCGCGCGGCTGGCAGCCAGCTTGAGCAGTTCCGGACCGAAGGCATTCGCGTCGCCCTCGCTGTCCGGATGGATCTCCTCCAAACGCTTTTTGACCCGCTCCATCATCTTTTCGTAGCGCGAGTCGCCAAAGGGCTTGAGCAGATAGTCGACCGCCTCCGCCTCGAAAGCTTTGAGCGCGAACTGGTCATACGCGGTCACGAACACCGTCAGCGGCATGTTTTCGGCGCCCAGGGCATCGATCACGCCAAAGCCATCCACGCCAGGCATCTGCACGTCGAGGAATACGATATCAGGATTGGTCTCCTGGATCAGCGCAACGGCATCGACGCCGTTCCTTGCCTCAAGGATCTTTCCAACATCCCGATCCTTTGAGAGCAGGTCCATCAGGCGCTTGCGGGCCGGAGCCTCGTCATCGACCACCAGCACACGGAGCGGTTCGGGCGACGCTTTCATGCTTCGTCACTTTCGACGCGGTACACGGGCACGCTCATTGCTACTTCAGTGCCGCCTCCTTCGCGGCGGCGGATCACGAAACCCTGCTCGCCCAAATCAGGGTAGAGCGCGGCCAGCCGTTCACGCGCGAGGCGCACGCCAAGCCCGGTCGATGCATCCATGTGCCAGTTCGGCGGCAGGCCGACGCCATCGTCAAGCACGCGGATCTGCAATTCGTCGCCCGCACGCCACGCGGAAATCATGACCTTGCCACCTGACAACCGGCCCTCGATTCCATGGCGGATCGCGTTTTCCACCAGCGGCTGCAGCAGCATCGAAGGCACCAGGATAGACAGCGTCTCGGGCTCGATATCGATGCCGATTTCCATCCTGTCCCCGAAGCGAATGCGCTGAATGGAAAGATAATGCTCGAGAAGCGAAAGCTCCTGCGCCAGCGTTATTTCAGTCCTGTCCTTGCAGTCGAGCGACTGCCGAAGCAACGCGCCCAGGTCTCCGATCATGTCCCGTGCAAGATTGGGGTTGGTCGTAACTTCCGACGAAATCGTATTGAGGGCATTGAACAGGAAATGCGGCTCCAGCTGCAGGCGCAGCGCGTTCAGCCGCGACGCGAGCAAGCTCTTTTCCACACGCTCCAGCTGAAGGCGGCTGGTCAGGAACCGGTTATAATATTTGAACGCATATACGATGCCGACCAGCGCGGAAAATGTCTGCCAGCCCCCGAGGAAATAATAGACGGCGAAATCGGGTCTCAGCAAAGGATTCCACCATATCTGAGGGACCGCAAGCAGCAGCAGGCCGCACAAATAGACATGGATGAGACTGAAAGGGACGCTCAGGAAAAGGAACAGGAGCGCCAGGCGGCCGATGCTCTGCTCGGTCGACGCGAATTTGCGGTCGATCAGCAGCAGAGCCGGCGTCAGCAATGCCCATGCCCAGGAATCAACGACTTTGTCGATGAGGTTGAGCCAACGGAAGCCCGTGAACGTCTCCGGCACCGCAAGGAACAGGCCGAGGCAGGTCCAGGCGAGGAAAATGAGAATCGCCGGGCGGAGCCGGCCTAGCCAGGTGGGGTCCGAACGACCGCCTGCGTCGATGGCCTCGGCGCCCGCTCGCGCATCGCTCGCTAAAATGATGGCATCGGCACTCATGGCTGACTGCCGTCCATACCCGATTCCCGGCCAGAATGCTTGCGTCTTCCAATCAGGGGCGCTCACACCCCGTCCGGCACCCCGAACAAGGCCGAGGCTGACGATTGCCGCTGCCGAACGACGGACGCGCTTCATAGCCTCTCCTGCAATTCCGGCTCGTTAAACAACAGGGTCGGCTGGCCAGGCGATGACAAGCCGGAGCTCGGGGCGATTCGGGCCAGCCCACCCATGGGCGGCTTCTCCGCCCTGTTATGGTCAAGCTACGGGCTCGGCCCAAGGCCTGTCGGGACGGCATTTCCCAAAAATGTTCCGAAACGGACTCCTGCTTCGCGTTCCGGCCTCTCAATTCGCAGTGCGGATTATCCACACAATATTCGCTCTATTTTTCGAAGGTTTTGGCGAGTCCAGCGCATGCACTCCGTGGACGTGACGTTCTATTTGTGTGACTAATGGGGCCTACCGTTGAAGTAGCGCTGACCACGTTAGGGTCGGTGAGAAAATAGACTATAGGAGAGAAGATGCTGGTGACGGCAAATGCCCTCCTTTGCTATTAAAATGGAGGGTTTTCCATGGTCATTGGTCACGGCATGCTTGACGCTATTGCGGAGGTATTGTCGGAGGCGATTTCAGGGTCGCCCGGTGCAAGGCGGCCGACGTTCAACCGCGATGGGCGGCAATCTTTTCCACGGAAAATGACAACGATGGAAATGGCGGCGCTGGCGTCGCCATGGCGGTTCTCGCGCGGCGCAATCCACGTCGGTCCATCGTCGATATCGCAGCCATCGGGCAGCAGCTGGAAAGCAGCATTCACAGTCGATCGTAGCCGATACCGTTCACGTATAAAAATACGGCGTGTATCTAAAAAAATTATATCGGAATTGGGGGAGTATAAATGAAGACGCGAAATTTGATGTTGAGTGCCAGTGCTTCAGCGCTGATCCTTGCAACCCTGAGCATGGCGACGCCGGCATGGGCACAGGACGATGCGCCCGCCAAGGCGAAAGACAAGAGCGATGACGTCGCGGCCGACATCATCGTCACCGCTCGGCGCAAGGCGCTGGCGGATGCGATCTCCATCAAGAAGAACTCAGACACGATCGTCGACTCGGTGACTGCGGACGAGGCCGGCAAACTGCCGGACAATTCGATCACCGAGGTGCTTCAGCGCGTGCCGGGCGTGTCGATCTCGCGTTTCAATGGGACCAACGGCGGCAGCACCGCGTTCCAGATCGAAGGTTCGGGCCTTACCGTGCGCGGTCTTCCCTTCAATTCTAGCATGCTCAACGGCCGGCAGGTGTTCAGCGCCAATGGCGCAAGCTCCATCAGCTGGAACGAAATCACGCCTGAGCTTATGTCCGGGGTCGATGTTTACAAAGCGACGCGCGCGGACATCGTCGAAGGGGGTGCCTCCTCGATCAATCTTCGCACGCATGTGCCCTTCGATTTCAAGGATACCCAGTTTAACGTCAGTGCGGGCGGCACCTACGGCACCATGGCGAAAAAGGCTTCGCCCCGCATTTCCGCCATGTTCTCCAAGCGGTTCGATACCGGCATCGGCGAAATTGGCGTGTTGTGGGATTTGGCCTATAGCGGTCTGTACCAGCAGAGCAGCGACCTGCAGGTTGGTGCCATGTTCGCCGAATATGTGCCCACCTCCAAGCGCGCCGATCATCTGGCTTTTGTTCCCAGCTCGTTCAACTGGAACAATAACGAGACCAAGCGCGACAGATACGGCGCCTATCAGGCCATTCAGTGGAAGCCGGCTTCGAACCTGACGCTGACCAACACCATATTCTACTCGCAATATGTCGAGCATAGTCAGGGGAACAGCGGTAGCTTGGGGCTGACCCCATCCGCGGTCTCCGCGGTTATGCCCAAGGTTGGCAGTCCGGTCGAATATGATGCCAATGGCGCCTTCCAGAAGGGAACGCTCACGATCGGGTCCACCGGCAATGCGGTGGAGTTTGGGAATACGACCACCCACACCAGTTGGCTGAACCCCTGGTATCAGATCGATTGCGGCGGTGCCTACGGCTCTCCCGTCTCTTCCGTTCAGTGGGACTGGTCGGTTAATCAGGGTCTTGAAACGGCGAATCCTGGTCCGGGTCAACCCCGTCTGAATCAGTGCACCCCTCCGAGCAGCTCGCTGAACCCCGGCGGTGGCGCGACGGCGTCGCACAGCAAGAATTCCACGCTCGATATTTCGCAGAGCTTCGTCTGGACCCCTGGGGACCGGGTGGCGGTGCGTGGAAGCGCGCAATATGTTTCGTCCAGCTCGACCGGGCAGCAATTCTATGTCGGCACCACTCAGAGCAGCCCGCAGGTTAATTCGTTGGATGTAGATCTGTCGGGGTCGCTGCCGGTCGTGTCTGGCATTAACACCGCTGGCGTGCTCGATCCGAGCACGGCGAATTTTGCCCAGTTCGGCTATCACGAACCCAAAAATAAGGGGACGATGCTGGCCGGCCATCTCGACGTCGAATACAGGGTCAGCGACGGTGGATTCCTGCGCAGCATCACTGTTGGTGCCCGTGCCGCCAAGCGCACCGAAAAAGACAATTTCGTGGGGACATATTGGGCGCCGATGGGTCAGTCCTGGATGGGGCATAATTTCGGGAGTCATCCGGGGGACCCAAACTTTGGCCCGGGGAATATCCAATATTTCAGTAACCCAAATGTCTGGCCGTCGGATTATCAGGTTGCGACCTTCCCGAATTTCTTCGGCGGCAAAGTGGCTGTGCCGTCACAGCTCATCGTCGGCAGCCAACATCTGCTGCAGAGCTATGACTGGTACCATTTGCTCCAGACCTATAACGGTGACATCCCCAACGGGACCAGGGATCAGTATTGGACGGCCGATATCGATCGGGGCCTGAACAAGACCGAGAGCCGCATCACCAACATGGCCGCCTATGTCCAGGCCAGGTTCGCGCATGATCGTATCGGGTTCATTCCGGCGTTCTCGGGTAATATAGGCGTTCGTGTATTCCACGATTCTCTGAAGGCGAGCGGTCTGCTGGGAACGCCGAACGCTTCGACGCTTGCTCTGACCCAAGCGGACAGCACGGCATATTTCTTTGCGACAAGCACGAATCCGGCGCCGCCGCCGGGCACGCCGATACCGACAGTCTATGGGTTTACTGACGCTACCTACCCGAAGACCCACGACTATAGTTACACGCGCTTTCTGCCTTCGTTCAACATCAAGTTCGACGTATCCGACAAGTTCAAGATTCGTGGTGCGGCATCGGAGTCGTCTTCTCCGCCTAACCTCAATGACATTCGCGCGGGCGGTTCGAACCGCGCCAGGACACTTGGTAACCCCGCCAATAGCAATGCACCCCAGATTCTCAACGGTGTTCTCGTCGACACCGGAGGCGCAGAACTGAAGCCGACCATGATCACCAGTGAAGACCTGACGTTCGAATATTATCCGTCGTCATCCAGTTTCTTCTACATCGATCTGTTTGCCAAGCAGATCAAGGATGCACCGGAGTTCTATTCGTACGTCCTCAAGGATATGCCCACTCCGGTCATGGCATACGCCAATGGTGCGAAACCGGCCAAGCCGGGGGATCCGCCGAACCCGGATATTACGCCTACAACCCTGACTCTTCCGTGGGTCTATATGCAGAACCGGACGTCGACGCGGAAGGCTTACATCAAGGGCTTTGAGATCGGTGGACGCAAGTTCTTCGATAAATTGCCGGGACTGCTCAGGGGACTGGGTATCGAAGGCAACCTGACCTATATCGACAGCCGCAACCCTGCCCAGCAGGCCAACAACATGTTGACTACCCCCCCGCCCGGCGGCCTCTATACGGGCCTCAATCCGGACGGCTCGGTGCCGCAGACCTACCCGAACCTGCCTTATGCCGGATTGTCGAAATGGGCCTACAATGTCCAGTTGCTGTACAGCCGCGGCAAGGTCAATTTCCGTCTGGCGTACAATTGGCGCGACAAGGCGTTGCTGTCGACCAACGTCAATCCGCTGTCCTATGCGACGAGCGGTGGCAATCCCTACCAACTCAACACCAGCGATACCAACTTTGACTCGACCCATTCCTATCCGGTGTACAACATGGTTCCGGCCTATATGGCGGCGGCTGGCTACCTGGATGCGGGTTTCGACTTCAAATTGAGCGAAAAGTTTTCCGTTTCGTTCAACGCGAACAACCTTCTCAACACGATTTCGCGAACCCTTCAGGAGCCTATCCCTGGGGTGTTCCAGCCGTACGATTATAACGTCAGCGATCGGCGCTATGAGCTCACCGCGCGGGTGCGCTTCTGACGGTCTGAACGGGGAAGGGTGCTTCATCGAGAAGCACCCTTCCCCTTTTCGAGTAGAGTATTGCGGCCGGTTCGTGCCCGGTTGCATGTCACGGCACAGCCGGTTGGTGCGTGCCTTGACCGGCATCCTACCGCCGCATACGCCTGAACCCCATTTGGCAGGCGCGGCACCGGGTAGGTTCATGGCGAGGCAGCTTTATGAACAACGGCCATCAACAGGATATCGTCATTCTGGGTGGCGGCGCGGCGGGGTGGATCGCGGCCGCGCTGCTGGCCAAGAAGCTTAACCCACAACAAACGCGCATCACTCTGGTCGAATCCGAGGAGATCGGCATCATCGGTGTCGGGGAGGCGACGATCCCGATATTGGCGCAGTGCAACGCCCTGCTCGGTATCGATGAATTCGACTTTGTTCGCAGCACCCAGGGCACGTTCAAGCTGGGCATTGAATTCTGCGACTGGGGAACCGCCGGCAACCGACATTTCCATGCCTTTAGCGACTATGGTCATCCGGTCGAAGGGGTATCGACCCACCATTATTGGCTGAGAATGCGGCAAGCGGGCGACGACCGTCCGATCGATGATTATTCGTTCGCCTATGCCGTCGCAAAAAACAACAATTTCGCCCCGACCGATCCGCAGAATGCGCGGTATCACCATGCCTATCATTTCGATGCCGGACTTTACGCCCGCTATCTGCGGGACGTGGCGATCGGGCTGGGCGTGCAGCGCATCGAAGGCAAGATGACGCACTTCGATCTGGATGGCGAGTCCGGCAACATTACCGCCATCCATCTCGCCAATGGCCTCAAGGTCCCCGGCGATTTCTTCGTGGATTGTTCCGGCTTTGCGTCCGCATTGCTGGGAAAGGCGTTGGACACCCCGTTTGTCGACTGGTCGCGCTGGTTGCTTTGCAACAGCGCCATCGCGGTGCCATCGAAACGCACCGGCGCGCCAACGCCGTTTACCCGCTCCACCGCGCACAGCGGGGGCTGGCGCTGGACCATCCCGCTGCAACATCGCAGCGGCAATGGCATGGTCTATAATTCGGATCTGTGGAGCGACGATGCGGCGCGCGACGCCTTGCTGGGCGCCATCGACGGCGAACCGATTGCGGAGCCGCGGCTGTTCCGCTTTACCTCCGGCCATCGCAAGCAGTTCTGGAACCGCAATTGCGTGGGGATCGGTTTTGCCTCCAACTTTCTCGAACCTCTGGAGTCAACCGGAATACAGCTGATCGTCATGGGGGTCTTGAAGCTGCTCAAATATTTCCCCGAACGGACCATCGACCCGGTTCTGCGCGACGAATATAACCGACTCTCCACCCGCGAGATCGAGCGCATCCGCGATTTCATCATCGCGCACTATCACCTGTCGCGCCGCCCCGAGCCATTATGGGCTGCATGCCGCGACATGGAGATACCGGAGGGCCTTCGGCACAAGCTGGATGTCTGGAACGCCAGCGGACAAATCGTACTGGGCGATTCCGAATCCTATATGGAGCCGAGTTGGCTCGCCATCCTGTTGGGCAACGGTGCCGTTCCAGCGCGCTACGACGTATCGGCTGATCTCTATCCGTTGGAGCAGATCCGCACAGGTATGGAACTGCGCCGTGAAGAGATCCTGCGTTCGGCTCAGGCGGTCCCTTCGCATCAGGATTTCATCGATCAGCACTGCAAGGCGCCCCAAATGGCACCGGCCGACTAGGTTGCGCCACCGCGATGTGACTGAGAGCGGGGCCGGTCCGGTTTGAGAAAACCCCGTGAGTTTATGGTGGCAGCGTCCTGTTTTTGTTGGTCCCCGATGGGCCTGGAGTGTGCGGACCGTGCGGAAGAAAGTCATAATCGTCGGAGGCGGGACGGCAGGATGGACGACGGCCGCCTATCTGGCGAAGATGCTGTCTCACGGGCTGCCTGGCGGGTTGGACATCACCCTGGTGGAGTCGCCCGAGATTGGCATCATCGGTGTTGGCGAAGGCACTTTTCCCAGCATCAGAAAGACCTTCAGCCGTATAGAGCTGGATGAAGACAGCCTGATCCGTGAAGCCAGCGCGACCTTCAAGCAGGGCATCCGCTTTGTCGACTGGCGTGGCGTCGCGGACAAGCAGGGCAACGATTACTACCTCCATCCCTTCCAGATTTCCGCCCTGCATTCCGATTTCGATCTTCTGCCCTATTGGCTGCTGGGCGTGGCGGGTGACGCCAGTTGGGCAAGCGCCAGTACCGTGCAGCCGCGAGTTATCGACGCAAGACATGCGCCGAAGCAGATCGTTCACGCTGGGCACAATGGGCCGCTGAGCTACGCCTACCATTTCGACGCGGTGGAACTGGCCGCGCTGCTGCGTCGCCGCGCGCTCGCGCTGGGTGTCAGACGGATCGAGGATATGGTCCAACAGGTCACTGTCCGCGAGGACGGCCATATCCAGAGCCTGACCACGCGAGCCCATGGCGAGCTCGAGGCCGACCTCTATATCGACTGCACAGGCTTTCGCGCGGAACTGATCGGCAAGGCTCTGGGGGTGGGTTTCCGGTCCCTTCGCGATCAGCTGTTCGTCAATCGAGCCGTGGCGCTGCAAGTTCCCTACGATCGGCCGGATGCACCCATCGAGTCCCAGACGATCTCCACTGCGCAGGAGGCCGGCTGGACATGGGACATCGGGCTGAGCGGCCGGCGCGGCGTCGGCTATGTCTATTCGACGGACCACATTTCCGACGCCCGCGCCGAGCAGGTGCTGCGTGACTATGTCGGGCCCGCCGCGACATCGATTGAATCACGGGTGCTGAATTTCGAGCCGGGCTACCGCCAAACCCAATGGAAGCATAACTGCGTCGCCATCGGGCTTTCGGCCGGCTTCATCGAGCCGTTGGAGGCGACGGGCATAGGATTTGTCGAAATCGCAGCTCTGCTGGTTTCCAACCTTTTCCCCTGGAACGGCAATTACGAAGATTGCGCCAAACAATTCAACCCGCTCATGGCCAAGCGATATGAAAATGTAGCGGATTTCATCAAGTTACATTACTGCCTGACCCGGCGTGAGGACAGTGAGTTCTGGCGCGATAACGTCAGGCCGGAGACTATTAGCGACGGTCTAAAGGAACGGCTCGAGCGCTGGCGGTTCCGCCCGCCTTCGTTCCTCGACATGGATCCAAATCATGACATATTCACCGACGCGAATTGGCAATATGTTCTTTACGGCCTCGGCTACAAGACGGACCTGAGTGCTCAGGCGGGAGCATATCGCTACTATGACGAAGCCAGGGCCCAGTTCGTCGAAATCCGGCGTCAGGGCGACAATGCGCTGTCGTCCTTGCCCACGCACCGGGCTCTGATCGACCAGGTCCGGAAAAGCGGCTTCGTGCGGCCCGGATAAGCGATTCAACCGCATTGCTGGATCGGTCATAGGATGGGCACGGGACGTCTCAGAAGCCCGAACTGCTCTTTCTTATGGTCTGGCATTCTGCATGCTACGCGTGGCGCCATGGATGGCGGCTGCGCGGCGCAATTTCCCTGTTATTCCCTGTTCCGTGCTGAGCGAACCGATGGCGGATTCCGTAAGATATTGTAAATAAGCGATAATACTGAAAACCAGAATGAGAGCGGCGCCGAAAAAAGAAAAAATTCCCTGTTCCGCGCAAATAACAGGGAATTCCATCGCCGCGACAACGCGGGAGCGGGCTGGCGATCAGCGGTGGTTTCTGCGCCACTGACTATTGAACGAACGAATCGGATTTAAGGTTAGCCGCCCTGCCAGTTCGTCACACCCTCAAAAGACCGCCCCGTGTCGCTATTTCCCTGCTCGCAACAATTTCCTCACGCCGGCGCGGACAGCGATTGCTCTGGCGAAATCGTCCGATATGGTGGCGTATTAATTGCCGGGGCATGCGGCCCTTTCGCGCGCATCCGGCCATCAAGCGGGGTTCTCATTCATCCGGAGTTCTTCGGCCCAGTGCTGCCGAAGGCGCGGCGGGATGTGCTCGCCGTTTGCAACGAAAATATAAGGCAGGTTGAGGATCACATGACGCTGGATTCAAGGACGGACCGCCGCAAATCTCTGCTGGTGGCAGGCATGCGCGGGGCGAAGGCGATGCCCCGTCACCTCAAGCCGGCACGGATCGCGTTCGCGCTGACCACTCTTTTTCTTGCAGCTGCGATGCCCGCCGCGGCGGAAGAGCAGCGCCTGTCGCAAGGCTGGCTTTTCAGTCGTGGTGATGTCGGCGGTGCCGAGGCGCCGGCCCTCGACGATCACAACTGGAAGCAAGTGGCAGTGCCGCATGACTGGTCGATCATGGATCGGCCAGACGGCACCGGTCCCTTCGATCCGCACGCGATCGCCGGGCAGGATTCCGGTTACCTGTCGGGCGGCATCGGCTGGTACCGCCGCCACCTGAAGCTTGACGCATCGGCGACGCGAAAGATCGTCCGGCTCAAGTTCGAAGCCATTTATATGGACGCGACAATCTGGCTGAATGGCCGCCAGCTCACCGCGCATCATTACGGCTACACCGCTTTCACCGTCGACCTTACCGGCAAGCTCCAGTCGGGCGACAATGTGATCGCCATCCGCGTCAACCACCCGGATCCATCATCGCGCTGGTATGCCGGATCGGGCATCATCCGGCCGGTCACGCTCCAGGTCCTCGACTGCGTTCACATCGACCCGGACACGGTCTTCGTGACCACGCCCCAGGCGACGCCGGCCCTGGGCAGCGTCGCGATCCGGACGTCCGCCAGCAACTGTGCGACCCGGTCGCAGCCGGTCGAACTGGTGTCGAAGGTCGTCAACCCCGATGGTGAAGTGGTGGCGCAGACGACCCAGCGCCGGACCGCTGCCGCCGGGGCGAGCGTCGAATGGAACCAGTCGCTCGCGATACCGCGTCCGGCCCTGTGGTCGCCGGATTCGCCCAATCTCTACACGCTGGTGCAGGAGACGCGGGTCAACGGCGCCACCACCGACACACGCCGCACCCGCTTCGGCATACGTACGATCACCGTGGATGCAGTGAACGGGCTGCGCGTCAACGGTCAGCGGGTGGTCCTGCGCGGCGGGAACATCCACCACGACAATTATATGATCGGCGCAGCGGGAGCCCCCGACGCCGATGCGCGCAAGGTCTCGCTGATGAAGGCCGCAGGTTATAACGCCGTCCGCAATGCCCATAATCCGGCGAGCCAGGCAACGCTCGACGCCGCGGACGAGCTTGGCATGCTGGTGATCGACGAGGCGTTCGACGCCTGGAACAAGAACAAGCGAGCCCAGGATTATAGCCGCTTCTTCGCTGACAATTGGGCATCGGACATCGACAGCCTGGTGATCAGCGGCCGGAATCACCCAAGCGTGGTGTTCTGGAGCATCGGCAACGAAATTCCGGAGGACGGTACGCCACTGGGCGTCGAAACCGGTCGCAAGCTGGCTCAGAGGGTTCGTAGCCTGGACTCGACGCGCCCGATTACCCAGGCGATTAATGCGGATACTCCCAAGCTTTCCGACCAGGCAGCTTTGCTCGATGTCGCGGGTCTCAATTACCATGCGCATGATTTCGAGGGGGAGCATCAAAAATTCCCGGACCGGATTTTCTACACCTCGGAATCCCTTTCGAAGGATGCTTTTCCCTATTGGCGGTTTGTCGAAACCAGGCCGTGGGTAATCGGAGATTTCGTGTGGACCGCCGTCGACTATATCGGCGAAAGCGGCATCGGCTGGATGGGCTACAGCCAGGACTGGCAGAAGCTCGGTCCTTATCCCTGGCATCTCGCCTATAGCGGTGAGATCGACGCGACAGGCCGCAAGCGCCCCGCTGCCTATTATCGCGAGGTCCTGTGGAAGACGGGGATCGATCCGATCTCGGCCTTTGTACGGCAACCGAAAGGCACTGAGGACCTTCTCGACAGGCATCTCTTCCCAATCACGGGGCCGCATCTCGACTGGGCGCTCGACGATGTCCATCAGAGCTGGACCTGGCCGGGCCAGGAAGGAAAGCCGCTCGAAGTCGACGTTTATTCGGAGCTTCCTGAGGTCGAGCTGCTCCTCAATGGGGCCAGCCTCGGCCGCAAGCGGGTGGGCGTCGAGAGCGAGCACAAGGCATTGTTCGCGGTGCCCTACGCGCCTGGCACCCTGACTGCTGTAGGCTATCGCGATGGTCGCGAGGCCGCACGTTGGGAGCTCCGCACCGCAGGGGCACCGGCCAGGGCACGCGTGGCGGCCGATCGCAATCGCCTGACCGCCAATGGCGAGGATCTCGCTTATGTGACGGTGGAACTCGTCGATGCCGCCGGGACGCCTGTCTACGAGCAGGGCGGAGACCGTCCTGTCACTGTGCGTGTCCTCGGCGCCGCAACATTGGCGGGCGTCGGCAACGGCAATCCGCAGGACGCCGCGAGCTTCCAGTCGGGAGTGCGCAAGAGTTTCCACGGGGGTGTTGTCGGCGCTGTGCGTGCCGGCACCCGAGCCGGTCCCATCACGATTGAGGTCGAAGTCGGCGGTTTGCCGGTGGAGCGAGTGCGGCTCGACAGCGTGTCGAGATAGATCCTGCCGGTGATCGCGGAGCAAAAGACTGCCCGAGGTTGCGGGCGAGACAAAAAGGGAAGTCGAATGATCCGAAATCTGAGCCTGGCCTTAGGGCTGCTGACATCGAGCACCGCCGCTTTGGCCCAGACCGCGACACCGGTGCCCCACATCGAAACCAGGAACGGGCGGCACGCGCTGATCGTCGACGGTGCGCCCTTCCTGATGCTGAGCGCTCAGGTCAATAATTCGACCAACTATGCGGCACCGCTGGCAACTGCTTGGCCGGTGCTCGACCGCCTCCACGCGAACACCGTCGAAGTGCCGATCGCCTGGCAGCAGGTCGAGCCGGAGGAGGGACGGTTCGACTTCTCCTTCGTGCAGACGCTGCTCGATAGCGCGCGTGCCCATGACAAGCGTGTCGTGCTGCTGTGGTTCGGAACCTGGAAGAACACCTCGCCCGGCTATGTTCCCGATTGGGTCAAGCTCGACAACCGCCGTTTCCCCCGCATGAAGACGCGTGATGGGAAGGACCATTATGTATTGAGCGCGCACGGCGCCGCGACGATAGAAGCCGACAAGCGCGCCTTCGTTCAGCTGATCACCTATCTGCGCGATCACGATCCGCAGAACACAGTGATCCTCGTCCAGGTCGAAAACGAGACGGGCAGCTATCGCAATCCCCGCGACTATTCCGCGTCCGCCAACGCGCTCTTCGGCCAGACGATCCCGTCCGCTCTGGCGCGGCGAACGGGCAAGCATGGCACATGGGCCGAGGCCTTTGGCGCGCAGGCCGACCGCGCCTTCAACACATGGTATGTCGCCTCTTCCGTCAATGCGATCGCGGCGGCCGGCAAGGCCGTTAAGCCGCTGCCCATGTACGTCAACGCAGCCCTTGCCGGCCCTTCCAATGTGCCCGATCCGAATGGCGTCGCAAGCGGCGGACCCCAGCAGGACGTGCTGGACATCTGGAAGGCGGCTGCCCCCGCGGTCGATTTCGCAGCGCCCGACATCTATGATGGCGCGCCCGGCAACGCTGAGCAGTATCTCGAAAAATATGCGCGTGCCGACAATGCGTTGATGGTGCCGGAGATTGGAAACACCCGTGCGTTCGCGCGCTTCTTCTGGCCGGCGATCGGACGAGGCGCGATCGGCTTCGCCCCGTTCGGCATGGATGACACCGGCTATTTCAACTATCCGCTCGGTGCGCCCGACCTGTCGCCCGCGACGCTCGACGCTTTTGCCCTGCCCTACGCGACTATCGCCCCGATGATGCGAGACTGGGCGCGGATCGCCTTCGAAAAGCCGACCTGGGGCGTGGCCAAGCCCGACGACAACGCCGCGCGCTCAACCCGGATGGGCGATTGGACCATCACGGCGGCCTGGAGCGAATGGCAGTTCGGATTAAAGGAATGGTCGTGGCTCAAAGGCGATTCGCCGCCTTGGGGAAAGGAGCCGGTTGGCGGCGTCACGGTCGCGCAACTCTCGGCGAACGAGTTCCTGATCATGGGAGACCATGTTCGCGTTTCAATCGATGCGGCGCCTGGCACGGCACCCAATGGGATGATGCTTCGCGCGGAGGAAGGTCGTTTCGAGAATGGCCGCTGGATCATGCAGCGGGTCTGGAATGGCGACCAGACCGACTATGGCCTGAACCTGATCGACAGGCCGCAGGTGTTGAAGGTGACTATGGGGCGTTATCGCTGATCAGGGGGGATCCGCAATCAGACCCAAGCGCACCGCGCATCTGGCGATGCCGCTTCAAGAAGGAACTACTCGAATGGACGCCACACGACGCCAGACTCTGGGCCTGGCGCTTGCATCGGCCGGCGCGCTTGCATTGCCGGCTCGCACGGAGAGCCGCTCGCGTCCCGCAACAGCGAGCGCGTGCGGGAGCCCGGACGTCGCATGGGCGAGCGGAATCGAAGGGCAACGCAAGGCGGATCTGGGCAATGGGCGATACCTCAATCCAGTGATCGCCGGCGATCATCCGGATCCCAATGTGCTGAAGGATGGCGAGGACTATTACGCCACCTTCTCGTCCTTCTCTTATTATCCGGGCGTTCCGATCTGGCACTCGCGTGACCTGGTCAACTGGACCCCGCTCACTGCTGCGCTGACGAAGAATATCGGTACGGTCTGGGCGCTCGACATCGCAAAGCATGCCGGTCGTTACTTCATCTATATCCCGGCGCTCGATCCGGCGGACCCGAGCCGGCCGCTCAAGACCTGGGTGATTCATGCGGACAGCATGCACGGCCCCTGGAGCGAGCCGATCGACATGAAACTGGATGGCTATATCGACCCCGGCCATATGGTCGGGGAGGATGGCAAGCGCTATTTGTTCTTCAACGGTGGCAGCCGCGTCCGCATCAGCGATGACGGACTGTCACCCGCAGGCCAGATAGAGCATGTCTATAATGGCTGGCCGATCCCGGAGGACTGGATCATCGAAGGCTTCGCGCTGGAAGGCCCGAAGCTCCTTCACAAGCAAGGCTGGTTCTACATGTTCTCGGGGCAGGGTGGCACCGCAGGTCCGCCCACCAGCCATATGGTGGTGGTCGCGCGCTCGCGGTCGATTCACGGCCCCTGGGAGAATTGCCCACAGAACCCGATCGTCCGCACGAAGAGCGCCGACGAACCCTGGTGGTCGCGCGGGCATGCCACGGCGGTTCAGGGACCGGCGGGAGACTGGTGGCTTGTCTATCACGGCTATGAGAATGGCCTCCGGACGCTCGGCCGCCAGATGCTGCTCGAGCCCATGGAATGGACGGCCGATGGATGGCCCCGCGCGCTCGGCGGGGACCTTTCGCAGTCGCTCGTCAAGCCGAAGAGAGCGCCGTCGGGACCGCACGGTGTCGCCCTTTCAGGCTTCGGAGCGGACGCCCTCACGACCAGGCTCGCCTTTTATTCACCACGACCGGACGCGGATCGGGCGCAGCTGAGTTCGGGCACGTTGCGGCTCGCGGGGCAGGGGACAGGCCCAGCCGATTCATCACCGCTGCTGTTCGTCGCTGGCGACCGATCCTATGAGGTGACGGTCGAGGTCGAGATCGAAGGCAATGCCCGGGGCGGGCTGCTGCTTTTCTATAACGAGAAGATGTTCTGCGGCATTGGCCTCAGCGAGGGCAGGCTGCACGCCTATCGGATCGGGCAGGAGGAACGCTGGCCGCCGGGTGGCCCGACCTCGTCCCGACGATTGCATATGCGCGTCCGCAACGAGGAAAATATCGCGACCTTCTTCTACAGTGTGGATGGAACGCGCTGGACCAAGGAGCGCTCCTTCGAGGTCTCGGGCTATAACCACAATGTCGCGGACGGCTTCCTCAGCTTGCGGCCCGGGATGTTCGCCGCCGGCGAGGGGAAGGTGATGTTCCGGGGCTTGTCCTATCGCGCACTAACGGAAAGCGCGGGTGGCTGACGGCCATCGGCTCCTGACAAGCGACGTTCCTTCTCAGTTCTCGACGTCGCCGCTGCGCGCGGATTCACCGGGCCAGGTGATGGTCGCGCTGAGCCAGGGCAGCGCTTCGGCAAGGGCCGGCAACCGCCCGTTCCGCAGGCTTTCCGTTGCGAGCGCGGCGATGTCGCGCGGCAGCGTCCCAAATTCGCCGCGGCGGGCGACGAGCTGGATGTGGCGGCGGAATTGCGCGCGCCGCATCGGCATCGCGCGCAATCGCGGCAGCACATCGGGATGGCTCGCCAGACACAAGGGCGTGGTGATGCTCCAGCCGAGGCCGGCCGCGACCGAGGATAATTGCTGCAGCGTCGAATCCACCTCAACCCTGTTCGGGAGCTGAAGCCGCATCCGCGCGACCTGGCGCTCGATGCGCTGCCCCATCGCCGACAGCAGCGAGTAGCGGATGAAGGGCCGGTCCTTCAGGGCATCGATCGCGTCGTCGGCGTCCGGATAGTCGATCGGCGCGACCAGGATGAACTCCTCGGTCATGATCGGGAAATGCTCGACCGCCTCCACCTCTTCGAGCTGGCTGCTGCCGGTGATCAGCATGTCGAGCTTGCGGGCGAGGAACTCGTGGTGCTGGAGCAGCGAGATGCCCGAGCGGAGCTGCCATGAAAGCGCGCGGCCGCCGATCCCCTGGAGCAACGGCGCGGTCAGATGGTTGGCGATGCTTTCGGCCATTGCGATCGTCACGCATTCGGCGGGGCGCTCGCTGCCTTCGCGGACTTCGCGCGCAAGCCCCTTGGCGGCGGCGATCAGACTCGATCCGTCGCGCAGCAACAACTTGCCGCTTGGCGTGAGCGCGAGCGGGCGCATCGCGCGGTCGAACAGACGGACGCCGAGCGCGGCCTCGAGCTTCGAGATCGTCTGCGACACTGCTGACTGAGTCATGCCGAGATGCTGCGCGCTCTGGGTCATGCCGCCGAACTCGGCGGTGAGCATGAAGACCTCGATCGAGTTCAGGTCGAAACCGGTGGGAAGCTTCATCGTGTCGGCTGTTTCCTGAGTGGTACGGGCCGATGCTAGCGCAGAACGGCCGTGCCTGGCCACCGCGGCGCGATCGGTCCCGCTTCACCGGGGGATAAGAGAGGCTAATCCGGCGCGCGGACGATTGCGGCGGCGCGGAGAGGGGCTAATCCTCTGTCATGCCGATGACCGATGCGACACGCCAGTTCGTCCTTCTCTTCGCCTGCGAGGACCGCAAGGGAATCGTCGCCGCGGTCGCCAATTCGCTTGCCTCGCAGGACTGCAACATCCTCGAGAACGCGCAATATGGCGATGCCGATACCGGGCGCTTCTTCATGCGCGTCAAATTCTCCGGCCCGGCGCGGCTGACGGTCGACGGCTTCAGCGAGGCATTCGCGCCGGTCGCAACCGCCTGGCGGCTCGAGTGGAAACTTCACGACCTGTCGGTGCGCCTCCGCGCGCTGATCATGGTGTCGAAGGGTGGGCATTGCCTTAACGACCTGCTCTATCGCACGGCGGCGGGCCGCCTGCCGATGACGATCACCAGCGTCGTCTCGAACCATATGACCTGGGCGCGGCGGGTGGAGCATGAGGGGATTCCGTTCCTCCATCTGCCGATCACCGCCGAGACCAAGGCTGAGCAGGAGGCGGCTTTGCTTGCGCTGATCGACGAACAGCAGGTCGATCTGGTGATCCTCGCGCGCTACATGCAGGTTCTGTCGGACGCTCTGTGCCGGCGACTGGACGGCCGTGTGATCAACATCCATCACAGCTTCCTGCCGGGTTTCAAGGGCGCCAACCCCTATCACCGCGCCTATGCGCGCGGGGTGAAGATGGTCGGGGCGACCGCGCATTACGTCACGCCGGATCTCGACGAGGGCCCGATCATCGCGCAGGACGTGTCGATCGTCGATCATGCCGACAGCGTCGAGGATCTGATCGCGCAGGGGCAGGACACTGAAAGCCGGGTGCTGGGCCGCGCGGTGAAGGCGCATCTCGATCACCGCGTATTGCTCAACGGCGAGCGCGCCGTGGTCTTTCGCTGATCCATGACGATCAGCGTCTTCGACCTGTTCAAGATCGGGGTCGGCCCGTCGAGCTCGCACACCGTCGGGCCGATGGTGGCGGGCCGGCGCTTTGCTGAGCTGCTCGCGGCGCGGGGCTCGCTGGGAAGCGTAGCCCGGGTGCGCTGCGATCTCTATGGGTCGCTCGCGCTGACCGGCAAGGGGCACGGCACCGATGTCGCGCTGATCGCCGGGCTGGCCGGCGAGCAGCCCGAACATACCTCGTCAGATCGGATCAAAGCGCTGGTCGCGGCGGCGCAGGCGACGCGGCGGATCGCGCTGCTCGGGCGGCACGAGGCCGGGTTCGATCCGGCGGCCGATATCCGGTTCCACCAGCGCAGCCGCCAGCCCTTCCACACTAACGCGCTGGCGTTCGAGGCGATCGACGGCACGGGCGGGCTGCTGTTGCGGCGTTTCTATTATTCGATCGGCGGCGGCTTCGTGGTCGACGAGGACGAGGCCGGCAACGCCGCCGCCAGCGCGCCGGACACCTCACCTTTTCCGTTCACCTGTGCCGACGAACTGCTCGCCATCGCCGACCGCCACGGGTTCGACTTTGCCGGGCTGATGCTTGCCAACGAGCTGGCGCTGCGGCCGCTTGCCGAGATCGAGGCTGGGCTGGACCGCGTCGCCGAGGCGATGTCCGCCTGTATCGACGCCGGGATTGCCGCCGATGATATATTGCCCGGCGGCCTCAACATCCGCCGCCGCGCGCCACGCCTTGCCGCCGATATCGCCGCGCGGCGCGGCCGCAACGAATCCGATCCGCTCGAGGGGCTCGACCTGATCCATCTCTGGGCGATCGCAGTGAATGAGGAGAATGCCGGGGGCGGCCGGGTTGTCACCGCGCCGACCAATGGCGCGGCCGGAATCATCCCGGCGATCATTCGCTATTATGAGCGGCTGTGCGGCGGCGACCGCGCGGGCGTGCGCCGCTTCCTGCTCACCGCCGGCGCGATCGGCGCGCTCTATCGTCGTAACGCCTCGATCTCCGGCGCTGAGGTCGGGTGCCAGGGCGAGGTCGGGGTGGCCTGCTCGATGGCCGCGGCCGGGCTCACCGCGGCGCTGGGCGGCACCAACGCGCAGATCGAGAATGCGGCCGAGATCGGCATGGAGCATAATCTCGGGCTCACCTGCGATCCGATCGGCGGCCTCGTCCAGATCCCCTGCATCGAGCGAAACGCGATCGGCGCGGCCAAGGCGGTCAACGCCTCGCGCCTCGCGATGATGGGCGACGGCACGCATTATGTCAGCCTCGACCAGGTGATCGAGACGATGCGCCAGACCGGGCTCGACATGCGCACCAAGTACAAGGAAACCTCGCGCGGCGGGCTGGCGGTGAATGTGGTCGAATGCTGATGCCGCGATAAGCAATACTGATCTCGCCTATCGCCGGTGGCGCGGCAATGACCATGGCGTCAGCCGATATGGGGAAGTGCCTTGAAGACTCACGCGCGTGTGGTGGTGATCGGCGGCGGTGTGGTCGGCGTGTCGACGCTGTATCATCTGGCGAAGCTCGGCTGGTCGGACGTGGTGCTGGTCGAGCGCAAGGAACTGACCTCGGGATCGACCTGGCATGCCGCCGGGCTGCTGCCGCTCTTCAACCTGAGCTATTCAGTCGGCAAGATGCATCAATATTCAGTCGGCTTCTATCCGACGCTCGAGGCCGAGACCGGGCTGAATGTCGGCTTTTCCAACGTGTCGAACATCCGGCTTGCCTGCACCCAGGACCGGCTCGACGAGTATAAATATTATGCCGGCGTGGCGCGCACGATTGGCGTCGAGGTCGACATGCTCACCCCGGAGCAGGTCAGCGAAATCTGGCCGCTTGCCGACATGGCCGGCGTGATCGCAGCGATCCGCCACCCGGCCGATGGCTATATCCAGCCAGCCGACCTTACGCAGGCACTGGCCCGCGGCGCGCGCCAGCTCGGCGCCGAAATCAACCGCAACACGACGGTGACGGGCATCGCCCGGCAGCCGAGCGGCGAGTGGCTTGTCTCGACCGATCAGGGCGACATCCTGTGCGAGCATGTCGTCTCGGCGAGCGGCAATTTCGCGCGCAAGACGGGGGCGATGGTCGGGCTCGACGTGCCGGTGATCCCGGTCGAGCACCAGTATCTCGTCACTGAACAGGTGCCCGCGATCATGGAACGCAAGCGCGCCGGTCTCCCTGAAATGGGCGTGCTGCGCGAGTCCGATGCCAGCTATTATATGCGTGAAGAAGCCGGCGGGCTGCTGCTCGGGCCTTATGAGGTCGGCGCGCCGATCTGCTATCCTGACGGCCCGTCGGCGACGTCCGAATATGAGCTGTTCCCGGAAGATCTCGAGCGGCTCGAACCCTATATCATGGCGGCGATCGCGCGGGTGCCGGCGTTCGGCGAGGTCGGCATCAAGCGCGTCTATAACGGCGCGATCGCCTACACGCCCGATGGCAGCCCGATCGTCGGCCCTGCGGCGGGGCTGAAGAATTTCTGGCTCAACGAAGGCCATAGCTTCGGCATCACCGCCGCCGGCGGGGCCGGCTGGCAGCTCGCCCACTGGATCGTCGACGGCGAGCCGACGATCGACATGATGGGCGTCGATCCGCGCCGCTTCGGCGATTATGCCGGCAAGGGCTATCTCACCGCCAAGAACGAAGAGGCCTATGCCAAGGTCTTCACAGTGCATTATCCCGACGAGGAGCGCGAAGGTGCCCGCGGCCTGCGCCGCACGCCCTGCTATGACCGGATGAAGGCCAGGGGCGCGGTGTTCGGCACTGTCTATGGCTGGGAGCGGCCCAACTGGTTCGCGCCCGAGGGATACAAGCTCGGTGATGGCGAGCTTGCGCGGCCCGATGTGCTGCTCAACCGCAATTATCCAGTGCCCGATGGCGACGCGCCGATCCGCGAGCAATGGTCGTTCCGCCGCTCCAATTATTTCGAGCATGTCGGCGCGGAATGCCGCCACGTGACCGAAAAGGCCGGGCTGCTCGACATGAGCGCCTTTGCCAAGTGCGAGATTTCCGGGCCGGGGGCCGAGGTCTGGCTCGACGGGCTGCTGACCAACGCCGTGCCGAAGAAGGTCGGGCGGGTGACCCTGTCCTATCTGCTCACCGCGCGAGGCGGGGTGCGCAGCGAGTTCACCGTGTACAAGCAGGGGCCGCAGCGTTTCTATCTCGTCTCGGCCGGTGCCTATGAGAAGCACGACCATGACTATCTGAGGAAAGCGATGCCGCGCGACGGCTCGGTCAGCTTCGAGCGGCTGACCACGGCGATGGGCGTGCTGGTGCTGGCGGGGCCGAAGTCGCGTGAGATCCTGGCGAAGCTCACCGGTACCGATCTTTCGACCGCCGCCTTTCCTTGGCTCACCGGCAAGGCGATCAGCATTGGAATCGCCCCGGTCGAGGCATTGCGGGTCAATTTCGTCGGCGAACTCGGCTGGGAGATCCATCATCCGATCGAGATGCAGAATTATATCTTCGACAAGCTGTTCGAGGCGGGTGGCGACGATCTCAAGCCGTTCGGCATCCGCGCGATGGATTCGATGCGGCTGGAAAAGGGCTACAAGCTGATCCCGCGCGAGCTGTCGGTCGAATATTCAGCCCATGAGAGCGGCTTGGGGCGTTTCATCGGTGCGAAAAAGGCCGATTTTTTCGGCCGCGATGCGCTGCTGGCGCGGGCGGCGGCGGGGGAGGGCAATGCGCTCGTCACGCTCGAAGTGCACGGCGTCACCGATGCCGATGCGCGCGGCGCCGAGCCGATCATGGTCGGCGACGCGCTGGTCGGCCGCGCCACCTCGGGCGGCTATGGGTGGCGGACGGGCAAGTCGCTCGCGCTGGCTATGGTGCGGCCTGATCTCGCGGTCCCCGGCGGCGAACTCGAGATCGTCATCCTCGGCGAGCGGCACCGCGCGACGGTGATCGAGGATTCGCCCTTCGACCCCGGCAACGACCGGCTGAGGGGCTAGGCTCATGTCCGGCTACGACAATATCGCCGCGCTGCTCGACCAGGATCGCCCGGGCTATTCGCTGCCGCAGCAGCTCTATGTCGGGCGCGAGGCGTTCGAGTTCGACACGCAGGTGATGCTGAAATCGGTGTGGCTCTATGCCTGCACCGTCGCGCATGTGAAGAAGCCGGGCGATTTCTACCTGTTCGAGCTGGCCAACAACTCGATCATCATCCTGCGCGGGCGCGACGGCGAGGTTCGCGCCTTCTACAATAGCTGCCGCCATCGCGGCGCACGCATCTGCGCCGAGCAGTCGGGCAGCGCGGCGCGGCTGATGTGCCCCTATCATATGTGGACCTATGGCCTGGACGGCCGCCTGCTCGCCGCGCGCGACATGCCCGAAGGGTTCGACAAGAGCGCGTTCGGCCTGACGCCGGTCGCGGTGGAGAATGTCGGCGGCCTGATCTTCCTGTGCCTGAGCGACAGCCCGCCGCCGATCGACCGGGTCAAGGCCGATATCGCGGGCCAGATCGGCATGTACGATCTCGAGCATTGCAAGGTGGCGGTTCAGGAAGACCTGATCGAGGACGCCAACTGGAAGCTCGTGATGGAAAATAATCGCGAATGCTATCACTGCGACGCCAACCATCCCGAGCTGGTTTCCTGCCTCGGCTCGAGCGGATTCGGCAAAGGCCTGCCCGAGGACGGGGTGATGGATGCAGCCGACATCGCCTCCATTGCGCGGATCGAGACCGAGCGTGAGGGGTGGAAACGGCTCGGCATCTATCACGACCTGATCGAATTTCCGGACGGCTGGTGGCACCGGGTCGCGCGGCTGCCGCTCGCCAATGGCGCGGTAAGCCAGACGATGGACGGCAAGGTCGCCAGTACCCAATTGCTCGGGCCCTTCACCGAGCCTGACATGTCGAGCCTGTCGGTTTGGACCCAGCCGAACAGCTGGCACCATTTCTGCTGCGATCATGTCGTCACCTTCTCGCTGACCCCGCTCGCGCCGGACAAGACGCTGCTCCGCACCAGCTGGCTGGTGCGCGAGGATGCGGAGGAAGGCGTGGATTATGACCCGGCAACGCTGAGCGCGGTGTGGCGCGCGACGAACCGCCAGGACAGCCATCTGTGCGCGATCAACCATGCGGGGATCATGACTGACGGCTATCGTCAGGGCCCTTATTCGACCGAAGAGAAGCTGGTCGGCAATTTCAAGACATTCTATGTCGATCGGGCGCGCAGGGCGCTGGAGGCCATGCGCGCGTGATCCGCTATAATATCGCCACCCTGGTCGCGAAGGCGCTCGGCCATCACAAGAGCTGGCCCGAACAATTCCCCGATGCCAGCCCGAAGCCGGCCTATGACGCGGTGATTGTCGGCGCCGGCGGGCACGGGCTTGGGGCGGCCTATTATCTCGCGAAGAAGCACGGCATCACCAATGTCGCGGTGATCGAGAAGGGCTGGCTCGGCGGCGGCAATACCGGGCGCAACACCACGATCATTCGCTCCAACTATCTCTATGACGAGAGTGCCTTCCTTTACGATCACGCGGTGAAGCTCTGGGACGGACTGTCGGCCGAGCTCAACTACAATGTCATGTATTCGAAGCGCGGCGTGATGATGCTCGCGCACAATGTGCATGACGTGCAGAGCTTCAAGCGGCACATCCATTCGAACCGGCTGAACGGCGTCGACAATGAGTGGCTGACGGCGGAGCAGGCGCAGGCCTATTGTCCGCCCTTGTCGATCGACCCGAACGCGCGCCACCCGGTGCTGGGCGCGGCGTTGCAGCGGCGCGGCGGCACCGCGCGGCATGATTCCGTCGCCTGGGGCTATGCTCGTGCCGCCTCGGCGCTGGGTGTCGACATCATCCAGAATTGCGCCGTCACCGGCATCCGCCGCGGTGCCGATGGCGCGGTCGAGGGCGTCGAGACCGAGCGCGGCTTTATCGCGACGAAGAAGATCGGCGTTTCCGCCGCCGGCAACAGCTCGGTCGTGATGGATATGGCGGGGCTGCGCTTTCCGCTCGAGAGCTTCCCGCTCCAGGCCCTGGTGTCCGAGCCGGTCAAGCCCTTCTTCCCCTGCGTCGTCATGTCGAACACGGTGCACGCCTATATGAGCCAGTCGGACAAGGGCGAGCTGGTGATCGGCGCCGGCACCGATGCCTATGTCAGCTACTCGCAGCGCGGCGCGCTCCACATCGTCGAGCATACTTTGGCGGCGATCTGCGAGATCTTCCCGGTCGTCCGCCGTATGCAGATGCTGCGCAACTGGGGCGGGATCGTTGACGTGACGCCGGACCGCTCGCCGATCCTCGGCAAGACGCCGGTCAAGGGGCTATATGTCAATTGCGGCTGGGGCACCGGCGGATTCAAGGCGACGCCCGGCGCGGCCGACCTGCTCGCCTGGACCATGGCGAAGGACGAGCCGCACCCGATCAACGCGCCCTTCAACCTCGATCGCTTCCGCTCCGGCCGCCTGATCGACGAAGCGGCGGCTGCCGCGGTGGCGCACTGACATGTTGCTGATCCACTGCCCTTATTGCGACGAGCAACGGCCCGAGATCGAGTTCGGCTATGCCGGCGAGGCGCATATCGCGCGTCCCGTGCAGCCCGACACGCTGGACGACGCCGAATGGGAGAGCTTCCTGTTCCAGCGCACCAATGCGCGCGGGCGGCATTTCGAGCGCTGGCGCCACCTGCATGGCTGCGGCCGCTTCTTCAACGCAGTGCGCGACACGGTGAGCGATCGCTTCGAGACGACCTACAAGGCCGGCCTGCCGCGGCCGGGCCACGCCGGAGAAGGCGCGTGAAGGGGTTTCGCGTTCCCGGCCGGGGCAGGATCGATCCCGCGCGAGGCTTTCGCTTCACCTTCGACGGCAAGTCGATGACGGCGGTGGCGGGCGACACGCTCGCCTCGGCCCTGCTTGCCAATGGCGTCCATCTCGTCGGCCGCTCGTTCAAATATCATCGCCCGCGCGGCGTGCTCGGCGCCGGCGTCGAGGAGCCCAATGCGCTGGTCGGGATCGATCGCGGACCTGGCCGCTACACGCCCAACCTGCGCGCGACGACGGTCGAGCTGCATGACGGCCTGGTCGCGCAAAGCCAGAATCGCTGGCCGTCGCTGGATTTCGATCTCGGGGCGATCAACAATGTCTTTTCGCCGCTTTTTCCGGCGGGTTTCTACAACAAGACCTTCATGTGGCCGCGCTCCTTCTGGGAGACGCTGTACGAACCCGCGATCCGGCGCATGGCCGGCTTGGGCTCGGCACCCGAGGCGATCGACGCGGACCGCTATGCCGCGACGCATGATTTCGTTGACCTGCTGGTAGTTGGTGCCGGCCGCGCTGGAATCGAGGCGGCGCTCGCCGCCATCGGCCAGGGCGAGCGGGTGATGATCCTGGACGAGCAGGCCGAGTTCGGCGGCAAGCTGCTGTCGGAACCCGGTCGCTGGCCCTGGCTGGCCGACGCCGTGGCGCGCCTCCAGGCTGCGCCGGACCTGGTCCGCCTGCCGCGCACCACCGCGATCGGTCTCTATCATGACGGTTTCGTTGGCGCGGTCGAGCGGCTGGCGGACCATCTTCCGGTCGGGCAGGTCGCCGGCCCGCGCGAGCGGCTGCACCGCATCCGCGCCGGGCGGATCGTGCTTGCGACCGGCGCGATCGAGCGGCCGTTGGTGTTCGCCGACAATGACCGCCCCGGCGTCATGCTGGCGAGCGCCGCGCGCACCTATCTCAACCGGTACGGCGTCACGGTCGGGCGCCGGATCGCGCTGATGGCGACGCATGACAGCGGTTACGCCGCTGCCTTCGATCTCGCGGAAGCCGGCACTGGGGTGGCGGCGATCGTCGACCTGCGCGACACGGTCGATCCGGTGCTGGTGGACCGCGCCCGTGCGCTCGGGATCGAGCTGCTCGCCGGCCATGTCGTGGCCGGCACGAGCGGCGCGAAGCGGATCGGCGCCATCACCGTGTCGCCGGTCGGCGGCGGCGCTGAACGGACGATCGCCTGCGACGCGCTGCTGATGGCGGGCGGCTGGACGCCGACGGTGCATCTCTGGTCGCACGGCAAGGGCAAGCTCGCGTGGCGCGAGGATCTTGGCGCCTTTGTGCCTGATGGCGATGTGGATCTGGTAACCTGCATCGGCAGCTGCTCCGGCGCGATCACCGGCACCGGCATCAACAGCGAAGCGCTGCCGAGCCCGCGTGACCCGGCTACCTTCAAGGCGTTCGTCGATTTCCAGAACGATGTCACCGCGCGCGATATCCGGCTCGCGGTGCGTGAAGGGTTCAAATCGGTCGAGCATATCAAGCGCTACACGACCAACGGCATGGCGACCGACCAGGGCAAGACCAGCAACCTCAACGGGCTGCAGGTCGCCGCCGGCGCGCTCGGCCGCAGCGCGCCGCAGGTCGGGCTGACCACCTTCCGCCCGCCCTATACGCCCACCACCTTCGGCGCCCTCGCCGGCATGGCCAAGGACGCGTTGTTCCAGCCGGTTCGCAAGACCGCGATCGATGGCTGGGCTGAGGCCAGGGGTGCGGTGTTCGAGAATGTCGCGCAGTGGCGCCGCGCGCGCTATTTTCCGCAAGGCAGCGAAGACATGCACGCCGCGGTGTCGCGCGAATGCCGGGCGGTGCGTGCCGGGGTCGGCATTTTCGATGCCTCGACGCTCGGCAAGATCGAGGTGGTCGGGCCCGACGCCGCCGAATTCCTCAACCGCATGTACACCAACCCCTGGAAGTCGCTCGCGCCGGGCCGGTGCCGCTATGGGCTGATGCTGCGCGAGGACGGTTTCATCATGGACGACGGTGTCGCCGCGCGGCTGGCCGAGGATCGCTTCCATGTCACCACCACCACCGGCGGCGCGGCGCGGGTGCTCAACATGATGGAGGATTATCTCC
>Ga0307508_10001404_pt1 | contig 27112 bp, 24 predicted proteins | sample 9_EM_MG_FD_203089 | JGI IMG/M metagenome (GOLD analysis project Ga0307508, IMG submission 203089) | Populus trichocarpa ectomycorrhiza microbial communities from riparian zone in the Pacific Northwest, United States - 9_EM | ecosystem: Host-associated > Plants > Roots > Unclassified | place...
ATGTGACAGCATCATGCTGCTGCGCAGACCTATTGTGTATGACCACAGGAGACTCACGATGGCCATCTCGATGCTCGATATCCCCAGCCGCAAGGACAAGGTCAGCCCCGAAGAATGGCAGGTGCGCGTCGACCTCGCCGCGGCCTATCGGCTCGTCGCCGCCTTCAAGTGGGACGACCTCGTCTTCACCCACATCAGCGCACGCGTGCCGGGCCGGCACGACCAGTTCCTGATCAACCCGTACGGGCTGATGTTCGAAGAGATCACCGCGTCGAGCCTGATCAAGATCGACGCGCAGGGCAACAAGGTCGACGAATCGGCGTACGACGTGAACCCGGCCGGCTTCACGATCCACAGCGCGATCCACGCGGTGCGCCACGACGCGCAGTGCGTGCTGCATGTGCACTCGCTGAACGGCATCGCGGTGTCGGCGCAGAAGAAGGGCGTGCTGCCGATCTCGCAGCAGTCGATCTTCGTGCTGTCGAGCCTGAGCTACCACGACTACGAAGGCGTGGCGCTGCGCGACGACGAGAAGCCGCGCCTCGTGACCGACCTCGGGCCCGACAACAACTTCCTGATGCTGCGCAACCATGGACTGCTGACGCTCGGCGGCACCATCGCCGACGCGTTCCTGAGCATGTATTTGTTCGAGACCGTCTGCACGATCCAGGTCCGCGCGATGGCGGGCGGCGCCGAGCTGATCAGCGTTGACCCGCGCATCGTCGCCGGCGCGCAGGCGCAGGCGAAGCAGGCCACACGCGGGGTCGGCGGCGGGGCACTGACGTGGCCAGGTCTGCTGCGCCGCCTTGACCGGGCCGACCCCAGCTTCCGGACCTGAAGCGCCGTCAGCGAAAGTTCGGCGCGCGCTTCTCGAGAAACGCGTTCAAGCCTTCGGCGCCGTTGTCGTGAAACAGGTTCGCGACGAAGTGGTCGCGTTCGGCCGCGAGCTGCTGCGTCAGCGAATGGCCGCCTGCCTGCTGCAGCAAGGTCTTCGCACTGGCGAGTGCGTTCGGCGCCATCGCGGCAAGGCGCTCGGCGAGCTGCAAGGCCGCAGCGAATGACTGGCCGCTCGGCGTCACCGCGCTGACCAGCCCCCAGTCGAACAACTGCTGTGCCGAGACCGGCTCGCCCAGCCACAGCAACTGTTGCACACGGGCACGCGGCAGCGCCTGCATCAGGCTCCAGGTCGCGCCGCCATCGGGCGACAGGCCGATGCGGCCGTACGAGAGGATGAAGCGCGCATCCTCGGCCGCGACGATCAGGTCGCACGCGAGCGCGAGCGAGAAGCCGGCACCGGCCGCGGCGCCGTCGACCGCGGCGATGACCGGCTTCGGACACGCCCGCAACGCCTCGACCCACTGATGCAGGTGGTCGAGCATCTTCAGCTGCGCCGGTGGGCCGGCACGGCGCCTCTCGAGCAGGCCTTGCAGGTTGCCGCCGGCGCAGAAGTGTCCGCCGTCGCCGCGCAGCAGCACGGCGCGCAGATCCGTGTCGGCCTCGGCCGCGTTCAGCGCCTCGATGCCGGCAGCGATCACCTCGTGCGACAAGGTGTTGCGCGTGGCCGGGTCGCTCAGTGTCAACACCAGCACGGCACCGATGCGTTCGGTCAGCAACTCTGAGGGCATGAGTGAGATTCCACATCGTTGAAAGCGGTCGAAATTGTGTCACTCAAGCCAGTCCGCATTAGGCCCATCACCGAGGTGAACAGAAGTTTCTTCATGCTAGAGTCGAACGACACTTCAGCGACCCGCCGCTCCATAGCCATCTCTCACGAATGCGCGCAGTCACGATCCTTCCCGTCATCGGTGCTGCGCTCTGGTTTGCCGCATGTTCGGCGCACGCACTCGGTTTCGGTCGGATCACCAACGCCACGCAGCTCGGCCAGCCGCTGAACTTTGCCGCGGCCTTGCGCCTGGATGCCGATGAGTCGCTGTCACGCGAGTGCGTGTCGGCCGAGGTCCAGTCGGGCGACAACAAGCTGCAAGCCGGACAGATCCGCACCACGCTCGAAGGCGGCTCCGACTCATCCGAACGCAGTGTGCGCGTCACCACCAGCACGGTGATCGATGAGCCGGTCGTCACCGTCAGCGTCACGGTCGGGTGCACGGCCAAGGTCACGCGCAAGTTCGTCGCGTTCATCGATCCGCCGCTGATCAATCTCGCGCAGGGCGGCGACGCGTCGGCCACGCTGCCGCCGCAGCGCAATGATTCGCAGGTCGGGCCGCTCGTCCGGCTCGTCGAAGGCGACAAGCCCCCCGCGGCCGCGCCGACACGCACCGAGCGTGCCGGCGCCGCGCCTGCGCGTCCACGCACCTCGGCGCCGCCGCGCGTCGTGGCGTCGGGTGCGGCAGCAGAGGCTGCGCCACCACGGGCACCGAGGACCGCGCCGGCGCGCTCCGCCACCGGTTCGCGCGCGGTGCCGCCCGGCAGCGCCGGGCCGCGGCTGCGGCTCGAAGCGGCACCGCCGGCCACGGCCGCGATCGCCGCGTCGGCCGCATCGTCGCCGCTGGACACCGCAGTGGCCGCGCTCGCCAGCGCCGAAGCCGCATCGGCCAACGCCCGCGCGAAGGAACAGGCCGATCAACTTGCCAAGGAGCGCGAGCGCATCCAGGTGCTCGAGGACGGCCTGAACAAGTTGCGTGCCGAATCGCAGGCGACGCAAAAGTCGCTCGCGGCGCTGCAGGCCCGGCTGAAAGAAGCCGAAGGCGAGCGCTACGCCAACCCGCTGGTCTATGGCCTGGCCTGGCTCTCGGCCTTGCTCGCGCTCGCGGTCGCCGTGCTGCTGTGGCGCCAGTCGGGCGGGCGTGCTTCGGCACAGTGGTGGGCCGCACCGGCGCCCGCACCGGCTTCGGCGCCGGTGCCCGACCCGCGCGCGACCGGCGCTGCCAGCCTCGCCGGGGCGCTCGCGTCGGCGCCGCAGCCGCTCGACGGCCCGTCCACGCGGGCCGGCGCGTTCGACATCCCGACCGTGATCGAAGACGACGAACCGCCGATGCCGCGGGCGCCGATCACGCAACCCGCGCCGTTCATGCCGGCATCGGCGCCGCCGGCGTTGACCCCGCCGGAGCCCGCGCGCGAGCTCTCGGTCGAGGAGCTGATCGACCTCGAACAGCAGGCCGAGTTCTTCATCGTGCTCGGCCAGGACGAAGCCGCCATCGAGCTGCTGATGAGCCATGTGCGCAGCGACGGCGGCATCAGCCCGCTGCCGTACCTGAAGCTGCTCGAGATCTACCGCCGGCGCGGCGAGAACGAAGCCTACGAGCGCATCCGCGATCGCTTCAACCGACGCTTCAACGCCTATGCGCCCGATTGGGACGCCGACCTGCAGCAAGGCCGCTCGCTCGTCGACTACCCCGACACGGTCGCGCGCCTGCAGGAGCTGTGGTCCGCGCCGACGCGCGTGATGGACACGCTGGATGCCTCGCTGTTCCGCCGCAACAAGTCGGACGAGACCTTCGATCTGCCGGCCTATCGCGAGCTGCTGTTCCTGTACTCGATCGCGCGCGACCTTGCCGAGCACGGCGGCATGGCGCCGCTGGCGCATGTGGACGTCCTGCTGCCGCTGAGCGACGACCCGAACGCCGAGCCGATCTCGCGCCTGTCGGCCACGACGCGGCCGGGGGAGTTCCAGCACAGCGACCTGATGATGACCCTGCCGCTGGACCTCGACGTCTCGCGCGACCCGGGCACCAAAGCGCCCGACGCGCCCGAGACCGCGCCGGCGGCGCTGCAGCACAGCGAGGACGAGCCGTTCCCGGCCGATTCGGGCTTCATCGACTTCGACCTGAACGAGCCGTACCAGCCGCCGGCCCAACCCGACCCGAAGACGAAGAAAGAGTGAGCCGGCGTCAGAGCCTGGCCAGCCGCTCGAGCGCGAGGTTCAACGTCTCGTCCTTCTTGGCAAAGCAGAAGCGCGCGATGCGCTGCTCGAAGCCGCCCTGGTAGAACGCCGACAAGGGGATCGCCGCGACGCCGATCTCGGTGGTGAGCCATTGGCAGAAGTCGGCTTCCGGCAGATCGCTGACCGCGGAGTAGTCGACGCACTGAAAGTAGCTGCCGGTCGTGACCAGCGGCCGCAGCCGCGTCGTCGCGAGGCCGGCGCGGAACAGGTCGCGCTTGCGCTGGTAGAACGCCGGCAGATTCAGGTGGTTCGAGGCGTCGGCCATGAAGCTCGCGAGGCCGTGCTGCATCGGCGTGTTGACGGTGAACACGTTGAACTGATGCACCTTGCGGAACTCGGCCATCAGCGGCGCCGGCGCGGCCACGTAGCCGACCTTCCAGCCGGTCACGTGGTAGGTCTTGCCGAAGCTCGAGACGATGAAGCTGCGCTGCGCCAGCTCGGGGAAGCGCGCCACGCTCTGATGCAAGGCGCCGTCGTAGACCATGTGCTCGTAGACCTCGTCGGCGATCACGATCACGTCGGTGCCGCGCAGCAGCTCGGTGAGCCGCTGCATGTGGGCGGCCGACCAGACCGTGGCGCTCGGGTTGTGCGGCGTGTTGATGATGATCGCGCGCGTGCGCGGCGAGAGCGCGGCCTGGATCAGCGCGAAGTCGGGCTCGAAGCTGCCCGGCGTCAGCGGCACGTGCACTGCGGTGCCGCCGGCGAGTTCGATGTTGGGCTCGTAACTGTCGTAGCAGGGGTCGAGCACGATCACCTCGTCGCCGGGGTGCACGATCGCCAGCACGATGGTGATGATGGCCTGCGTGGCCCCGGCGGTGATCGTGATCTCGGTGCCGGCGTCGTAGGCGTGGCCGTACATCGCGGCGATCTTCGCGGCAACGGCCTCGCGCAGCACGGGCACGCCGGTCATCGGCGGGTACTGGTTCAGGCCGGCGCGCATCGCGTGGTCGACGGCGTCGAGCAGGCGCGGGTCGCAATCGAAATCAGGGAAGCCCTGGCCGAGGTTGACGGCGCCGTGCTGCTGCGCGAGCGCCGACATCACGGTGAAGATGGTCGTGCCGACCTGCGGCAAGCGGCTGACGACGCGAGGGGTGGGAAAGCTGTTGCTCATGCGGTGCTGCGAAGAATCAAGAAAGGTCAAAGCTGGTAGTCGTCGGCCTCGCCGGCCATCGCGCTGGCGATGAGCTTGCGGCTCAGGCGGTCCGACATCATCTCGGCAAACGCGTAGACGAAGTTGCGCAAGTAGGCGCCGCGCTTGAACGCGATGCGCGTGACGTTGCTGCCGAACAGGTGCCCGACCGGGCGCGACACCAGGTCGCCGCCGGGCGGGTCGTCGCGCACCGCGAGCTCGGCGACGATGCCCACGCCGAGGCCGATGCGCACATAGGTCTTGATGACGTCGGCGTCGATCGCCTCGAGCACGAGGTTGGGCTTGAGCTGGCGCGCCGCGAAGGCCTGGTCGACGCGCGTGCGGCCGCTGAACGACGGGTGGTAGGACACCAGCGGCCACATCGCGAGGTCTTCGAGCGAGATGCGCTCGAGCTGCGCGAGCGGGTGGCCGGCCGGCATCACGACCACGTGCCGCCACTCGTAGCAGGGCAGGCTGACGAGATCGTCGCGGTCGACCAGCGATTCGGTGGCCAGGCCGAGATCGGCGACCTCTTCGATCACCATGCGTGCGACCTGCTCCGGCGAGCCCTGGTGCAGGCTGATGTTGACCTTGGGGAAGCGCTTGCGCAGCTGCGCCACCGGGTCGGGCAGGAAGTAGCGCGCCTGGCTGTGCGTGGTCGCGATCGACAGCGTGCCGGCGTCCTGCATCGAGAATTCTTCGCCGATGCGCTTGAGGTTGCCGACCTCGCGCATGATGACCTCGATGCTCTTGAGCACCTCGCGGCCCGGCTCGGTGATGCGGCGCAGGCGCTTGCCGTGGCGCGCGAAGATGTCGACGCCGAGCTCGGCCTCGAGTTCGAGAATGGCCTTCGAGATGCCGGGTTGCGACGTGAACAACGCCTTCGCGGTCTCGGTCAGGTTGAGGTCGCGGCGCACCGCTTCCTGGACGAAGCGGAACTGGTGCAGATTCATGATGGTGGTGGCAAGAGGTCGTCGCTCAGGTTGAAGGCGGCGGCATGCGCCATCGCGTCGATCACGCCGGGCTGTTCGCCGATCGCGCGTTGCAGTTGCCAGTGCACGTGCGGGTGCGCGGCGCGCAGCGTGTCGAGCAGAAGCGGTAGGTCGCCGCGCACATGGCCGCCGCTGCCGAGGAACAGCGGCACCACGTCGACACGCTCGCAGCCGGCCGCGGCGAGCGCGTGGCCGGTGTCGCTCAAGGTCGGTGCCATCAGCTCGAGGAAGGCCAGCCGCACGACCCAGGTCGGCTGGTGCAGGCGCGCGCGCGCGGCGACGGCCTCGAAGGGCTCGGCCCAGCGCGGGTCGCGCGCGCCGTGCGCGAACAACAGCAGTCCTCGTTTCATCGCTGGGCCTTCATCGGTATCGCACCAGCCAGCTGAACGCCGCGAACGACAGCAGCAGGTACAGCGCGCTCGGCGCCGCCGCCACCATCCACGGCGTCCAGTCGCGCAGCAGCCCGAGGTGGCCGGCGACGTTGTTCAGCAGCACGAAGCTGATGCCCAGCATGATGCCGCCGAAGACCTTCAGGCTCACGCCGCCGGCGCGCGCGTGCATGTAGGCGAACGGCAGCGCGAGGCCGACCATCACGAGGCAGGCGAACGGGTAGAGCGCGCGCTTCCAGAATTGGATCTGCTGGCTTTGCGCAGCCTGCTCGTTGTCGGACAGGTGCACGATGTAGCGCGCCAGATCGATCGTCGACATGGTGCTCACCGACGAGACCGCGGCGGCGGCCACCGCGGCCGTGATCTTGCTGTGCCAGGCCAGCTTGGGCAGGCTTTCTTCCGGCACCTGCGCGGCACGGCCGTCGCCGTCGACCCAGTGGGTCACGGTCACGTCCTTCAGCGTCCAGGTCTGGTCGGGCTCGACCTGCGCGCTGCCGGCCGCGATGCGGCGCAGCAGCCGGCCGTCGGCGTCGAACTCGAAGATGCGGATGTCGTTGAGCAGCTTGGCCGGGCCGGACGAACCGACGTTGATCGAGTAGTTGCGTTCGCCCTCCGGCGTGGTGGAGTGATCCTTCAGCCAGACGCCCGATGGCCCGAGCTTCTTGCCGCCCTTGTAGAACGCCTGCAGCTGCGTCGCCTGGCGCTCGCTGAGCGGCGCGAGGTAGTCGCCGACGACGAAGGTCAGCACGCCGAACACCAGCCCCAGCGTCGCCAGCAGCGACAGCGCGCGCCAGGGCCCGAGCCCGCCGGTGCGCAGGATCGTGTACTCGGACGACTGCGCCATGCGCGACAGCGTGTAGATCGTGCCGATCAGCACCGCGATCGGCGAGACCTCGTAGAAGTGACCGGGCAGCAGCAGCAGCGAGTACGCGGCGGCGTGCAGCATCGTGTAGTTGCCCTGGCCGACATCGCCGAGCTGGTCGATGAAGTCGATGAAGAACGACAGCGACAGGAATGCCGCCGCGACGAACGCGACCGCGTTGACGATGTCGGCGTAGAAGAGGCGGCGGACCGTCTTCATGAGGCTGCAGACGAAGCGGGTGCCGGCCGCCGCCAGCCGATGCGGCTGGTGCCTTGTTCGCGCCACCACAGCAGCACCAGCGCGATCACGAAGGCGCCGCCGTGCGCCACGATCAGCGCGCCACCCATGCTCGCCTTGCCGCCGGCGATCCAGGCTTCGGTCAGGTTGATGACGTTGTAGTAGACGACGAAGGTGAGCAGCGCGAACAGCAGGTTCCAGTTGCTCGCGCGGCGCGGGTTCGACGCCGACAGGCCGACGCCGAGCAGCGTGAGGTTGGCGGCGCCCAGCAGCAGGCCGAGCCGCCATGCGAGTTGGCCCTGGTTTTTGGGTACCGGCTCGAGCAGCAGGTCGAGCGTCGAGCGTGCCTTCGGCGGCAGGTTGTCCATGATCGAGAGCGCCTTGTCGCGAACCTGCACGCGGTAGCCTTCGAAGCGCGCGAGCGTCTTCTCGTTGGTGCGCAGGTTCTCGTCGTTGCGCTGGCCGCGCGTCAGGATCAGGGTGCCGTCGTCGATGTGGCCGCTGCGCGCCGACGTGACCGACTCTGAACCGGGCAGCGATGTGAGGATGAAGACATTGCGCCCGGTACGGCTGTCGACCGCATCGCGCTCGATGAAGAACACGCGCGTGCCGTCGCTCGAGGTCTGGAACTGGCCCGGCGTGACGCGCGACAGATCGGAGCGGCGCTCGAAGCGCTCCTTCAGCTCGACGCTGCGCTCGTTCTGCCATGGCCACACGAACAGCGCGAGCAGGCCGATCACGAGCAGCACCGGCCAGCTCACGCGCAGCACCGGCTGCACGAAACGGGTGAGCCCGACGCCGCTCGAGAACCAGATCGCCATCTCGCTGTCGCGGTACATGCGCGACAGGGTCGCGACCACCGACACGAACAGCGACAGCGCGAGCATCGTCGGCAAATGGCCGAGCGCGATGTAGCCAAGGAACAGCACCACTTCCTGTGGCGCGATCTCGCCGCCGGCGGCGCGGCCGAGCGTGCGGATCAGCAGCATCGTCAGCACGATGGTGAGGATCACGACCAGCGTCGCGCCGAAGTTGCGCGCCAGTTCTCGGCGCAAAGTGGAATCGAATAACATCGTTGGCTTGTCTAATGGACCGGTCGATTATGGACTTCCGTCATCAAATTTCTGCACCCGACAGCTTGGCCGCACTGAGCTGCGACGCGCTCGTGCTCATCGTCAACGGCGACGCCGTCGATCCCACGCTGGCGCCGCCGCTGGCCGCGGCGCTGAGCGACGCGCTCGCGCAAGGCGACCTCACGCTCAAGGCCGGCAAGAGCATCTACCTGCACCGGCCGGCCGGCATCCGCGCGCCGCGCGTGGTGTTTGCGGCGGCCGGGGGCGCGAGCGCCAAGGCCTTCAAGGCCGCGGTCGCGAGCGGCATCAACCAGGTCAAAGGGTCGGGCGCGAAGCACGTCGCGATCGGCTACGCCGGTGCCGGCGCGCTGACCGATGCACACGCTGAAAGCGTGGTCGCCGCGGCGCGCGATGCGACCTATGTCTACCGGCACACGAAGCCGAGCGCACCGGCCGCCTCGACGCTGAACAAGCTGACGCTGCTCTGCGCCAAGGCCGATGCGAAGGCCGTGCAGCAAGGCCTGGCGCGCGGCCACGCAATCGGCGCCGGCGTCACGCTGGCGCGCGAATGCGCGAACCGGCCGGCCAACCATTGCACGCCGACCTACCTCGCCGAGCAGGCGAAGAAGCTCGGCAAGGACTACGGCCTGAAGGTCGAGGTGCTGGACCGCAAGGCCTGCGAGAAGCTCGGCATGGGCTCGTTCCTGTCGGTCGCGCAGGGCTCCAACGAGCCGCTGCGTTTCATCGTCGCGCGCTACGAGGGCGCGGCCAAGACGCAGGCGCCGGTGGTGCTGGTCGGCAAGGGCATCACCTTCGACACCGGCGGCATCTCGCTCAAGCCCGGCGCCGAGATGGACGAGATGAAGTTCGACATGGGCGGCGCCGCGAGCGTGCTCGGCACGCTGCGCGCGGTCGCCGAACTGAAGCCCAAGCTCAACCTCGTGTGCATCATCCCGTCGTGCGAGAACATGCCCAGCGGCAGTGCGGTGAAGCCGGGCGACGTGGTCAAGAGCATGTCGGGCCAGACCATCGAGATCCTGAACACCGACGCCGAAGGCCGCTTGATCCTGTGCGACGCGCTGACCTACGCCGAGCGCTTCAAGCCGGCGGTCGTCGTCGATGTGGCGACGCTGACCGGCGCCTGCGTGGTCGCGCTCGGCAACCACCACTCGGGGCTGTTCACCGCCGACGACAAGATCGCGGCACAGATGCTGGCCGCGAGCCAGGCCGGCCTCGACCCATGCTGGCGCATGCCGCTCGACGAAGAGTACGACGAGGGCCTGAAGAGCAACTTCGCCGACATGGCCAACATCGCCGGCCGCGCCGGTGGTGCGATCACCGCGGCGATGTTCCTGCGCCGCTTCACCGGCAAATACCCGTGGGCGCACCTCGACATCGCCGGCACGGCCTGGAAGTCCGGCGCCGCGAAAGGCTCGACTGGTCGGCCGGTGCCTTTGCTGACGCATTTCGTGCTGGCGCAGCAGGGCTGATGAGATCGGGCAATGTGGCGCTGAATGACTGAAATCAGCTTCCACTTCAATGTGCCGGATCGGACGGCATACGCCTGCCGCCTGCTGCGCAAGGCCTTGCGCAAGGGCGCGCAGGTGGTGGTGACGGGCGCGCCGCCGGTGCTCGCCGAGCTCGACCGCGCGCTGTGGTCGTTCGACCCGCTGGAGTTCGTGCCGCACGTGATGCCGCGCCCCGGCCAGGCGCTTGCGCCGCGTTTGCGCACCACGCCGGTGTGGCTGGTCGCCGACCTGGCGCAGGCCGGGCACCACGATGTGCTGGTGAACCTGCACGACGACGCGCCGGCCGGCTTCGAGAGCTTCGTGCGCGTGATCGAGATCGTCACGCCGGTCGAAGCCGATCGGGCCGCGGCGCGGCAGCGCTGGAAGCACTACGCGACGCGTGGCTACGCCATCGAGAAGCACGAGGTGGCGGTTTGAGCATGTCGGGCGGCAGTCAGCCTCCGGGTCGCGTCCCGACGCTGACCGAGGTCGTCGTGATGCCCGAGGCGCCGGCCGTGCCTGCGCCGCTAGGGCCTGCCGTCGAGGCCGACGTGATGGCGCCTTCGCCCGCCGACAGCGCGGCGGCGCAGCGCGTGCCGCCGATGAGCGACGAGCAGCTGATCCAGCGCGTGCTGGTCGATGTGCAGCACCAAGTCGACCTGATGCTCGAATACCGCTTGCGCGAGGTGCTCACCGCGATCCTGACGCGCGCGGCCGATGGCGTGGTGCGCGATGCCCGCGCGGAGCTGGCATCGACCTTGCGTGATGTCGTTGCCCGCGCGGTGGCTCAGGAATTGTCCCGTCATCGCGATCGCTAGTCGACGCGTTGTGACATCACCCTCGAGGCTGCGCGTCTCGCAAAACGCCAGCTTTGTGACCCGAGCATTCACTGAGTGAACGGGTTCGCTTTTGGGGTATTGTGTCGCCCGTTGATTGATAACTCTCAACTATTACTCTCTTTCCATCCGGAGGTTTTGCATGCAAATCAGACTGAACACGATCGTTGCGGCTGCTGTGGTGATGTTCGGCGGCGCGGCATATGCGCAGGACATGATCGTCAAGATCGGCCACGTCGGCCCGACCAGCGGCGGCATCGCCCACCTGGGCAAGGACAACGAAAACGGCGCCAAGATGGCGATCGACGATCTGAATGCCAAGGGCACCATGATCGGCGGCAAGAAGGTCAAGTTCGAGCTGGTTCCTGAAGACGACGCCGGCGATCCGAAGCAAGGCACGGCCGTCGCCCAGAAGCTGGTCGACTCCAAGGTCATGGGCGTGATCGGCCACCTGAACTCGGGCACCTCGATCCCCGCGTCCAAGATCTACAGCGACGCCGGCATCCCGCAGATCTCGCCGTCGGCGACCAACCCGAAGTACACCCGCCAGGGCTTCAAGACCACCTTCCGCGTCGTCGCTGACGACGTGCATCTGGGCGGCACGCTGGGCAAGTACGCGGTCAAGGAGCTGAAGGGCAAGTCGATCGCCGTGATCGACGACCGCACCGCCTACGGCCAAGGCGTGGCCGAAGAATTCTCGAAGGCCGTGAAGGCTTCGGGCGGCACGGTGGCCGAACAACAGTTCACGACCGACAAGGCGACCGACTTCACCGCCATCCTGACCCAGATCAAGGCCAAGAAGCCCGACGTCATCTTCTTCGGCGGCATGGACGCCGTGGCCGGCCCGATGATCCGCCAGATGAAGCAACTCGGCATCACCGCCAAGTTCATGGGCGGCGACGGCATCTGCTCGAGCGAGCTGCCCAAGCTGGCCGGCGGCGCGATGGCCGACGGTCAAGTGGTCTGCGCCGAAGCGGGTGGCGTCGAAGGCAGCCAGAAGGTCGGCATGGACAAGTTCCGTGAAGACTACAAGAAGAAGTTCGGCATCGACGTGCAGGTCTATGCACCGTACGTCTACGACGCGCTCAACGTGATGGCCGCCGCGATGGTCAAGGCCGGCTCGCCCGACCCCAAGGTCTACCTGCCGGTGCTGGCCAAGACCGAAGGCTTCAAGGGCGTGACGGGCACGATCTCGTTCGACGAAAAGGGCGACGTGAAGAACGGCGCGCTGACCCTGTACACCTACAAGGGCGAGAAGCGCGACCAGATCGCCGTGGTTCGATAAACAGGGGTCTTCGGCGAAGCGAGCACGCTTCGCTACAGCTCTGCGGGGCGCCTTCGGGCGCCCCTTTTCTTTGGCTGGCTTGGCTTCGCTACAGCTTGATATTCGCGCCGGCGGCGGCGAGCAGCAGCAGGCTGCCGGCGGGCAAGGGCAGGGCGACTTCGCCTTGCCCGTGCCACGATCCCAGGCCGCGTGGGTGCGTGCTGTCGAGCATGACCTCCCAGACGCCGGCCGGCAGCATGAAGCTGCTGTCGCCGGCCTCGGCGTTGACCAGCAGCAGCAGTGGGGCGGCGGCGCGGCCCGGTTCGCCGATCAGGCAACCCAGCACGCGCTCGTCGGTGCGGCCCCAAGCCTCGGGCTGCAGCGGCTCGCCGGTGCGCGCGAGCCACGCCAGATCGTGCAGGCCGAGCGGGTCGGTCAGCCCGCTGTACCAGCTGCGGTTGCCGAAGGGTTGCGCGACACGCCGCAGCGCCAGCACGCGCGACGTGAACGCGATCAGGGCGTCGTCGGCGGACGACCAATCTATCCAGGTCACCGGGCTGTCCTGGCAATACGGATTGTTGTTGCCGCCTTGCGTGTGGCCGAGTTCGTCGCCGGCGCAGAGCATCGGCGTGCCCTGCGCGAGCAGCTGGGTCGCGAGCACGGCGCGCATCAGGCGTGATCGCAGCAGCTCGACCGCCGCGTCATCGGTCGGGCCTTCGACGCCGCCGTTGAAGCTCAGGTTGTTGCCGGTGCCGTCGCGGTTGTGCTCGCCGTTGGCCTCGTTGTGCTTGTCGGCGTAGCTGAGCAGGTCGCGCAGCGTGAAACCGTCGTGCGAGATGACGTAGTTGATCGACTCGCTCGGCGCGCGCCCGCGGCCCTGGTAGATGTCGGACGACGCGCACAGGCGCTGCGCGAACGCGCCGCGCGTGCTCGGGTGGCGCAGCCAGAAGCTGCGGATGTCGTCGCGGAACTTGTCGTTCCATTCGGGCCAGCCGTTCGGAAAGCCGCCGACCTGGTAGCCGCCGGGGCCGAGGTCCCAGGGCTCGGCGATCATCTTGACGCGCGTCAACACCGGGTCTTGCGCGACGGCCTTGAAGAACGCCGCGCCGGGATCGAAGCCGCGCTCGTCGCCATCGCCGCGGCCGAGCACGGTCGCGAGGTCGAAGCGGTAGCCGTCGACATGCATCTCGGTGACCCAGTGGCGCAGGCTGTCCATCACCAGCTGCAGCACGCGCGGGTGGCGTAGGTCGACGGTGTTGCCGCAGCCGGTGTCGTTGACGTATTCGTGCTTTGCGTCGGGCGGCAGGCGATAGTAGTGGGCGTTGTCCAGGCCTCTGAAGCTCAGCGACGGCCCGGTGGCATCGCTCTCGGCGGTGTGGTTGAAGACGACGTCGAGGATGACCTCGATGCCGGCCGCGTGCAGCGCGCGCACCATGCCGCGGAACTCGTCGCGCGTCGCGGCCGCGTCGTTCGGGGTGCTGCTCAGCTGCGGGTCCGGCGCAAAGAAGGCGATCGTGTTGTAGCCCCAGTAGTTGATCAGCCCCATGCCGACCAGCCGCTCTTCGTCGATGTGGTAGTGCACCGGCAGCAGGCTGACCGCGGTGATGCCGAGGCGCTGCAGGTGCGCGATCGACGCCGCGTGGCCGAGGCCGGCGTAGGTGCCGCGCACGGCCTCGGGCAGCGCCGCATTCAGCTTCGAGAAGCCCTTGACGTGCATCTCGTAGAGCACGGTGTCGGCGAGCCGCGTGTTCGGCGCGCGGTCGTCGCCCCAGTCGTAGGCGTCGGCCGTAACGCGCGCCTTCAGTGCCGTCGCGCCGTTGTCTTGCGTGTCCATCTGCTTCGGGTGGGCGCGGTCGGCGGCGAAGTGCTCAGGTCCCCACACGAAGTGCCCGACCAGCTCGCGCGCATACGGGTCGAGCAGCAGCTTGGTGGGGCTGAAGCGATGGCCCTTGTCGGGCCGCCACGGGCCGTGCGCGCGCAGGCCGTAGACGAGGCCCGGCGCGACGATGCCGGCGCCTTCGATGCGGCCGTGCCAGATGTCGCCGCTGCGGCCGGGCAGGCGCAGGCGCGCCACTTCGTTTGTGCCGGCGGCGTCGAACAGGCACAGGTCGATCGCCTGCGCATTGGCCGAGAACACGGCGACGTTGACGCCGCTGCCGTCCCAGTGCGCGCCCATCGGCCAGGGCTGGCCTTCGCTGATCGTCAGCGGCAACGCCGGTGCAACGCTGTGGCGCGCCGGGCTCAGGAGGCTGTCCATTCGAACATCACGGTGGCCAGCGGCGGCAGGTCGATGACGATCGACTGCGCGCGGCCGTGGCAGGCCACGGGCTCGGACCTGGCCATGCCCAGCGGCGTGCCGACATTGCTGCCGCCGTAGTGCATCGAGTCGGTGTTCAGGCACTCGTGCCAGCGCCCGGCGGCGGGCACGCCGAGGCGGTAGCCGCGGTGCACCGTGGGCGTGAAGTTGCAGATCACGACGATCAGCGTGTCGGCGTCGGCGCCGCGCCGCACGAAGCTCAGCAGCGAGCGCTGCGCGTCGTGGTGGTCGATCCACTCGAAGCCGTCGGGCACGAAGTCGCGCTGGTACAGCGCCGGCGTCGCGCGGTACAGCGCGTTCAGATCGCGCAGCAGCGTGCGCACGCCCGCGTGCAGGTTCGACGGCGAGTCATCGTCGAGCAGATGCCAGTCGAGGCTGTGGTCGTGGTTCCACTCGCGTTCCTGCGCGAACTCGCAGCCCATGAACAGCAGCTTCTTGCCCGGGTGGCCGAACATGTAGCCGTAGTAGGCGCGCAGGTTCGCGAACTTCTGCCAGCGGTCGCCCGGCATCTTGGTCAGCATCGAGCCCTTGCCGTGCACGACCTCGTCGTGCGAGATCGGCAGCACGAAGTTCTCGTTGAAGGCGTAGACCAGGCTGAAGGTCATCTCGCTTTGATGATGCTGGCGATGCACCGGGTCGCGCTTCATGTAGCTCAGCGTGTCGTTCATCCAGCCCATGTTCCACTTGTAGTGAAAGCCCAGCCCGCCGACCCACGGCGGCCGCGACACGCCGGGGAAAGCGGTCGACTCCTCGGCCAGCGTGACCGCCTGCGGCCGCTCGGTGCCGACGACCTCGTTCATGCGGCGCAGGAACGCGATGGCCTCGAGGTTCTCGCGCCCGCCGTGCTGGTTGGGCACCCACTCGCCGGCCTGGCGGCTGTAGTCGCGGTACAGCATCGACGCGACCGCATCGACGCGCAGCCCGTCGACGTTGTAGCGCTCAAGCCAGTACAGCGCGTTCGCGACCATGAAGTTGCGGACCTCGGTGCGGCCGAAGTTGTAGATCAGCGTGCTCCAGTCTTGATGGAAGCCTTCGCGCGGATCGGCGTATTCGTACAGCGCGGTGCCGTCGAACTGGCTCAGGCCGTGCGCGTCGGTCGGGAAGTGCGCCGGCACCCAGTCGATCAGCAGGCCCAGGCCCTGCGCATGGCAGCGGTCGACGAAGCGGCGGAAGCCGCTCGCATCGCCGAAGCGCGCGGTCGGCGCGTACAGGCCGATCGGCTGATAGCCCCACGAGCCGTCGAACGGGTATTCGCTGACCGGCAGCAGCTCGATGTGCGTGAAGCCCATGTCGTGCGCGTAGGGCACGAGGCTGTCGGCGAGCTCGTCCCAGTTCAGGAAGCGCCCGTGCGGGCCGCTGGCCTCGTCGGCCTGGCGGCGCCACGAGCCGAGGTGAACCTCGTAGATGCTGACCGGCGCATCGAGCGCATTCGCGTGCTGCCGCGCCACCGAGGCCGGCGCGACCGCCGGCATGCGCGCGACCACGCTCGCCGTCGCCGGGCGCAGCTCGCTTTGCAAGGCATACGGGTCGGCCTTCTGCGGCAGCACGTGGCCGTGACCATCGCGGACCTGGTACTTGTAGCGCGCGCCGATGGCCACGCCGGGGATGAAGATCTCCCAGACGCCGCACTCGCGCCGCAGCCGCATCGCGTGGCGGCGCGCATCCCAGTGGTTGAAGTCGCCGACGACGCTGAGCTGCGATGCGTTCGGCGCCCACACCGCGAAGCTCGTGCCGGCCACGCCGTGCATCACGCGCTGCGTCGCGCCCAGCACCTCGAACGGCCGCAGGTGCGAGCCTTCGCCGAGCAGCCAGACGTCGACGTCGCCGAGCACGGGCGGGAAGCGGTAGGGGTCGTCGTCGAGCGACGAGTTGCCGTCCTGCCAGCGGATCTGAAGCCGATAGTTGGGCGCTTCGGTCGCGCTCAGCATCCCTTCGAAGAAGCCATCGGGATGCCGCAGCGCGAGCGCGCCGAGCTGCTCGCCGCTGACCGCGTCGAGCACGGTGACGTGGGTTGCGTCGGGCAGCATCGCGCGCAGCCACAGCCGGCCTTGCGCGTCGGCATGCACGCCGAGCACCGAGAAAGGATCACCGTGCTTCGCATGGCGGACGAGCTCGATGTCGTGATCGGGTGTCATGGTCAGGAGCGGGTGATGGCCGGTGCATGGTACCAAGGGCCATGCACCGCGTGCTCATCAAGCCTTCAGCGGCGCGCGTCAGGCTCGATGTGCCAGATCTGCCGCGCGTACTCGCCGATCGTGCGGTCGCTCGAGAACGCGCCCATGCCGGCCACATTCGCGATCGCGCGCTCGGCCCATTGCGCTGGCTGGCGGTACAGCGCGTCGACGCGCAGCTGCGTCGCCACATACGACTCGTAGTCGGCCAGCAGCAGGTAGTGGTCGCCGCCCCAGAGCAGCGAGTCGATCAGCCCGCGGTAGCGGCCCGGCTCCTCGGGCGAGAACGCGCCGCCCGAGATCGCATCGAGCACCGCCTTCAGCGCCGGCGTGCTCTCGTAGATGCGCATCGGCTGGTAGCCGGTTTGGCGCAGCGACATCACCTCGGGTGTCTTCAGGCCGAAGATGAAGATGTTGTCGTCGCCGACGTTCTGGCGGATCTCGATGTTGGCGCCGTCGTCGGTGCCTATCGTCAGGGCGCCGTTCAGCGCGAGCTTCATGTTGCCGGTGCCCGAGGCCTCGGTGCCGGCGGTGGAGATCTGCTCGGACAAGTCCGCGCCCGGCATGATGACCTCGGCGACCGACACGCCGTAGTTCGGCACGAACACGATCTTCAGCTTGTTGCCGATGCGCGGGTCTTTGTTGACGACGCTGCCCACGTCGTGGATCAGCCGGATGATGTTTTTGGCCGTCGCATAGCTCGACGCCGCCTTGCCGGCGAAGACGATGGTGCGCGGCACCCAGGCCTCGCCGTTGATGCCTTGCGGGTTGGCGAGGATCGCCTGGTAGCGCGTCACCGCATGCAGCACGTTGAGCAGCTGGCGCTTGTACTCGTGGATGCGCTTGACCTGCACGTCGAAGAGGCTGGCCGGGTCGACGACCACGCCGGTCTTGCGCTCGATGAGCGCTGCGAGCCGCGCCTTGTTCGTGCGCTTGATCGCCATGAACGCGTTGCGGAAGTCCGCGCTCTTCTTGTGCTTGCCGAGCTCCTTCAGCAGGTCGAGATCGAGCCGCCAGCCGCTGCCCAGCGTCGTGTCGAGCAGCTCCGACAAACCCGGGTTGGCCTGCGCCAGCCAGCGCCGCGGCGTCACGCCGTTGGTCATGTTGGTGAAGCGGTCGGGCCACAGGCTGGCGAAGTCCGCGAAGATCGTCTGCACCAGCAGGTCGGAGTGCAGCGCCGACACGCCGTTGACCTTGTGGCTGCCGACAATGGACAGGTTGGCCATGCGCACGCGGCGCTCGCCGCCTTCGTCGATCAGCGACAGCCGCGACAGAAAGCCGCCGTCGCCGGGGCGGTGCTTCGAGGCCAGGTCGAGCAGCTCCTGGTTGATGCGGAAGATGATCTCGAGATGGCGCGGCAGCACGTGCTGCATCAGCGCGACCGGCCAGGTCTCGAGCGCCTCGGGCATCAGCGTGTGGTTGGTGTACGAGAACACCTGGCCGCACAGGGCCCAGGCCTGCGCCCACGGCATGGAATGCTCGTCGCACAGCAGCCGCATCAGCTCGGCCACGCCGATCGCCGGGTGCGTGTCGTTGAGGTGGATCGCGACCTTCTCGGCCAGGTTGGCGAGCGTGCCGTGTTCGTCGAGGTGGCGTGCGATCAGGTCTTGCATCGACGCGGCGACGAAGAAGTATTCCTGGCGCAGCCGCAGCTCGCGGCCGGCCGGCGTGCTGTCGTTCGGGTACAGCACCCACGAGATGTTCTCGTATTCGTTCTTTGCGCTGGCGGCGCGCGCGTAGTCGCCGGTGTTGAAGGCGTTCAGGTCGATGTGCGCGGGGGCTGCGGCCTTCCAGAGCCGCAAGGTGCTGACCTTGTCCGTGCCGTGGCCGGGGATCACCATGTCGTAGGCCTTGGCGGCGACCTCGGCGCTGGCGCGCCACAGCGCATGCGCACTCGCGCCTTCGCCGCTGTGCTCGACCCAGCCGCCGAAGCGCACCGGGTAGGTCAGGCCCGCGCGCGGGAACTCCCAGGCGGTGCCGTCTTCAAGCCACGGGTCGGGGTGCTCGATCTGCGCGCCGTTCTTGATCTCCTGCGCGAACATGCCGTATTCGTAGCGGATGCCGTAGCCGAACGACGGCAGGCCGAGCGTGGCCATCGAGTCGAGGAAGCACGCCGCCAGGCGGCCGAGGCCGCCGTTGCCCAAGGCCGCGTCGGGCTCCTGGTCGGCGACGTCTTCGAGCTTCTGCGCATGGGTGTTCATCGCCGCGGCGGCTTCGCCGCGCAGGTCGAGCGCGGCGAGCGCGTTGCCCAGCGTGCGGCCCATCAAAAATTCCATCGACAGGTAGTACACGCGCCGCGCCTTGTCGGCGCGCTGCGCGGCCTGGGTCGCGACCCAGCGCTGCGAGAGCTCGCGGCGGGCCACGTGCGACACGGCCTGCATCAGGTCGTTGGGTTTCGCGTCGGCAGGCGCGACGCCCACGGTGTCGAGAAGCTGCGCCTCAATGCCATCGGCGACGCTGTTGGTCGAAGATTGGAAAGTGGGTATCACTCGGAGGTCCTTTGTCATCTGAAAATGCGGGCCGCTCGGTGGTCGCGCCGGCCGCTGCGCGCAGTGTCGCATCGGCCGGCGCCGCTTCATCAAAGAGCGCACGCAATTTTTACGCCCATGCCCGGCGTGGCCTCGGCGTGGATTGGGGTAGAACATGGTTGTTGCGCGGATGCGAATGCGGCCACACTGCAGCGTGGGCCCCGCATACCAAAACACAGCCAACAGGAGACTGCCATGACCCCCGACGAACTCGCGCTGAGTCTTGAACTTCCCAAACGAGCGGTCGCGCTCGTGCTCGCAGGCGGGCGAGGCAGCCGGCTGAAGAGCCTGACCGACAGCCGCGCCAAGCCGGCGGTGTACTTCGGCGGCAAGTTCCGCATCGTCGACTTCGCGCTGTCGAACTGCCTGAACTCCGGCATCCGCCGCATCGGCGTGATCACGCAGTACAAGTCGCACAGCCTGCTGCGCCACGTGCAGCGCGGCTGGGGCTTTTTGAAGACCGAGATGAACGAGTTCGTCGACCTGCTGCCGGCGCAGCAGCGCACCGACGACGAGAGCTGGTACCGCGGCACCGCCGATGCGGTCTACCAGAACCAGGACATCCTCGCGAGCTATGGCGCCGACTACATCGTCGTGCTCGCCGGCGACCACATCTACAAGATGAACTACGCGCTGATGCTGGCCGACCACGTCGCCAAGGGCCGCGACTGCACGGTCGGCTGCATCGCGGTGCCGCGCCACGAGGCGGTGGCGTTCGGCGTGATGGCGGTCGATGCCAAGCACATGATCACCGCGTTCGTCGAGAAGCCCGCCGACCCGCCGCCGATGCCGGGCAACCCGGACCGCGCGCTGGCCAGCATGGGCATCTACATCTTCAACGCGCGCTTTCTGTACAAGGAGCTCGAGCGCGACATCCACGACCCCAACTCGAGCCACGATTTCGGCAAGGACATCATCCCGCACGCCGTCAAGAACGGCAACGCGGCGGCGCACCCGTTCGACATCAGCGCGGTCGGCACGCGGCGCAACGAGGAGCCGTACTGGCGCGACGTCGGCACGATTGACGCCTACTGGGACGCCAACATCGACCTGACCGCGACCGACCCGAAGCTGAACCTCTACGACACCCGCTGGCCGATCTGGACGCACCAGGCGCAGCTGCCGCCGGCCAAGTTCGTGCACGACCAGCCGGACCGCCGCGGCATGGCGATCGAGTCGGTGGTCTCGGGCGGCTGCATCGTCTCGGGCAATGTGCACCGCTCGGTGCTGTTCTCGAACGTGCGCGTGCACTCGTACTCGACCGTGAGCTGGTCGGTGCTGCTGCCCGGCGTGCAGGTCGGCCGGCGTGCGCGGCTCACGCGCTGCGTCGTCGACCGCGGCGTCTCGATCCCCGACGACATGGTCATCGGCGAGGATGTGGAGCTCGACACGCAGCGCTTTCTGCGCTCGGAGAACGGCATCACGCTGGTCACGCGCGGCATGCTGGACAAATTGATGACATGAAGGTCTTGCATGTTGGGGCCGAGATTTTTCCACTCGTCAAGACCGGCGGCCTGGCCGATGTGCTGGGCGCACTGCCGCAGGCCTTGATCGCCATCGGCGCCGATGTGCGTCTGCTGCTGCCGGGGCTGCCGGCGATCCGCGACGCGGTGCTGCACCAGAAGGTCGTCTGCGACATCGGCCCGTGCTTCGGCGCCGCGCGCGTGACCTTGCGGCTCGGCCGCATGCCGTACAGCAAGGTGCCGGTCTACATCGTCGACGCGCCGTACCGCTATCGGCGGCCGGGCAGCCCGTACCAATCCGAAGACGGCAGCGAGTGGGCCGACAACGTGCAGCGCTTCGCGCTGCTCGGCTGGGTCGGCGCGCAGCTCGCCGCGGGCGAGCTCGACCCCGACTGGACGCCCGAGGTCGTGCACGCCCACGACTGGCACGCCGCGATGAGCTGCGCCTACATCGCCGCGCATCCGCCGACCCAGGTGGCCACGGTGTTCACGGTGCACAACCTCGCGTACCAGGGGCTGTTCCCGAACGGCGACTTCGCGATGCTGGGCCTGCCTTCGCGCTTCATGGCGTCGAGCGGGCTCGAGTACCACCAGCAGCTGTCGTTCATGAAGGCCGGGCTCAAGTTCGCGAAGCGCGTCACCACGGTGAGCCCGACCTACGCCAAGGAGATCGCGACGCACGAGTTCGGCTTCGGGCTCGATGGCGTGATCCGCGGCCGCGGCGCCGACGTGAGCGGCGTGCTCAACGGCGTCGATGGCGCGGTCTGGAACCCGGCCACCGACGCGAGCCTGGCAACGCGCTATTCGCCGACGCAGTTGCAGGGCAAGGCAGCCTGCAAGCGCGCGCTGCAGACCGAACTCGGCCTGGCGGTCAAGCCCGAGGTGCCGCTGTTCGGGCTGGTGAGCCGACTCACGTCTCAGAAAGGACTCGACCTGCTGCTCGGCGCCTTGCCCGGCCTGCTGCGGCGCGGCGGCCAGCTCGCGCTGCAGGGCTCGGGCGACTCGGCGCTCGAGGCCGCGTTCGTGGCTGCGGCGCAGGCGCACCCGGACGCGGTCGCGGTGCGCATCGGCTACGACGAAGCGCTCGCGCACCGGCTCATTGCCGGCGTCGATGCGATCCTCGTGCCGTCGCGCTTCGAGCCCTGCGGGTTGACGCAGCTGTACGGGCTGCGCTACGGCACGCTGCCGGTGGTGCGGCGCGTCGGCGGCCTGGCCGACACCGTGGTCGATGCGAGCGACGAAGCGGTGCAAGCCGACCGCGCCACGGGCTTTTCGTTCGACGCCGCGACGCCGGCCGCGCTCGACGCCGCGATCCAGCGCGCGATCGCCGTCCACGCCGATCCGGCGCGCTGGACCGCGCTGATGCGGCGCGCCATGGCGCAGGATTTTTCGTGGACCGAGGCGGCGCAGAAGTACATGGCCTTGTACCGGCAACTGACCGGCGCCCCCGTCGCCGCACCGGCCGCAAGCTAGACGACCGTCGCGTGCGCTTTGCCACACCAACGCCATTCGGCACCCCCCGAATGGCGGGTTGGCGTGGGGTGGTTGCAGTCGGACACTGCTGCACCGTTGAGAACAAGGGCGTATTGATGACCAACGACCAGCTGACCGGCAAGTACGCGCGCCTGCGCACCGAGCTCGAGGCGGCCTATGCCGTACCGGCCTGGACCCTGGGCCGCAGCGGCCGGATCGACCGCATCGCCGACGAGCTGGTTCAGATCGAGCGCGTGCTGGCCGTGCAGCGCATCGGCGCACGTCTGATCAGCATCGACGAGTTGCAGGCCGAACACCCTCGCGGCGCGCGGTTCTCGGTGGCCTGAGCGGGCCGCGCGCACGGCCGCGAGGCCGCACGGCGTGCCGACGAACGCCCGATCAGGCGCCGAAAGCAGGGGCTTTTTCAGGCGCATCGACGCACCGAGGGCGTCGACACTGCGGGACTGCAGACCACGTGACGACGCCATGTCCCGACTCAATTTCAACGCGCTGACGCACTGGGTCACGGCCGCCGCGGTCCGGCACCCGAAACGGCTCGACGCCGAGCTGGCAGCGCATGCCGATGTCAGCCTGCGCACGGCTCGCCGCGCGCTGGTGCGGCTCGCCGAGCTGAACTGGCTCGTCAATGCCGGAACGCCGCGCCGCCCGCAGTACCGCCCCGGGCTGCTGCGCCAGGTCGTGCAGCGCTACGCGCTGGCCGGCCTGGAAGAAGACGCGCCGTGGGACATCGACTTCGCGCCGATGTTCGCGCTGCCGCCCGCCGTGAACCGCATGGTGCAGCACGCATTCAGCGAGCTGCTCAACAACGCCATCGACCACAGCGGCGGGACGCATGTCACGGTGTCGCTGCGGCAGACTACGAGCCACGCGCAGCTGCTGGTTTCGGACAACGGCTGCGGTCTGTTCCAGAACATCGCCGAGGCCTTCGCGATCGACAACCCCCAGCTCGCGATGCTCGAGCTGAGCAAAGGCAAGCTCACGAGCCAGCCGCGCCGGCACAGCGGGCACGGGCTGTTCTTCACCTCGCGGCTGGCGGAGGTGTTCGACCTGCATGCCAACGACACGGCGTTCCAGAAGCGCGCCTGGGACGGGCAGGGCTGGCACCTGCAACGCGCCCTCAGGCACGAAGGCACGTCGGTGTACGCCTCGTTCGCACTCGACACGCCGCGCACGCTCGACGCCGTGCGCAAGGCCCACAGCCTCGATGGCGTGGGCGCGGGTTTCGAGCGCACCGTGGTGCCGCTGCGCCTGCTCACGTCCGCGGTCAGCGGGCTCGAATCGCGGGCCCAGGCGCGGCGCATCGGCGCGCGGCTGAACGAGTTTCAGCGCGTCGAGCTCGACTTCAGCGGCGTGCCGGACATCGGCCACGCCTTTGCCGACGAGCTGCTTCGCGTGCTGGCCCGCGAGGCGCCGGCGGTCGAACTCGTGCCGCTGAACATGTCGCCCGCGGTCGCGGCGATGGTCGGCAGCGTGAGCGCCGGCGCGACCGCCTGACACGCGACGCGGTCGATCAATCGATCAATCGCGCGCGGCTTCGAACACGGCGAGCGCGGTGTTGACGGCGTGCAGCGCCACGTCGTTCGGGCGCGTCGCGATGACGGCCAGCGGGTAGGTGCCCGACACGATGCCCTGGAACGCAATCTCGGCGGCGCGTGCGTCCGAGCCCAGGCCTTCGACCGCGGCGGCCAGCGCGTTGACGAAGGACGAGAACCCGGCACCGTCGTAAAGCGTCTGGTGTTCGGCGCTCACGCCGTACGCGTAGGCCTCGTGCTCGTCGTGGTGGATGTCGATGCGGACGATCATGGCGGCTCTCAGCGGGCTGTGATCTGGCGGGTGACCGCCAGCGCCGGCGGATGCGCCAGCGTTTGGTACACCACGCAGTATCTCTCGGTCAGGCGCAGCAGCGTGGCGAGCTGTTCGTCAGAGGCATCGGTGTCGAGCGTGAACTGCAGCCGGATGTTCTGGAAGCCGACCGGCACCTCCTTCGCCACGCCCAGCGTGCCGCGGAAGTCCAGATCGCCCTCGGCCTGCAACGAGGCGTCGCGCAACTCGATGCCGAGCGCCGTGGCCACGGCGTTCAGCGTGACGCCCGCACAGGCCACCAGCGCCTCGAGCAGCATGTCGCCCGAGCAGGCGGCCCGGCCGTCGCCGCCGGTCGCCGGGTGCAGCCCGGCGGCGACAAGCGCCTTGCCGGTTTCGATCTTGCAGCTCAGCCCCTCGCCGATGCGGCCTTGGGCGCGCAAGGTGATCAACGCCGCCTCGGGCGCGTCGCGATAGCGCTCCTTCAACGGGGCCTGGACAGCGCGCAGATCGTCGGCATTCATGATGGGGGAGCTCCTTCGCGATTCACCAAGGTCAGCCTGCCTTCAACGAGGCCTGATAGGCCTCGATGGCCGGAAGAAACGCTTGCCGGCGAGCCAGGCTCTCGGGCGGCCAGTACTTGTCTCGATCGTAGTACTCGGGCACAGACGGCGTGCCTGCGGGGAGGACGACCCAGGGCTGTTTGGACGCGGTGAAGATGTGGATGTCCGGCGGCAGCGCGTCCGGGTTGTCGAGTGTTCCGACGCGAACGAACTTGATCACCGGGCCGGCGCCGGCGTAGTGGCTCCAGACGGCGACTCGACATGTCTTGCAGCGCGCGATCGCCTGACCCGCGCCACTGTTGGACGGCGTGTGGACCAGTTCCGGCTCTGCCCCGAGGTTCGTGACCCGGTCCGCTTCGATCATCGCGTTCAGCGCAAACGACGCGCCCGATTCGCGCTGACACCAGCGGCAGTGGCAGCAATGAACGAACAGCGGCGCGCTTGCCATTCGGTAGCGGACCGCCTTGCAGGCGCAGCCGCCTTCGATGGGGAATGAGTTCGTGGTGACCATGGGCGTGAGTGGTTTCGAGGTCTAACGCATGACTTGAGCGAGTCTGCTCCTCTTCAGGAGCGACTCATCGACGCCAGCCGCTATCGCGCGCCTGTCGTTCGTGAACCGGGTCGAGCGCGTCACCGGCGATTCGTTGGTCGACGGCAGACAGCACGGCGGGCGGGAGCGCCGATGCCGCTTGGCGCACAGCGGACGATGGTATCGATGCGGCGGCGGCGAGGCTCTGCACGGCCCAGCGCTCGCCTTGTTTGCAGGCCAAGCCGGCCATCGCCGCAGTGCTGAAGGTGCGGCAGTAGCTGCCAGCCTTGTCGACAAAACTCAATTGCACCGCCACGGGTGCGCCGGCCACCGGTTGACTGGCCAGCTGCTTGGCCAACGCCTGCTCGACCACGCCGCCGGCCACCCACTGCCCGTCGCGCAACTCGATCGCCGCGTCGGTGCCGCTCGACTTGAACTGCATGCCCAGCAGCACCCCCATCAGCACACTCGCGGCCAGGCCGCCCCATTGCGCCCACGAGGGCAGGCGGGCGCTGCGCTCGCGTGCGGCGCGCCGCTCGCCCAGGTTCACTACCGGCGCCGTGGAAGGCGATGTCGGTGATGTGGACGACGGCCGCAGCAGCCCGGTCAAGCGGTCCGGCACCGGTTCATCGAGCACTGGCGCAAACGCCGCGGCGACGCGCTCGCGTTGCATCGTCAACGTCGTGACACGTTGGCGCAACGCGGCGTCGGCGGCCAACTCGCGTTCGATGTCGGCGCGCTGCGCCGCGCCGAGCTCGCCGTCGGCGAAGGCCATCAAGGTGTCGTCGGTCCACTTCGTCATCATCGGGTTCCTTCCGCGTCGGCCAGGATGGCCTGCAGCGCCTCGCGCGCACGCGCCAGTCGGCTGGTCAAGGTGCCGACCGGCACGCCCAGCACATCCGCCGCTTCCTTGTAGGGCAGCCCCTCGACCAGCACCAGGCCGACCACCGCGCGCTGGTCGTCCCCGAGTTGCGCCACCGCCTTGCGGACGGCGATCGCATCGATCTGCGCGTCGGTCGTGGACACGCCGATCTGCTCGCCGTGCTCCTCGGCCACGAAGGTCTGGCCGCGTCGCTCGCGGGCGCGGGTCTCGTCGATCCAGGCGTTCTGCATGATTCGAAACATCCAGCTGTCCAGGCGCGTTCCGGGTTGCCATTGATCGGTGCGGCCCAGCGCGCGCTCGACCGCGGTCTGCACCAGGTCGTCGGCATCCTCCCGCTGACGCGCGAGCGTGCGCCCGAACCGCCGCAAGCGCGGCAGCAGCGCGGCGATCTCGTCGCGCACGTTCTGTGAAGAATCAGCCATCAATGTCGAACACAACGAATGGGGCGGGGATTTTCTTCCATCCCGCGTTCGTTATCCTCGCATCGACATGAGGTGCTTCAACCGATTCCTCGTTCGCCGGGCCTGGCGAGCAGCGCTCGCGACGGCCACCCTCGCCGGGCTGTGCGCCACCGCGCCTGTTCACGCCCAACTGGGTTTGCCGCGCAGCACCCCGCTGCCAAACCTGCCGCGTGAACTCTCGCGCCTGCCGATCGCGTCGACCACCGCGTCGACGGCCGATGTGGCGCAGAGCTTGGTGCCGCTGCAGTCGCTTCGACTGACGACCGTGCGCCAATTGCTGCGCGACCATGCCGACGTGCTCGAGGCCGACCCCGCCGGCGAGCCGGTGCGCCGCCGCGAGCTGCTGCTGATCTCGCCCGCGCAGGCCACGCTCGACGCGGCCGTCGCGCTCGGCTTTGTCGTGCTGCGCGACGCGGTGCTGGCGGAATTGGAGCTTCGACAGGTGGTGTTGCGCGTGCCGCCCGGGCTGGCGACCGCCGAGGCGCTGGCGCGCCTGCGCAGCCTGGACCCGCAGCTCGAGGCCGACTTCAACCACGTCTACATGCGCAGCGGCGAGACCACTGCTGCGGCGCCTCAGACCACCGGCAGAACGGTGACCGCGTCGCGCCGCGTCGGTCTCGTGGACAGCGGGCTGGATCGCCGGCATGCCGCGCTGCGCGACGCCGATGTGCGCAGCTGGGGTTGCGACGGCGTGCCGGTCGCGAGCCCGCAT
>Ga0307508_10001405_pt1 | contig 27110 bp, 32 predicted proteins | sample 9_EM_MG_FD_203089 | JGI IMG/M metagenome (GOLD analysis project Ga0307508, IMG submission 203089) | Populus trichocarpa ectomycorrhiza microbial communities from riparian zone in the Pacific Northwest, United States - 9_EM | ecosystem: Host-associated > Plants > Roots > Unclassified | place...
CGTCCGGATGGCTAATGCCCTGACACTCCGCGTCCAGAAGGCAGATGCCGTGGCATGCGTCGTCCGGACGACATTTGCCTTGACACTCTGCATCCGGAAGAAATTTGCCTTGACAGTCTCCGTCTGTGAGAAACGTGCTGCGTCCGGATGGCAAATGCCCTGACACTCCTCGTCCGGAAGGCAGATGCCGTGGCACGCGTCGTCCGGACGACATTTGCCATGACACTCTGCGTCTGTAAGACACGCGCTGCGTCCGGATGACACTCCTCGTCCGGAAGGCAGATGCCGTGGCATGCGTCGTCCGGACGACATTTGCCTTGACACTCTGCATCCGGAAGAAATTTGCCTTGACAGTCTCCGTCTGTGAGAAACGCGCTGCGTCCGGATGGCAAATGCCCTGACACTCCTCGTCCGGAAGGCAGATGCCGTGGCACGCATCGTCCGGACGACATTTGCCATGACACTCTCCGTCTGTGAGAAACGCGCTGCGTCCGGATGGCAAATGCCCTGACACTCCTCGTCCGGAAGGCAGATGCCGTGGCACGCGTCGTCTGGACGACATTTGCCTTGACACTCTCCGCCTGTAAGGAACGCACTGCGTCCGATGGCAAATACCCTGACACTCCTCGTCCAGAAGGCAGATGCCTTGACACTCTGCGTCCAGACGCAAGGTGCCGTGGCAGCTGCGTCCGGGCGCAGGTGCCTTGGCGTGTTGCGTCCCGACGCACGGTGCCCTGGCGTGTTGCGTCCCGACGCACGGTGCCCTGGCGGGCTGCGTCCGGAGTAGCGAGGTTTCGTCCACTGCGTCTCGAGCGTCTAGTGCGTCCGGACGCAGTGGACGCAATTTTTTTTTTTCCTGATGAAGTATGGAGGAACTGTGTCAGTCTTGCGGGCAAGCTGTGATTCCACAGAGGGAGGGAAAAGTATAAAGGAAAGGGCACGGTAGCTAGTCTGCAGATTCTTCTCCACGCAATCTATTATCTCTCTCCACCACTCCTACTTCTACCTTCCCATGAAACCGGCGCTGCGACCGAAACCCCGAACCGAACGACCGTGCTACAGTAAAGACCATCGAGTGGCAGTAGACGACGACAATGAAAGACTGGTAGTTAGAGTCTCGCCAGCATAGACAGGGCTACGCCGAGGGACATCCTCAGACTTCACCGAACCAGAGAGGGAAGTACTTGCCCGCGCCAGTGAGCTGAACAAACCCAGCCCGAGAGCCGAACGAAAGGAAAGACCTACCGTGTAGGCACGCCGAGGAACTACGTTGTCTGTCGAGCACCAGACAGTGCGAAGAAGTCAGGATCTTGACACCTGTCACGGCAACCACATCACAAAAGTTACCCCACGGAAAAAACGCACACAGAAAGAGACGGGCTACTTATAGAGAAAGAATTAGCACTCGGGACGAGGCTAAGGGAGAGGGGAGGTAGTGTTACACCTGCACAAATTATCACGAGTACGTAGCTAGAAGGAGAAGATTCTGTGGCTAAAGGGCGAAGGAGGCTCAGGCCGTGGCTAGGCAATCAGAGAGTCGAGGCGGGAGATAAGGAAACAGAGTCTAGCCCTCGGTCGAGACACCAGCTGCAGGAGTTGGAACTCCGAGATGAGGGAAACAATTTGTATAAACGAGCAGCTGCATTTCTCATGCAGTTTCGGAAGTGGCCCCACTACCTCAGGGAGAGGAAGCCACGTCACCTCAGGGTGGACGGAAGGTCTGGACTCGAGACCCCGCCCGGCTGCATGGCCCTCATGCAGACCACCTCACCTCAGGGTGAGCAGGGAGCTCTCGGGCCGGAGTCCCCGCTTGGCCGTATTACACATGCGGCAATTCAAACGGAAACTCATCTCCCTTATCAGCACCCTGGCCATGACCAATGGATCCGCCCACGTTCCAAAAGAGGTGCAACCACCTCGGAGGAATCCAAGTCCGACCCTCCCATACCTCGAGGAGTAGACGCATGCCTCTCCCGAGAAAAGTATGGTGCGGATCACCACTTCTCACTCGCGCGCTTATTGATAAAAGAAAGGTATTCTCGCCTCGACGGAAGGAAATTGGCACGAACGTCCTCACGAACACTACCCCCCAAGAACCACACACAAGATCTAAGATTATTCCGCTGTGAACTATCGAAAGTAGCCTGATTACCTTTGATTCTCCCCACACTCCGGTTACGAGACAACCCCAGTATCACACCAAGCGACTACGATTTCAGTACTTCAAGATTTTGCTGCAAAGCACGAAAACCTCATCCTCCTACTCCAAGAACCGTGGTGCGATAGACACGGAAATCCACCCTCATTGCCAGGATTCGATATCTTTACCCACTCCTCAACAAAGCCTAAAAGTGTAACATATATATGACAGACACTGGGTTTAACCGGCACCATAGTCTTTACCGCCCAGGACTCTTTCTTGGGAACCATGATCACTACACCACACAACCAAAAAACGTTCTCCCTCTTCAACTTCTACTTGCCAAGACGGGCAGAGCCACTGGCTACAATCCTTCCAACCCTCAAGCTACCAAATGATCGCCTACTTATGGGAGACCTCAACGCACACCACCCAGGGTGGCAGGGACCCCTTCCACATTCTGCCCGTATCTCCCGTGAAAGCCATACGATTGCAAATTGGCTTGAAGATAATCATTTCCACCTTCAGAACGAACCAGCAATCCGCACACACCATCTCCGGAACGGCGGACACCCCTCTACCATTGACCTGTGTCTTTCCTGAGGATCTGTTACGCAATCTATCCTGGCACTGGCCGTGAACCACGATACCACCTCAGACCACAGTGCAGTCACTGTTACCCTGTCGCGACCAACAGCTATGGCACCGGAAGTTCCATGTCAGTGTTGGCGTAAAGCTGACTGGAAAATATTTGACTTACGGATCCAGTCAGCCAATATGGACCTTTCACACCTCCATGGAATGGACGACACCCTCTGCGCAATTGCCAATATCACACGACTCATCCACCAAGCTGTTGACGAGGCTGTTCCTGCGAGGTTATTACGGAAAACAACAGCACCCTGGTAGAACCACAGTCTCACACTTGCTAAACAAAGTGTCAAACGTGCCGATCGTCTAGCCCGTCTCCACCCCACCGAAGCAAACAAGGAGGATAGCCAGTACATGCGTTCCAAATAGTCAATAATGGTACGAAATGCTAAAACGGCCTACCGCATCCGCCAACTCGAAACCACTAATACTCGGACAGTCTGGAAGACAGTAAAACACCACAACATGCATCATAAACCACTCACGCCCTTGGAAGGAAAATCAGATTTTCAAGGAAAATGCGATGTACTACGGAAAGCTCTGTTCCCCAATACAACCCAACGAACACCACTTCCTCCAAACATTCTCACGTCCAAGAAAGATCTACGCCACTTTACAAGCAAAATCACAGCATTCGAAGTTGAGCTTGCCATTACACACCTGAAATATGGTGCATCGGTCGGACCCGACAACATTAGTTACGATACTCTGCGACGTTTCAATCAAGCTGCACCACACCTCCTCCCTCATCTCTTCACAGCATGTCTCAGATATGCTGCGCACCCACCAGAATGGAAGACAGCCAACTGCGTCGTTGTCCCCAAACCTGGCAAGAAATCATACTCCGACCCAAAATCCTACCCCCCAATCTCACGTCAGTTATGTTTTGGCAAGCTGCTGGAAGCAATCGTGGCAAAACGTCTCTCTCAGACCGCCCTACTATGTGGTGCAACCCACCCCTTGCAAATGGGAGTGCAAACAGAGAACTCTGCTATTGATGCACTTTTGCGAACGATTACACCTATTGCCAACTCTATCAGCAAAAAGAAGACCACCAATCAAACACCAACACGGCCAGCTGATCTTACCCACGATATCGAAGGAGCATTCAACAAAGTCAACCCGTCAACACTCCTGGAGATTATGGACCAATACCAGATTCCAGTGTATCTCACCAAATGGGTTGTGGCCTTCAATACTGCTAGGAAAATGGCATTTGGATTTGATCAGCAATCTGAAGAGCCAAAGCCATATGAGTGTGGCCTACCACAGGGATCACCGATGTCACCGATTCTCTTCCAGATTTAAAGCAACGCCATGCTCGAAAGGCACCAACACCAAACCAACTCCATCGACGCCTCTTATGTGGATGATATCTGTATGGTGCAATTGTCAACAACAGTATCTGAAGCCAACAACCACCTTGAAGAACGAACTGAGCGATACCTGGAGAATGACACACACCTTGGACTTACCTTTGCAATGTCTAAGACCGACCTACTTTACTGTCTCCCCCGCACAAGCCGGGACAAAAGCAAGAGCCTTTCATCGCACCCTCCCCTCTGAGTACTTGGTACTACTGTCCCCACGAAGCGTCAAATCAGATACTTGGGAGTATTTATCGATGGATCACTCACATTCAAATACCACGCTACGATGGCAGCTACCAGAGGTAACAAAATTCTGGGAAGCCTAAATTTCCTACGACACCGATCACGCAGTATCTGTTACACCTAAGTCATTATTCAGAGTACGTAGCTAGCTAAGTAGACTCATCATGGGCTTTCAGACGGGAACCAATCTCCCCGATGAGAGGAATGATGTCAGAGAGTCTAGGCGGGAGATAAGGAGCCGGAGATTAGCTGTCGGCTGAGACACCGGACCTAAGGCTAACTCCGGAGATGAGGGGGTGATTGCAAACGACCGAGTCTGATCTCCCAGGAGAGCAAGGCTACGTCACCTCAGGGTGAGCGGAGCATCTTTAGGCCGAACCCCGCTTGGCTCAGGCCACGTCACCACTGGGTGAGACACCCCAGGGTGAACGGGAGACTGCTGGCCGAAAGACCCCACACAGTTGCATGAGACCTCATCTCCCCTTATCGTCACCCTGCTATGACCAATGATTCACCCCACGAGGTCCCTGCGCCTCGGGGAAATCCAAGTCCGAGTCACCACTTCTCACGCTTGTTTCTCTCGGATAAAAAGGATGGGTTTCTCGTCCCGACGGAGGGAGAAACCAGCATGCTCAGACCTGACGAACACCTCACCGAACCAACACACAAGATCTAAGATTATTCCGTTGTGAATTATCGAAAGTAGCCTGATTGACCTTTGATTCTCCGCACACTCTGGTTACAAGACAACCCCAGTGTCACAGTATCCCCGTCCACATCTGCCACCACCTAGCAATGACAGCGATCCTGCCTGCTATGTTCTGGGCGTCTCCAGCATGGTGGACTGGAACACCAGGGGTAATCACCACGCTTAAGATTAAATACAACTCGATAGCCCGATGGATTACAGGTCTCCCCCTCACTACACGAACGACAAACCTCATTACCCTTGCCCATCTACCACCGCTGGAGGCGTATCTGGACTACCTGTCTCTGCGATATGCCATCCGACTGCACTTCCTCCCCTCCCACCACGCTCTTGGCCCCCCACGCGATCAACCGAATACCCTCATCAGCCTTCCAGGATTACACCGCCTCTACAACCTAAGTAAACACCTGGTACTAGGCAAGCTAGAGGACTGAACAACAACCATAAACACAACAGCAGAAGGAGTGATGAAGACTACCTCTCCCAACCCTAATGAAACGATACAGCCACAACAGCTCCATGAACAGTGGCTACAGACATTGCAGGATCACACCATTGTCATCTACACGGACGGTTCAAAACTTGCGAATGGTACTGTTGGATGCGGATGGGCTATCTACCACTGCGGAGATCAACAACTCTACCGACTGACTGGCGGAAGCTGCCACCTCGGTGACAGGGCTGAGGTGTACGATGCTGACCTACATGCCGTACAGGAAGCCACTGCCATCCTTCTCACCACCACGACACCCCGCTCTACAATCTTCATCTGTATCGACAATAAAGCCACGATCAACACCCTACAATTCAACAAATAAAACCGTGAATATGCGCGACAAACACTACAGACAATCGACACACTCCAACTTCTCGGATGGCTAATACATACGATATGGTGCCCCTCCCACTGCAATATTCGGGGCAATGAAAGGGCTGATATTCTCGCCAAACGCAGAGCAAACGCTACAACTCGCTGTCGCTTTGCGGTCACCACAAAAACCTGGCTCTTAACCCAAGCGCGAGCAGAGTTTCTTGCTCGGTGGAAGAAAGAACTTCCCCTCGCCAACCCATCCTTTAAGTTCCCAGCTCACCTATATGGGGTAGACTGGGCCGACACGCGAGCAATCTGGAGAGTGTTCTGTAATCGATCACCCACCGACTCACCGCCCTGCATCGCTGCAGACCCGTGCCCATGCGGACTCGATCTCAACTCCTCACATCTTCTTCTACGAGCCTGCCCATTGCTGGCAGCGCAGCGTGCCGCCCTGCTTCATTCCACCACAGGCGACATCGAGTCCCTTGGTTTCCTCACGGCACCTCAAAACACCCTACCACTCCGAAATTTCCTTCGAAAAACTGGCCTAGGCCACTCCTCCCAACTCCGATTCGATGACGACCACAACCCAAAATATGGCTCCTACACCTCCGACTCAGCCTCGTCTGAACCAGACTTTGACGCTTTCGAACCCTGAAAATGCGACAACCACCATGTTGAGATGGGAAAGGGCGGGTGGAGGAGGATTTGCCCTACCATTGTCTGATTTCCCCTCGATACCACTATGTGGCGCAACTTGCTTTCTTGCTTTGCAACAATTCCCCTGTTTGTATGTTTTCTTTGTTGGCGGTTTGGGAAAGATGGGAGCCCCACGGGGGTGGTATGGCGAGGAGGAGCGCAGATAGCCTGTAGTGCTAAGCGTAATAGATTGAAGTTGCAACTTGTTTCCTCAGGGAAAAGTTGTTGCGTCCGGCGGATGGGAAAGATGGGAGCCCAATGGGGGTGGTACGGCGTGGAGGAGTGCATATAGTCTGTAGTACTGAAGCACAATGGAATTAACTGCCACTGCCACTTGTTTCCTCAGGGAAAAGTTGTTGCGTCTGGCGGATGGGAAAGATGGGAGCCCCATGGGGGTGGTACGGCGTGGAGGAGTGCATATAGTCTGTTGTACTGAAGCACAATGGAATCAACTGCCACTGCCACTGCCACTTGTTATCGTCAGCCATAGTCGGCCTTGACCATTAGCAACTGTTTTCGTCTCAACGCCACTGCCCTGCCCGCTCCACGTCCCTGCCTTGCCCGCTCCATGTCCCTGCCCCGTCCGTTCATATCTCTCCCCTCTTGTCATTGTCCCTATCCGCCCACGCCCCTGCTCTCGTCCTGATCCACAGTCGCTATTTGGAGTCAACCGAGCCACGCCCGTTACACCTTCCTTCCGATCGTATTGGAGTATAATTTGCCACAATGGATTCTTCCGTATGGCTTGGGAGTACTTCGACATCGTCCTCTATGTCGGATCCTATGACACTCTGGCTGCCCACATTCGGAAAAAGCTCAGTAGGGTAGACCGCATCCTTGCCCGTAGCTTGGACACCCTCGAAAATCTCACCCAGATCAGCAGCATTGGCAAGTGGCTTATCGCGAAACTCCTTGATAGCGGGGTATTTCTATTCCTGTCAAATTAGCAAGGACACTTTGGATCCAGCAAACAGTAGCGTAAACGTACCCGGATTTCTTGCTCCCACACATAGCCGGGAGTAGTGGGTGTCCCATGGGTCGGGTCTCTCCCAAAGCCACTCAACATCATTAACCGAGACCAGACATTCCATTTCTTTCGCAGTCCTTCCAGCTTACTCTGGCATTTTTCACCTGTCAGGACCTCATTGGGCGCTACCTTCATCACGACCATAGCAACCTCATTCCAAATGTGGATTTTAAACCGGTTATCCGAGCGCTTGCCTGCGCGACAGAGTCTGACCAACTCTTTCACCAGGACCGTAGTCATTTCGGCTGACCATTGTACAGCGGCGGCACGAGGTTTCTTGCTGGCACGTTGAGAGTCGTTCGAAAATGAGGAGGGAATATCTGCGTATGACTGCGGATGCTGGCTTTTGGGCAATTGCAAGCGTGGAGGGTTTGAATCAAGAAGCGGGGTTGAGCCTCGGCGTGGTGGTGGAGTTGGTGACCAATGCACTGGAGATGGACTTGGAGGTTGCATGACCTCCATCAATGGTGGTTGCGATGGTCGGGCACGTTTGCGCGGCATGTTCCGTAACCTGTGAATGGGTGTCAGCAGTTTTTCAGGAAAAAATTAGAAGAAACCCACGAATGCCAGACTGTTGGTTGTATGGTACGTATACACGTGCGAAGTGTTTCCGGGAAGGTATCACAGTGGTGAAGGAAGAATTTCTCACCACGATAACTATGCCCAGCCACTGGCGCAGTAGCTTGTGCAGCGGAGACTAGGTTTGACAGGGGTGTGACTGGTCAGTTTTAACAAACACACAAAGGTATGCCATAGCGACCGTCGACCGTTGCCCCCCCCTGACCGTTCGCGGCTCGCGAACGGTTACCCTAACGGAACGGAAGGAGCGACCGTCGGTTTTGCCAAACAGGCCCTTAGACATAGCAGAGAAATAGACTTGACGCGTCGGTCTGAGCTGTTCCATTACACGTCAACGATCAAATCATCTCATTCTGTCTCCCTCTTTCCTCACTCCCTTTCTACTTGTAAAGACTCCAAAAGGACGGTGATTGGGCAATCTTCAACAGACACCAGGGCGTGGCAGGCAATGAGAAAGCGGACGAGTGGGCCAAACTCGCGGCGGATGAGCCTGATGCCCGTGGGGTGGAATGGTCGACGTATTTGGACTGGGCGGAGGAGCGCCTGATGCCGCTCCCCAGGTCTCTTGCGAACATCAAGCGGGAGATCGCCGAGAAGAAGTGGGCGGAAGCACGGACGTGGGCTGGAGGCCGGACCTCCAAGAGGAAATACAAGATGCCCGAAAGTCAGAGACCGGATGGCATAGTAGCTGGGAGGTCCAAGAGGCTTGCCTCGAGGTTCGACCAGATAAAAACGGGGCACTGCCGGACGGGACAGTACCTGCACTGGGCGAAAGTTCGCCCGACAGCCCAGTGCTGGTGGTGCCGGTGGCCAACACAGACGAGGGTCCACCTCCTCAAGGAGTGCCCGAGGTGGAAGGAGCAGCAGAGGACCTTGTGGGGGGAGGTGTACAAGGAGACGGCGAGAGGGAAGCGGCGGTGGAAGGCGCGCGAGCTTTTCGCCGACCGGATGTGTAGCCAGGCGCTACAGGACTTCCTCACAACGACAGATGTGGGAAGAATAGTGCCGCCTGCGGAAGAGGAATCCGACGCAGGGAGCGAAGTGTCGGAATGGGAGCTCCGGGATTGCCGGGAGCGGGAAGGGGAGCGCAGTGTGGAGGCGGAGGCGCTGGGGGCCGGGGAGGAACCACCGCTGTTCCTACCCACCCCACCCTTCATGGCATCGGCGGGGGAAGAGTAGGGGGGCGGAGGCGCTTTCCTTTGTTCTTTCTTTTGTCCTTTCCTTGGTGCGCATCCACTTTCTTCGGGAGGGCCTGGGCGGAGGGCACAAGGGGAGCTTGCAACGAGCCGCCTCGCGCGGACTGCGGACGGGAAACCGGGTTAAAAAGGGTTCGCCGCCATGATCTATCTAGGTCGCACGCGAGTATGAATAAACAAAAAGAAAAACGACACAGGCTTGAGACTTCTGCAAGCGGTCGCAGTGTGCCTTCGGAATGATCTGGTCGTCAACTGAACCCAGCAGTCAAATGTTTCTCAATCGTCTCGGACATCGCGATCCGCACAGAGCCTGGGAAGCCCTCCGTGAACGATACGATGCTGCCGCTTCCCAGTCTGCACGCGTTGCTACCCTTGCCCTCCCCACTCCGCCATGATGAAGCCTGGGACGTCTGTGTCGTACTACATATCCTCACTTTCAGATGATACAAGAAGCATAATGCGCACCAAAGATATCACACAGGAAAGGACGTAGGGAATCGTGATCGAGACCAAAAGGAAAATAGAAGGAAAACACACCCGCCCCTACTCCTCGCCTGTGGAAGCCGTCACCACCACACTTCGACACTGAAATTCACCGCTTAAAAACGCCAAGACTTTCAGCCGACACACCAGAATCGAGCGCGACTTTTGCTTCACCAGACTCACGATGTCCGGTGGCGCAGGCCATTCGACCGATGCAGCCCCGGTGGTAGCTGCCGACGCCGAGTACGATATGCGGGAATTGGTGGGGGACCAGGAGGCACTCAGGGAGGTGGAAATGGGAGAGGGCAGTGACAGCGGGAGCGACCTCACGGAGCTGGAGAGCAGCGTGGTGAGAGCGATGGAAGCGGAGGGGCAAGAGTGGGAGGGAATGGACCGCGGGAGGCCGAACTTCAAGCGCGCCGCTCCCGGCGCTGGAGTCTGGACAACAGCAGAGCACGCAGGAATTCTTCCGGCGCGGAGCCCAGCTCAGCATGGGCGAACTCAACATCTTCGACTCGCCCGGGAAGACATCCAAGAGGGGAGCGCTCGCGGCTCGCGCGCTCTCTCACGGCAGCGGCCACCAGCAGCCCACAGCAGGTGGGAACGGCGGAGACCCTGAACTCTGCCAAGCGATTTGGGGAGGGGGGTGGGAAATTGGACGTGGGGGCGGATGATTGGGCGGCAAAGGTGGCCGTGGATGTTTGGGCGGAGGAGGTGGCCTACCAGAGTCCGGAGGAGATGGAGGGCGGGGCGGAGTCCGATGGGTCGGGAACCCCGACCCCCACCCCGCCACGATGGCCGATCCCGGTCCCGGTCACACCGACCAGAAGTAGCAAGAGGATGGCGGTGGGGACCCCGCGGCCTACCAGACACTGTCATCCGGTCGCGCGCCCTATGTAGGCCTTCGGCAAACTCGGTGCTGAAGCACATCCTGGCAGCTATAGCCGGGGTGCAGCGCAAGATGGAAGAGAAGGTCGCTGCGCTGGATGCGCGGAAGATGGAAGGAATGACGCCCATAGTAGCCAGGACGGCTATATTGCTGGCAGGTGCCGAGGAGAGGGAGAAGAGGCTGGCGGGTTGGGGGGTGGTGGGAGCCGTGTGTGGGCACGCACGAAGGCTGCTTGACGTACAGCTTGATGAAGCGGAAAAATAGGGACGAATAGGATGGAGAGACAAAAGAAAAGAAAAATGACTATAATTCTGTGGGAGCGGAAAAGAGAGACATTATATACACTGGAGGCCCAGCCCAGACGGCGGCCCGCTGCCTCCACACCGCACATAATGTCTCGCCGATACCCACCGCGCCGGTCTCGACGCCCTCAACGAAACATCCTTGCCCACCAGAATCCAGAAAATCTCAACGAAGCCTATTGCAACAGAATCCAGACCACAGGAACGAAACACTAATGGAATCCAGACCACATCAACGAAACCTAATGGTGCCGAGGCCACGTACGCAACACCCAACAGATGCGTCAACACAGCTTTCGGGCGCCGCTGTGTTTTGTTGACTGACATAAAAGATAAATAAATTAATAAATGGCAACATTTTCCTAAAAGGGATTTAATTGAATTCCTCCCCATGAATGTCCAGGACAAATCGGTCTAAGGCGTCCCCAACCATATTGCATCCCCCGTGACCTTAGTAAGCCACCTTGGCGGCCTCCCCTCACACGTGACAGTACCCCTCCTACAGCTCGCTCCCAACGGCTCGCTCCTGGCTAACCAACTATCTCCATAATCAACCATCCTCTACCCCACGCCTTCAGTACTCACTCAGTCGTGCCCCACCTCGCCACCACCCTCACCTTGACTCCGTTTTTCACTTCACGCTAAACTACTTCCTCGCTCCTCTCGTCCCAATGGTGATCATCCACAACGCAACTTATCCCAGCAGGAGAATATCTGTTCTAATAAGTGGTGTGTACATTAGGAGACATCGCCCACTCCTTGCAGAATAATTAGAAACGACTCTGCAAGCTCTCGCCATCGAATGGACCTACTTCCTGTTTATGCGGACGCCATCCAAATCTCATCGGCCGGTGGCATCTCCCGTCGGCATCAGTTCTCCCAGATGGCCGCTCGGGCTATCTCCACTTCCCACGGTCTCCCTTCACATACCGCGCACGCCCGAAAGATTACACAATACGAATCACCGGAGAAGTGGCTTCTCTGCAACGAGGGTTGGAAGTATAAGGCAATAGCCAACAAGAGTGAATCCGAACGGGATGGGCTGTTGGTATGGAGATTGCTCGTGGATGCTCTCTGTTGGAAATGTGGCTATAGGAACGTTGAGTGGACGGCCGAAGACCGTCGGCGGTGGGAGCAGAAGAAAGCGGAGACCGGTGGAACCCGATACTCTGCGGTGATGAGGAACAAGGATCGTTTGGCCGAGGTTGGACTGAGCGTCGACGACCTCGAAAAACTCTTGTCGGGTGCTCGGCGATCCGCCGCTAATGAGGTAGCGCACTCCATGGGACTTCCGCATATGGCTGCTGTGCTGGCGTTGCTAGGGAGCACACAAGTGTTACCAGACGATGCGAAGGAGGCGATGGGTAGAGCGTTCACGTGGGTCACGGGCTACACGCTCGAGGACGCGCTAGACATGGAGAACCTGCAGCTAACTCCGGAAGGAGTTGTCCAGCGGCAGACGGAGTGGCGGAAAGACGAAGATATCGCAACGTGGTAATTTGTATTCCCCGCATAACTGCCAGCGCTGTTCCTCCATTCCGTTCTTTGTGCCCTCTCCCCAGTTCTCCACTTTTCTATGCCCCCGTTATCGGCTCGCCCTCCCGAGTTTATTTCTTCGGTTGGTATCCCTTTGCCGTTCGAACAGCCCCTCTTCCGCGAGTTATGCCTGTTCTCTTGTTTCATTCTCTGCTCTCCCAGTGTCCATCCGTTGTTGTTACCTATCCTATCTGTTCATTAGCCTTCCTGCACAAGTTTGTCTTTGCTTCTTCTGTCCTCTGACTCTTGGAGTTCATCATTTGCCGTTGGCTGCTGTTCTGTGTTTTATTAGCGTTTCTTCACGCGTTTATGTCCATTCTCCTTCCGTTTATTCTCTACCCCTCTCGGAAGCCCATTTCATTAGACTTCGTTACCGAGTTCATTTCTTTTCTCTTCTGCTTCCTACTCGGTTTGGTTGACGTCCACGCGGACATATCTTGTATATTGTGCGCAGCAGCTCAGGGTGTAAGGGGTTCTATAGTAAATTGAGAAAAGGCACACAATGCCCGTCCTTTTACTGAAGTGCTACACAATACCCTCATCGGTACAGGGTGCCCGGACCACGCTAAGATAAAATAATTGTTCTGTTGCCCAAGCAGTAATTAAGAGGTGGGTGAGGCTGGAGCTTAAGGTTAGGATGCTCCGAAAGAAAATAATTCGTCGACCTCGACTTGTCCATCTGCCCCTCCGACCGCTGCCAGCTGACAGTGCCTTGTGTGTCGAACACATTTCCCGCAACCTCCAGAACACCTACGGTCGCCCCTCCGGGTTGATATTCATCAACAGATCAGACACGCTCTGATGCAGCAGAAGGTACAGGCAGGCGTTGCCGGCCTTCGCTGTACCTCTCGAAACGCCGCTGGCCATCTCGAGGATATTCCACTATTCTTGTGGTCATCTCCCTCTTTACTCGCTTGGGAAAAGATATTGCCGTAACACTTCCAATCTCGTTAAAGTGATGAACAAGTGGATGCGGGAAGAACGGCGCGTGTGTGTACTTACTTGATCTACATTCGCTTTGGTCAAAGGCTATGGATCTACGTTTCCGCTGGCTCCAAGAGGCGATGATGGAGCGCGAAAAGGGGCGGTAGTGACAAAGTACGTGGCGATAGTCGATGGATCATGCTCACGCCCGAAACGTTCGCTACGTCGACGCCTACAGCGCCTCGGTGCACACATACTCTGGCAACTCACTATATTCCATGTGGCCATGCAATCGCCGTAATTCAACGTTCCGGTCTCTTGCCCCTTCACCGCAACGAAACTCTCGAGGCTATATACCTTACAACCTCGCCATTGCTGGGATGGTTGCGACTTACTCTCAGTCTCTACCGCCTATCGATGGGGGCACCTTGCAGACACCTCCTGGGGATCCTGCTCTGTGGCAGTGTCGGCCGCCGCTGTTCAAGAAAGCGAAGGGGCGGCCTTAGACCGCTCGCCTTACAGCTATGAGCAGCGTGGCCGATGTGCTGCTTGGAGAGGGCTGTACCGGAGGTCCCGATCGGGTGCCGTAGAGGTGAAGCTGACAGAATAATGGGCGTCCGGAGATGACGGACCGGAGCCGGCACGTCCGGAGATGACAGCTGCCCGAGTCTCCGAGCGCCGGCTCGGGAGACAGTCTCCTGTCCTTTACCCTTGGCGAGTCCCTCAGGCCCGTTGTATATAAAAAGAATGTTCCTCCTTCGGAGTTGCATCAATCAATCAATTCACTATCTTCATCTCTATCGATCCCTATATTCCAACAAGGCGATCTGCCATGTGGGAGAGCTCTGGCACCTACGGGCCTTGAGTTTAGCTGGATTCCTGCTATGTGCACAACCGGAGTTCATACGTGCCAGAACCCTTCCATATGGCAGATTCCCCGCAGAACCACGAGGCCAGTATCCAATGGGTCCAGTATCATCGTTCACCGCAATGCGGCTGTCTTGCTAGAACCGCTCCATCGATTCTTGGGGAGCCGCCACGTTAACGTCTTATTCATTGGCTAAATGACGGAGCCACCACGCCAACTTAAAGCCTGCGGGACATCGTGATATTCACCTGCCTCATCAGTACACCACCATATAGTCGTCAACGACCGGACGCCGACGGGAGTGCCACCCTCCACCGAGCCACCAAGCCTAGGCCAACGCCAGTGCGCCCTCGGGAGGCTAATAATTCTTCCAGCGACTACGTCAACGTATACGCCAGCGGGTCATCGGAAGTATCATTGCAGGAATCACGGAGCCTCAGTCGAGGGCGCATCCTCCGAGTCGGCCGATGGCCCCGTTGCCGTGCCTGCAGGCTGCGCGGGCATCGGTCTTAACATGAGCTTGTTAACTTAACCTGCGAAGGTGGCGGCGATAGAGAATCATCACTCCAAGCATGCAGGACACTTATCCGGGTGCTTGGTAGGCTACAGGGGTAAAATAAGAAAAAACATTGTTTCCAAGCCGACGCCGACCAACCAGTCAGAACGAGAAACATCGGCAGCTACAACGAGCCATCGTGCCACAGTTAACGAAATCCCGCCATCAACATCAACATTGGCAGCAACACCGCGACATCATGCCAAGATCCATGCCACGCCGACATCGAGGGAAACATCGGCGGCGTTATTGAGAAATCAAATGATATCATCCACGGTTGCTGCAGGATAGGTTAGGTGAGCGCTGATCCGGGCAATCTATGCGAACGACGACAAGCATTTCAAAAGTAGACGAATATGCTAGAGAGGAAGGGAGCGGCAGGTCGTCACGCAAATATCCCTATCGCATACGACGAACTAATACCGCGTTTCGAAACCCACCCGGAACCGCATCTGGCTGCTGTCGGATCGCGCCATTATGCGGTTTCGGTTGACACAATGCAGGTTCGTGACTCGCCTGAAGTAGTCAGTTTTCTTCCGCTCAACTTCCACTCTCGATTGCTCCACTCGATTCTTTGGAATTGGTATTGACTCGTGGGCTAGTTACTACTCCGACCTAGACGACTCGCTATTGTACTATTCGTCCGTTACTGTAAACCCACATATGAAGTTCGACTGCCTTTGAAAGTTAACAGACGGATTGCGCAAGGAGATGACCGAGAACGCGTCTCACTTGTAGGGGCCGGAATTCAAGGAGCTGCTACCTGTGGGAGGGGTGCCCACGGCCCCAGGCGGTGACTCAGATGTGTGTCACCAAACTCAGGGCAGTCTTCGCCAAACCGCTCTGACATTGGAGAAGTTGGTCTCTTCCACTCGACCTGGAGGTGGAGCAAGATCCGAAGGATCGAATCCAGCAAGACAACAGCATCGCGGTGAACGATGAAACTGGGCCCGTTGGATACTGGCTTTGCGGTGCTGCGGAGAATCTGCCATATGGACGAAGTCTGTCATGTATGCGCTCCTGTCATTAACATAGCAGGAATCGCGTCAAACGCTAGCCACCGGGTACAGCGGGCGATCTGCCATATGGGTGACCTCTGGCACAGTCTGCGGGGGTGCGAACAATGCATCAAGCCAGGTCGCTCGCACCTCAGGTGAGAGCTTTCGGAAGAATGGTGGGTTCAGGAAAGGCTATGGTCAGGAGGCTGGATGTCAAGATAAAAGTCAAGGAGGCCAAGTGCGGTGGCCCTGCTGCAAATGTGAAGCGGTTGCCAGCCTGTATGAGTTCATCGGTTATTGCGGTATTGCACGACGAATTGACGGCCTGACTCGGACTCAGACACGAAGACTTGCGAGTCGGACCCAGACTCCGACTCGACAACTTTGGCTGACTCGCACTCGACACCGCGGGAGTCAGACTCGGACTCAGAAACGACGCTTCGGCAGACGGACTTCAACTCGGACACCACGGCGGTCGGACGCGGACACGCCACTACGGGCAAAATCAGAATCAGACTCGACGACCTGGTGGGTGGTCTCAGTGTCTAGTTCCGTGCCTCAAGAGGAATCGCACCTGCCCTCGGCTCCTCAATCGTACTCGGCCCGTAGTGAGCGTGGTGTCGGAGGCGGAGCTGCAGGCGTAGGTGGAGGAGTAGGGTGCTGAGGAGCCAGGCGCCGGGGAGGGACTACCACTGTTCTTGCCCACGCCTGACTTCATGGCGTCTGCAGAACAGGAGTAGGGAGGAGGACGCGCTTTTCCTTTGTTTATATCTTTTGTCTTTTCCTTTGTGTTTTCCTTGGTTTGCTTTACATCATCGTTGGAAAGGCCCGGGTGGAGGCCAAAGCGGAGCATGCAACGTGCACGGACAGCGGACACTTGACCCCCTCCCCTAATCCGAAGAAGATGTCGAAGGAACTAGGGAAACAAGGAAGGAAAAGAAAGAGTGCGTGGAGGACAAAAGAAAAAGCACAGTTGAACAAGATCGGCTGCATCTCCGAGCCGTCAAGACAACGCCAACGAGAGCAAGCAATCAAGAACAAGATCGGTGGCTACACCAAAGTATATGTAGTCCATACCTTTGATGTACACTTTGACAGCATTGGTACAGGAACCGTAGATGATGGCCAAGGCCTGCAATTTCCATTGCTTGTAGTACTTATACCTTCCGCGCCAGGATAGTGTTTCTAGTGAAGTCGTTGGGTCTTCCATGATCTTCCTGTTCTTCTTCCCTCTCCATCACGATGTCCCAAGCCATTATTCCTTGTGGGACCTTCAGACAGTCTTGCTTCCAAACTGCGTAGTTGGTACGATCGAGAAGGCGGTTGTTGCCCAGCAGGTGTTTGAGTTATTCCTCACATGTGATTAGAATCGTATCGATGTGTGAGGAGGGAAATGCTTGTTGTTAGTCAAGGATCTTCTATCACTGAGATGGTGAGCACTCAATTTCGAGAAGAAAGTTTCCCAGTGAGACGTAGACAAAAGGGCCTTGGAATCGCTGGCCCCTGCGTTTACCACTGGCTCCTGAAGGGCTAGTTTTCGCGCGAGAGTATGATGATTGAGAAGGTAGATGATTAGCATGAGGTTTTGTGGGGATTTGGAGCCGTTACGGCTCCGGGCTGATAACCTGTTAAAGTTTACCCAATCACCGTTCCTTTGAGAGTCTTCACAAGTAGAGAGGGAGAGAGAAAAGACAGAGACAAGACGAGATGATTTGATCGTTGAAGTCTGATGGAACGGCTCGGATATGTGCGTTCGGTCTTTTTCTATACTATGAAGAAGTATTTAAGAGTATGGAGGAAAGAATGCGAAAGATGCTGATATGGAATAATGCCACGCCATCGTTAGCGAAGTCCCCCTGCCATTGCTCTCCGCATTGCTGCCGTTGCGATTGCCATAGCATTGCTGCCGACCCCGTTGCTATGGTGTTTCTCCCCACGGCGTTGCTCCCGTCGCCGTTGATGCGGTTTTGATGCAGTTGGCGCATCACGCCGGAGCGGCGAGAAGCAATTCCAACACATTCCACATATGGTCTTTGTTCAATCAGTATCTCAGTAGAGAGCCCACATAGGAGCAAACCCTGTCAGAATAATGGGCGTCCGGAGATGATGGACCGGAGGCGGCACATCCGGAGATGACAGCTGCCCGAGTCTCCCGAGCACCGGCTCAGGGGACAGTCTTCCGTCTTTACCCCTGGCGAGTCCCTCAGGCCCGTTGTATATAGAGAGAGTGTTCCTCCTTCGAAGTTGTATCAATCAATCTGTTCACTATCTTCGTCTCTATCGATCCCTATATTCCAACAGGTTATGAGCCCGAATTGAACGCTCTACCAATCCGCAACCTATCGATAATCGAACCCGCCGATATTTGCACCCGCCTCGCTTCTGCACCTCATCCCTGCACTCTCGTTTTTAAGCCTCAACCGTTTGAGCCGCTTCGCGTCGCGACGACAATGCCAACAACACGTCCCGCAGTCTCCGACCTACACAACGCCGTAACTACCGCTCGTCGAGAACGACATGCGATCATTCCCTATCCGCTGAGAGGCCGTGACTAGAATCGGCACGACGACCGCGCTGCCCCGATGATGTACCTATCGGTTGAACCCCCTATTCGAACCGTCATCCGCAGTCTTACCCTGAACGAAATCGATTCTGCATCCCGCGTCTGGGGATTCCTTTGCCAGGAATACGACTCTGCCATCACGATATTCGGTCGTCGAATACATCACGAACCGACTCGCCGTTCGCCAGGAATTGGGTGGAACCAAAGAAGCGATCGCGAATACCACCGTCGATTGCCACTTTCTTTTCAAGCCGTACCACGATCGTTCGACATTGTCGCCGACAACCATGACTACAATCGGTGCGCCGACAGCGCAGCCTCGATAATCTACGTATCTTACGAAAGACCTAGCGATTCGCAGCTACAATGTTTCTACTGCACACGAGAAGGGCACAAGGAAGCTAGCTGTCATTTGAAGCAAGACATAGAACGACTCAGAAAAGAAAGGTGGTCTCAGAAAGCCTCTGCACAGACTGGCCGGGTGAACTTCGGGTACTGCCCGAGTGAGGTTGTGGTTCACGGCTTATAGCCGATTGCAGGTATGTTTTTTGAGCCCCAAATGTTCAGGCGGAGCTGTGTGCGCGCTCGGTGATGCTGGAGCTGCTGAGGCGCCCCATACCGGAGCTGCTGTGCACTCTCAATGCTGACAAATGGACAGATTATCCAACGGATCGGCCTGCGAATCGGCCTGGTATCCAGAGGAAGCTTCCGGTGAAGCACGTGCAGGTGGTTAAACATGTTCCTTTCCCTCTCCTTACTTTCTTTGGTGGATGCACTCTTTCTCCTATGTCCGTGGTTTTCCCATGAGGTTTTTTACACGGTTATGAGTTTTAACGAGGCATCCGAGGATACCGGGTTTCACTGTATTTCTCTCCTTTGCTGCTGTTTGTTTCTATACTGGCCGTTTCGTTTTCTCCTTCTCTCCTGCGTTCCTTTGCATCTTCCGTACGAGGGGAAGTGTCAGAATAATGGGCGTCCGGAGATGACGGACCGGAGACGGCGTCCGGAGATGATGGACCGGAGGCGGCACATCCGGAGATGACAGCTGCCCGAGTCTCCCGAGCACCTGCTCCGGGGACAGTCTTCCGTCTTTGCCCCTGGCGAGTCCCTCTGGCCCGTTGTATATAGAGAGAGTGTTCCTCCTTCGAAGTTGTATCAATCAATCAGTTCACTATCTTCGTCTCTATCGATCCGTATATTCCAAAAAACCCAATTCACGAACAAAACCAAAAACCACATCGGGAAAAAAAATATTTGCGTTGGGTGCGTTGCCACGCACCCAACGCAGACAACGCACTCAACACACTCAACGAGAACCTTTCACTATGCACGACAATTTTTAGTGATTTTGCCTATTAACGAAAAATGAAAGCTGTTTTTCCTATCGACAGACGCCATTCATGGCGACGTGGCATGCCCTGTCGGCGTGCCATTCCGTTGGCAACGAGAAGTCCTTCCTATGAAAATTCCGGTCCCCTATCGAGACAGCCTACCATGTTGAGGCACTTTTTCCTAGCAACAATTGCGACTCCTATAGACGTCACTAAACCTATCCAATTGGCTCTCCGTTGCCAATGAGAAGTCCTCCCTATCCAATTTCTCGTCACCTATTAACGGAGCCATCCATGCCGAGGCGTCCTTTGCTAGCAACAAACGCTTCTACTATAGTGATACGCGATTCCTCTCGATGTGCTTTTCCTTTGCCAACGAAGAGTCAATAAAGAAATTCCCATGGTTTACACAGTCCTTTCTACCTAATTTCCCGTCGCCTACCAACGCAGGCCTTCCTACCAATGTAGCTTTCCTTTGAAAGCATAAACGGTACTTGTAGCGTGGTATCGACATCACTTGTACCAATAAATACTTCCGTCTAATTAAGTATTTCTAACCCTGGTCTGTTCTATTCAAAAGAATTCTATACCATGCATTTGAACATCCTCATCAGAAACATCGCCCTCAGAAAGCATATTGTTCATATCTGACTCGTCCCCACCGTCGTCCCCACCATCGTCCACACTGTCGTCCCCATCCTCGGGTGTATCCCGAACGGCGTCATCCTCATCCGCATCCGAATTTTCCCAACCGGCATCCTCCTTGTCCGCATCATTGCCCTGCTTTGAGGCTCGGCAACCAGCACTCCGGTCATTAGTGCTGCCCGACACCACTCCGACAATCCTTCTTTACGGTATCGCTGATGGTACCAAATCGACCCGAGGAGGTACGGGCTCAGCAAGGAATGCTGCTAACAGATTGGAGTCCAGTAGCCGGGAAGGAGCGGGATCCATCAGCGGTATCGATTCGTCATCTGCCATTTGGGACTGGATTTCAGCCGTGAGTGTATACTGTATCGTACTTGCGGCCTTTTGCTGTAATCCAGGAAGAACGTCCTCCTAGAGAGACATAAGCACGGTATATGGCGCTGTAGAAATTAGTAACACTGCTCCTGGAGGGAGAACCTAGTACTCACCGCCATCATTTTTTAAATTGAAAAAAAAGCTCCAACCCGCTGAGTTGCGTTCAGCTTGCCGCGACGATGATCCCGAAGGGGGCTGATCCCCACTGTTTTGCCACTCCTGGAGTGCATGATGGAGCGCCGTCACCACGTAAACAATCAAGTTAGGGGACAGTTGCGCTTCGAGTACCCAGTTGTACAGTCCTGGGCTTCGAATGCGACTTTTCTTGAAAAAGTGGAAGTTGAGGAATCGCGGGATTTGACTGGCGAAAAACGGTGTAACACGCCGCTAGGAAAAGGATTAGACAATTTGAGTGCGAAGAGGCCAGAACGGAATCAATATCTACCTGAGGGGGCAATTGCCGATCGCTATCGCGGTAGATAAACGTGTAGTCGCATAGCAATTCGTTGACTGCGCCTAAACGATCGGCATTGTTTGAATCTGCGTTTAAGTCATACAGGTTGGCGATATGGTTACGCGCTGTGGAAATCCAACTCGATTGCATAGTATGATATTCATTCTTGATCTATACCAAACACGCCCAACACATACTGTTAGCAGCTTATCCAATACCTGTGACCAGCCGAGGGAGAGTGTTAGGGGGTTAATGTATTTCATATTGTGAGCCTCTGACACATTGAAATAGACATTGAGTCCCTTCTGTTTGTTGGCCTCCGGCCACAGGTTGGAAACAGTCTAAAAAGCGTAGATGTCAGTGCGCAAAGTGAACACAACGCATGAAGTCCCATTCAATACTGACGTCCAACATCTGACTGGGAGCAATAAAAGGTGACACTCAATAGCAATGCCGCTCGAGTAGTCGCTTCACCGCTTCCAGCACAGTTGCCAATTCAAAATCACCGGAATGTAGCGCACTTCGCGGCCCTGTGCGACCAGTAAACGCTGCCACCGAAACTAGTTCCGATGGTGGCAGAGGCGAGGCGAGAGATGTACCGGAAGATGTGGTGGGCACTGGGGAAGGGTGGCTATCAACACGCCCTTCTCTCAGTGAAGAGGATCTTACCGCGACTGGATTAGGCTGATTCCCGGTTCCTGTAGTAGCGTCTGGTGCTTTCCAACTCTTTTTCTAGCGCTGCTCGCCGTTCAGCCTTGTGATCGGCCTGTTGCCTGCTGCGATGGCCGTCAGAGTGGGGCGTTCAGGTTCAGAGCGAGGTTGAGGTCGCGTTTGTTGTGGTAGTGAGCCCTCCGCCTAACTCAGCTACAGAACCAGCGATTTGGTAGCCCTGTGGGAAGTCGGCATGATGGATGTGCGAAAAGTGGCAAGAAGGCGATGTGAGACGTACAGAAGAAAGAACAGACGCCATGCACGGAGAGCAGTTTTATTTTCCGAGTCCAAAAATGATGACACTGTAGTGATGACGTAGTAAGTGACAACACGGTAGTGACGACATAGTAAATGACGACACCGTAGTATAAGTCAAATGCTTTGGCAGGAGGCTAGTTGTTGGCGCAAAGCACTGAAAGGAGGCGGGAGACGAGTACATAGAAGTACAGGGTCGTATCCAAAATACGAAGGAAGTACTTGCACCGAACGAAAGAAGCACTTGCGCCGAACGAAGGAAGAACTAATGCCGAATGAAGAAATCTCTTGCGCCAGATAGGAGAGGAAGTACTTGCGCCGAACAAAGGAAGCAGTTGTGCCGAACGAAAGAAGCACTTGCGCCGAACGAAGAGATCTCTTCCGCCGGATAGCAGAGGAAGTACTTGCGCCGAACAAAGAAATCTCTTGCGCCGGATAGCAGAGGAAGCACTTGCACCGAACGAAAGAGGCACTTGCGCCGAACAAAGAAATCTCTTGCGCCGGATAGCAGAGGAAGTACTTGCGCCGAACGAAGAAATCTCTTGTGCCGGATAGCAGAGGAAGCACTTGTGCCGAACAAAGGAAGCAGTTGCCCCGAACGCTGTCCGTCTCTGTTTCCCATTCCCATTCCCGTTCCCGTTCCCGTTCCCGTTCCGTTACGGTTCCCATTCCTGTTTCCGCCCCACTTCCGCTCTCGCTTGCATCACGTGAACTCACTCGAGTACCTTGGAGAACCGCCACCGTTACACTAGGTTGCATCTTTTATTCCAACCTACTCGTAATGAGTTTGCAACCCATGGACACGGATGCTTCCAGCTCCAGCCTCAAACAGCGGTTCACTCAGCTGCAGGCCCAGGTGGTGGCCATGGCTACAGCTCAGAGTGGTGCCAACGCCGCCTAGAAGGGGTTTTCTGATGCGCCAATTCTCGATGGCGGTAAGGCCGAAGAATTGCGCACCTGGATTATCCAACTGCGCAACAGGTTGGCCGCGCAACCACATCGTTACCCCGACAACCAAGCGTGCCTCCGATATGCGGTCAACCGCCTCTCGGGGGCCACCCTCAACCGCCTCTCGGGGGCCACCCTCAACCTGATTTGCGCCTAAGTATCTGAGAATACTGGACGAATCCGGCTCGAATCCCTGAACACACTCCTCGACCTCCTCCGCCAGGCTTGCGACGACCCCGACAGAACCCACACTGCCAATCGCGAGATTTGGAAGCTCAAGCAAAAGAACAGCACCTTTGCCGCCTATTTCACCGAGTTTAGTCGGATCATGGGAGACCTAAACTGGAACGAAGAAGCCCAGAGAGAACAATTGTACGAAGGCCTCTCGGATGAAATAAAGGATGCCTTGGTCACCTTCCGTCCTCGTTCCGATAGTCTGGGTCATTTCATTCAGATCTGTCGGGATTTGGACAACCGGATCCGTGCCTGTGCCGCGGAATGGGTCCAGCCTGGCCGTACCCAGCGACTGCCCCGCTCCGCCCCATCTTCGGCCAGCACCCCCGCCCCAGCTCCAGCGAATCCGACAGGCACAAACAGTGGTCATTATGACGTGGCACCTATGGACTTATCGGCCACGCAGATAACTGCCGAGAAGAATCGTATCAGACAGGAACGCATGGCCTGGGGTGAATGCCTGTATTGCGAAACTGATGGGCACTTCCTCCGCGAATGCCCAGAACGCACTGCCTTTCAGAACCGCCGTCTGGCTATGGCAGCCACCGTCAATATGACTGCCGAACCAGACGCTGCTGTTCCAAACGAGCAGTCGGAAAACTAGCTGTCCCATGCCAACCGGTTGGCACGAGTATGGGACGTTCCCCATTGTTTTCGTCGTTTCCGTGTTTGCAATTGCCTGCTGTAGTTGGTCGAGGGGTGGAAGAATGTGAATTAGAAGGAGAGCATCTTTTTTGTTGCAGCTACTCTCCGTAATGGTGACCATTCTATCCAAACTTCTGCAATGATTGACACAGGCACAACGGGCTTTGCATTTATCGACGAAAACTTTGTACGCCAACACAACTTTCCCCGCTACAGACTAAACCCTCCCCGAGATCTCGAAGTAATCGATGAACGACCCATCGAATCCGGCCAAATCACGCACCTCACCAAGATTTCCTTTCAAATACAGGATCACACTGAAATGTTACCTGCTTTCATCACCAAGTTAGGACACTTCTCGCTGGTTCTCAGGATTCCTTGGCTCTGAAGACATGCCGTCGTTACCGATTTTGTCAGTAATTCGGTCCGATTTCAGTGCCCCGACCACCGAAATCCACAGGCGGCACCTCGAGTGGCATTACAAACAATAGGTGTGGTGCCGAAGACGACAAATGTGGCAACAGAAGCGCCAAAAGGAACTACAACGCCATGTCTGGGCGTGGCACCGGAGCCACTGGACGTGGCATCGAACCGCAAATCTAAGTCTCCTGCGATTTGCGTAATTTCTTCGGCTTCCTTGAAGAAACTAATCCGACGAAAGGAATCGGTTCAAATCTTTGCTATGAGCTTGTATGACATCAACAAAGCTCTTGAAACGCGTACACCGAACCCGCAAGACACAGAGCAGGCAGACGCTCCCGACTATGAGCAATTGAAATCACTAATCCCTCCCGAATATCACTTGTTCATTCCCCTGTTCTGTGAATCCATTGCGAATAAGTGACCTCCACACCGCCCCTACAACCACCGCATTCCCTTGAAAGAGGGATTCAAACTGCCCTTTGGACCGCTATATTCTCTTGCCCGTCACGAGTTGGAAGCCTGCAAGAAATGGATCGAGGAAAATATGGATAAAGGATTTATTCGCGCCTCTTCATCCCTGGCCGGAGCACCAATCCTGTTTGTCAAGAAGGGTAACAGATCGCTGCGATTGGTGGTGGATTACCGAGGCATCAACGAAGGAACCGTCAAAAATTGTTAACCCCTTCCCCTGATCCGGGAAACACTGATTCGAATATCGAAGGCTCAGTTTTTCACGAAATTGGATATTCGTGGAGCGTACAATCTGATTTGAATGGCAGAAGAAGAAGAATGGAAAACCACCTTCCGAACACGTTACGCTTTATTCGAATCATTGGTAATGCCGTTTAGCCTGACCAATGCGCCAGCAGATTTCCAACGATTCATCAACGAAACCTTGGCTCCTTTCCTCGATCACTTTACGTCAGCTTACCTAGATGACATAATGATTTATTCGGATTTGATGGAACAACATACTCGGCATGTCCACCGAGTATTGGAACGACAGACCGACATCGGCCTCCACCTCAAACCGGAAAAATGCGAATTCCATAAAGCAGAAGTTAAGTATCTGGGACTAATCATTGGTGCGGACGGCATCAAGATGGATCCGTCCAAGGTTGAAACAGTGAAGGCGTGGCCCCCTACCGAAAATCTACGTGACGTGTGAGTGTTCGTGGGATTTGCAAATTTTTACCGCAGATTTGTCAAAGGATACCCCAAGGTAGTTGAGCCGCTCACACGGCTGACAAGAAAAGGCCAGCTATTCAATTGGGAGACAAAGCAACAGGAATCGTTCGACGGACTGAAAACCTCTTGTACGATGGCACCCATTCTGCGTCAGTTTGATCACGACCGCGACATTGTGGTGGAAACCGATGCCTCTGACTTCGTCTCCGCCACAGTCTTGTCGCAATACAATGACGAGGGAACCCTACACCCTGTGGCCTTCTTTTCAAAGAAACATTCCCCCGCTGAGTGCAATTATGAAATTTATGACAAGGAACTGATGCCAATTGTCCGGGCGTTTGAGGAATGGCAGGCAGAGTTGCAATCGGTGAAAACCTGATATCGGTCTTAACAGATCATAAGAACTTGGAATATTTCACGACGACCAAACTGCTCAACCACCGGCAAGCGAGATGGGCGCAGTCTCTCTCCCAATTCAACTTCAAAATCATCTACATACCGTGGAAATCGGGAGCCAAACCGGACTCTTTAACTCGAAGATCTGGAGATCTTCCTGGGGGGGGGGGTGGGCGGCTGGCTGGGGGCTTCCATGCGGTCATAAAACCACACCAAATCCTACGACTTGACACCTGACTCGGACTCAAGGAACCCAGCGCCGGACTTGACGACGGACGCAGACTCGGACTCGTTAATGCCAAGATCGCTGAACTCTTCTCTGAAGCCTACAACTGGAATCCTTTTTCCACAAAGGTGCTGGCTATGCTAGAGAAGGAGGTTCGCTATTGTAAGGATATTACGCTATCGGAGTGCTCCCGGAGCCCAACAGGAAGATTACTGTATGAAGGAAAGTTTTATATCCTGGCCTACGGCCCTCTGAGATTATATCTGATACAAACGCATAACGAAGTACCGGTTTCGGGCCACCCCGGACGATCGAAAACACTCGAATTGCTTTTAAGGAACTACCACTGTCAGAAAATGCGGCAAGATGTGGAAAGGTTCGTAAGGAACTGTCACACTTGCCGTTGATCGAAAACCAGTCGACACACACCCTACGGAGTCCTCCCCCGATTGGCGATTACCCAGCAGCCATGGCAGGACATTTCGATGGACTTTGTCACCGGCGTAACGTACTGTAGGGGTTACCCGGCTACTACCCATTAGTCGGACACTATTAGAAATGAGAAAAAACGACGATACTCAACAACCATAGATCGGAGAGACCCAAAATTTTGCAGACCGCATGTTTGGAGCTAGGTGCGACTCCGTTAGGATTGCTGTTATGATGTGTATATCTTGTAACTCACACTCACTACCTGCAGTGGTAGCCGGCCATCTGGGTACGGCGGAG
>Ga0307508_10001406_pt1 | contig 27107 bp, 20 predicted proteins | sample 9_EM_MG_FD_203089 | JGI IMG/M metagenome (GOLD analysis project Ga0307508, IMG submission 203089) | Populus trichocarpa ectomycorrhiza microbial communities from riparian zone in the Pacific Northwest, United States - 9_EM | ecosystem: Host-associated > Plants > Roots > Unclassified | place...
CGAGCGCTTCCGGAACGGCCACGAAAGATTGCAGCGATCAAACCGACGCCGCTGGCAGCGACCAGATCGTGCACCGCAACTGTGGACAACGCATCGCTATGTGTTCCCAACTGAAGCGGGCCTCGGCGCAAGTGAACAGCGATGGCACTGGCGAGCTGGGTGCAGCCGGCTTCAAGGCCTACTGATGGGTGGCCACGATCAGGCTGCTGCGCATCGGCATGCGCTCACTCCACTGCGCAGCGTATTCGCCTCGATCGGATCAATCTCAGCGCGCCGCCGACGGGCGATGAACGTGCTGGCTAATCCGAATAATACGCCGCCGAGACGGGGCGCAAGAAACGCATATTGCGGATTAAGCGAAACACGGCCGGAGAGCCGCTCCCCGGATGTAGACCGAACAAGTTGGAATGCAGCACATGACGCCAGCACCCATAATCGTCACAACCAAATCGGCAACCATGGGGCATGCGATCTGAACGGCATGATGGCGCCATGTGTCACCGTTCACTGGCGGGTTGCTTTGCCGGTTCGCGGAGCTTTTGTCGCTCCGCGATCTCCTCGTCCGTCAGCCGTGCATCGTAGATCGAGCGAGGTTCGATCGCTCGCGAGACCATCGTTGCAATCACCACCGCGAGCATCAAGGGCACGATAAAGGATCGGTCCTGGTCCGTCAGCTCCATCATCAGTACCACCGCCGAGATAGGTCCTTGCGTGGTTGCAGCCAGCACGGCGCCGGCGCCCATCACTGCAACCAATGCTGGCTGCGCGCCGGGCAACAGGAAAGCGCAGACATGGCCAAGCATGGCGCCGAGCAGCGCTCCCAGCGCCAATGAGGGTGTGAACAGGCCGCCGGGAACGCCGCTTCCGAGACACAGAATCGTCGCGAGCGGCTTGAGAATCAGGAGAGCTGCCAGAAGCGCGAACGGAAGCTGGCCTGCAAATGCCAGCTGAGTGATGTCTTTGCCGTTTCCGAGCAGTTGAGGAAGGAGGATCGAGATCAGCCCGAGCAGTCCAAGCACCAATACGGGAGCAACCAACCGCCACCAGCCGTTCGGCCGGTTTCGATCAGCCCACGCGACCATTCGCACAAATCCAACTGATACGAATCCAGCAACGGGTCCAATGAGGAATATTGTAGCCAGATTTGACGCGGAAGTGACGAATTGCGGGATGAAATAGGTCGGCGCATTCGGCAAGACCAACCAAGCGGTTGCCGTCGCAATGACCGACGCCAGCAGTGCTGGCAATACCAGCCGCAGCGCCAGTATACCCCGCAGCACTTCCAGCGCGAACAGCGCACCGCCCAGTGGCACACCGTAGGCGGCAGCCATGCCCGCACCGGCGCCACAAGCGACCAGCAGCCGGCGTTGGTCGTCGGACAAGCCGCCTTTATCAGACAAAGTGTTGGCGATAACGGCGCCTGCCTGTTTGGGCGCGCCTTCCCGACCAAGCGATGCGCCCATTCCGACGACGATGACCGAGAGCACCGCACTGCCCAAGGTTCGCAATGCGGGCAACCGTCCCGCCGAGAACCAGATCGCTTCCGTGATGTCGATGCTGTTGCCGCTGGTCAGCTGCACCAGGATGATCTGACCGGCCCCGGTTGCCAAGCCTGCTCCAACAAGCACCAGAACATGGCGCCAGGGTGTTGCTTTGCTGGCCGCGTCCAGTAGGTCAGTGTCGGCGGCCGCCCATACGTAATGTTGCACGGCGTTCAGGATGAGCGTCAGCGCTGCGGCGCTCACGCCAGTACCGAGACCGGTGAGCACTATCGCCAGCCAAAAGCGCCCACGGGCATTGCGGCCGGGTTTGACCGAAGCCATCCGGGAGGGGTCGTTTTCCATTTCAATTCGTCAAGATCCTTCTGACATTTCCTCCGGCGGGCTCGCAAAGAAAACGTCGCTTCCCGAGCACTCGATCAGCCATCCTCTGCGATGAAGGCCGCCCGTCGCAATGATCATGGCTAAAAGTTCAGGAAACCGAGGGGCTTTCTTCGGGCTGTTCGAATGCTGGAGGCTAACATAGGAGATGGAAATGCGTGCTCTTATTCGCCGGTGCGGCACTCGTGGTGCTCTTACACTCAACGATGGTCCAGACCCCAAACAATTCGCAGAATGACAACGCCAACCAGACGACTGCCAACCAGCATATTGTGCTGAGATTTGGTGTTGGCGATATGGATACTGTCCGCCTTGGCCTGCTGGGCATTCGGCAGCACGCCGGGATCGGTTTCGAGATTTGCGACAATCGCCCTCTGCGAAGACTTCATCAAGACCCGTGTAGGCCTTCGCTGGGGCTGTCGCGAGTGCAGCGCTCTCAATACGGCGCTACTGACGAGAAAGTATTGCATGAACTTTGGATTACGGCGTCGTGGAGACCGCATTAAAGATCGTTAACGCGCCTTCACGCCGAGGCCTTAGACGAAAGCCTAGGGCTCAATACCTCATCCGCGAGGAACCGCGATACTCGCATTACGTTGATTTTGAACAGGCGTGCGGCGAAAGAACGCCGCCTCTCACCGCAGGAGGAATAGCCCATGACAAGTCGATTGAGGTCGGCCAAGGGTTGGCGTGGCCATGGCCGCGAGGGTCACCGCGACGCGATGAATTCCGCTTCCCGTCAGCCGGCGACTGGCTTAAGCCGACGTAGCGTGCTCAAGGTGGGCGCCGGGTTGGGCATGATACAATTGGCGAGCCCCACCTTCGTCTCTGCCCAAGGTGAGGTGCCGATCAAGATCGGGATGGTCGATCCGCTGACTGGTATCCTCTCCGCTCTCGCACAAAGTGAAGTCGAGGGAGCTAGATATGCGGTCGGTAGGCTGAACAAGAGTGGCGGCATTCTGGGGCGCCAAGTCCAGCTCGTGGTGGAGGATTCGGCAAACGATGTCGGCACGGGTGTACAGAAGACGCGCAAGCTTATCGATCGCGATCGGGTAGACGTTATATTCGGCGACGTGAATTCCGGTATTGCCTACGCGATGTCTCAGGTCACGAACGAGAAGGGCGTGCTTCACATTGTGCCAGGCGGGCATACGGATCCAATCACCGGCACCGATTGCAAGTGGAACGTATTCCGCATCTGCAACACGACGTCGATGGACGCGGCGGCGATTACGCCGGAATTGGTGAAGCGGTTCGGCAAAAAGTGGTTCTTCATCACGCCGGATTATGCCTACGGCCACACGCTGCAGGAGGCCTTCATCAAAAATCTGAAGGAAGCCGGTGGACAATACGAGGGCGACATGTTGCCGATTAATACCAGCGACTTTTCTGCGACCCTGATCAAGGCCAAGGCATACAAGCCGAACGTACTCCTGAACAATATGGGTGGTCTCGCGCAGATCGACTGTATGAAGCAGTTCGTCCAGTTCGGCATGGAAAAGGACATGGCGCTCGGCGGCGCGCTCTACGAACTCGAGAGTATTCGAGCAGTTCCGGCGGTGGCGCAGACCGGCTGGTGGGACATGGAATGGTGGTGGGAGCAACCGAAGGTCCCGGAAGTGGCAATATTCGTTTCCGATTTCCGCAAAACGATGAACAAGACCCCGTCGGCGCGACACTGGTTTGGCTATGTTGCAGTGAATTCGGTGAAGATCGCGGCCGAGAAGGCTAAATCGATTCAGGCGAGCAAAATGATCTCGGCACTCGAGAATGAGGAATTGCCGCCGGACGTGGCACTGCAGCCCGGCAAAGTCGCTTATCGGAGCGGTGATCACGAACTCATGAGTAACGTGTTCGTGGGCCAGGTTCATTCCGCCAAGGACAACCCCGACGACGTGTTTACCGTGGCGGAACTGGTACCGGGCGAGCGGGCAGCAGGCTCGGTCTCAGATACTGGCTGCCACATGAAATATCCGAGCACCTGATCGCAACGAGCCGCGCGTCGCAGCGTTTGCGGCGGCACGCGGTCGCATATTCACCGAGTCCGGCTCGGGACCGACGTCATGGCCCAACTCATCCTGTACAACGTTACCAACGGACTAATTATCGGTGCGTTCTATGTCTTGATGGCGCTAGGTTTGGCGCTGATCCTCAACCTTAGCAACGTCATCAATTTTGCCCACGGAAATTTCCTTGCACTCGGCGGATATCTGGCGTTCGCGCTATCGCCGACGCTCGGCTATTGGGGCGCACTTCTGGTATCACCGTTGCTTGTCGGCTTGGTTGGCCTGGTCGTTGAGCGGGTGATGATACGCCGCGTGTACGGCCGCGATCCCGTCTACAGCCTCCTGCTCACGTTCGGGCTTGCATTCATCATGCAGGATCTGGCGCGCTACATCTGGGGTCCAAATGGCCTGCCCTTGGGCCTTCCCGATGCGCTCTCGCAACCGCTCAGCCAGAGCCTGTTCTTTATCACCTGGTATCGGGTCTTCATGGTGGCGGTAGTCATCATCGCTGTGGCCGGGTTGTTTGCTTTCCTGCGCCGCACGCGCGTCGGCATTCGTATCCGCGCGGGCACGCTCGATCTGGAGACCGTGGCGGCGCTTGGCATCAACGTTCAACTGCTGCGGACATTCAATTTTGCCATCGGCTGCCTGATTGCGGGCCTGAGCGGTGTGCTCGCGGCCGGGCAAATCGGCCTCAATCCGAATATGGGCGATGACCTGCTGATGCCGAGCTTCATAGCGATCATCGTTGGCGGGGTCGGAAGCTTGTCGGGAACCTTGGTGGGCGGGTTGCTGATCGGCGTGGCCGCCGCATTAACTACCATCGTCTACCCCTCGGCAAGTGAAGCGGTGATCTACGTCATTATGGCAATCGTATTGCTGCTTCGGCCTCGCGGTCTGCTGGGCGAAGAGGGAATGCTGACATGACCGCAACGACTACGACCGCGCCGATTGTGATCAGGCCGCCGCGGCAGTTTCGATGGCTTCCGCTCGCCACCATCTGGATTGTCCTGCTCATTGCCCCGTTCTGGCTTCCGCTGCTCGGCGGCTATACGGCGCTCGCCAGCCGGATCCTTGTGCTAGGCCTCGCCGCGATGGCACTTAACCTGCTGCTCGGCTTTACCGGAGTATTGAGCTTCGGCCATGCGGCTTATTTCGGCCTCGGCGCCTATGGAGCCGGGCTCACCTTGAAATACCTCGCCCCCAGCACACCGTTAGCAATCGTCCTGGGCACGATGCTCGGCGGCCTTGCCGGAATGCTGTTTGGCTTGCTGATCGTGCGTCGGCGCGGCGTCTATTTTGCAATGGTGACAATCGCGTTCGGACAAATATGCTATTACATCGCATACAGCTGGAACGGCCTTACCGGCGGGTTCGACGGACTGCGCGGGTTCAGCCGCCAGCCTTTGCACCTCGGCCCGCTGCTCATTGACATTCGAACCGACGGCATCGCGTTCTACTATTTCCTGGCGGCGCTTTTTGCAATCGCCGTAGCACTGATGGGCTTCATCCTGCGATCTCCCTTTGGGCGAACCCTGCTCGCCATTCGCGAGAACGAGCGACGCGCGCGCTTCCTTGGCATCCCGGTTGAACAGCACATTTGGATCAGTTTCTCGATATCGTGCTTCTTCACGGCATTTGCCGGGTCGCTGTACGCGCTACTCAACAACTTTGCGGACCCGATGGCGCTGCACTACTCCCTCTCCGGCGAGTTCGTAATCATGGCCGTCATGGGCGGGATGCGCGCGTTCTGGGGACCGTTGCTCGGAGCGGCGGTGTTCGTATCGATGCAGGACTACATCTCGTCGATGACGGTGAACTGGATGTCGTTCGTCGGGCTGATATTCGTGCTCGTCGTGATGTTCTTTCCTCGGGGGCTTCTCGGCGTGGTCGTCCGGAGGAATGGCAAATGACCATGCTCGAGGTTCGAGGAGTATCGAAGCGCTTCGGCCGTCTTCAAGCGGTGAACGGCGTCTCGATGAGTGTGGCGACACGGGAACTTCGTGCCATCATCGGTCCCAACGGGGCCGGCAAGACGACCTTCTTCAATATGATTAGCGGCTATTTTGCGCCGACGACGGGCGAAATCCTGCTGGAAGGTGTGCCAATCACCCATCTGGCTGCGGCCAAGCGCGTCAAGCGCGGTATGGCGCGGACGTTCCAGGTAACCGAGGTCTTTCCGGATCTGACAGTACGCGACAATGTCCGCATCGCGGCAGAGACTGCCGCCGGACTGCGGTTGCAATTGTTGGCCAGCAAAAGCGTTGCGACCCAGATCCAACGGGATGTGAACGCAGTACTAGCTGCAACCAGCCTCGGCGAGAAGGAGCACCGCATGGTCGGCGAGCTGTCGCATGGCGAGCAGCGTGCAACCGAGATCGCGATGGCACTCGCCCTCAAGCCACGGCTGCTGCTGCTCGACGAACCGACAGCCGGCATGGGCGATCAGGAAACGCGCGACATCGTCAGGCTGATCGCCCAGTTGCACCGCGTTAACGATCTGACGGTCGTGCTGATCGAGCACGACATGCGCGTGGTGTTTCACCTGGCGCACCGTATCACGGTGCTCGATCGAGGCGCGCTTCTCGCCGAAGGTACGCCGCAGGAAATTGCCGCAAACGACCAGGTTCAGGCGGCGTATCTCGGAAAAGCGGCATGACTGCAGCGCTACAATTACAAGATCTTCACACGTATTACGGCAAGAGCCACATCCTGCACGGCGTGGATCTAGGGGTGGTCGAAGGGACGATAACGACCCTGCTCGGCCGAAATGGAGCCGGCAAGACCACCACGTTGCGCAGTTTGATGGGGCTGACAGCACCGCGAACCGGGCACGTTATTGCGCTCGGCCGCGATACGACCGGGTGGCCGAGCTTTCGCGTCGCCGCCTTGGGGATCGGCTACGTTCCAGAAGGTCGCCACGTATTTCCCAATCTGACGGTGGACGAGAATCTTAAGGTTCCCCTTGACCGCGGGGGAAAATGGACAATCCCGCGTGTCTACGAGCTGTTTCCCCGCCTCGCGGAACGGCGCGCGAGTCGGGGTCGACAGCTTTCGGGCGGCGAGCAGGAGATGTTGGCAATTGCGCGCGCACTTCTGCTGAATCCGAGGCTTCTTGTTCTGGATGAACCGTCGCAAGGCTTAGCGCCAATGGTTGTCCAGGAAGTTTTTCGCATCATCCAGCAGATGCGGTCGGAGGGCATTTCTGTGCTGCTCGTCGAGCAAAACGTGCGAATGAGCCTGGAAATCGCGGATTGGACCTATGTAATGGACAACGGCGCAATTGTGTATTCCGGGGCGGCAAATGAGCTTGCGGCAGACACCCCTCGGATTGAAGCTTTGGCCGGTGCTACCGCAGAGGAATGGCTGTAGCCCGGCAACCCGCCAGTTGGGCCGATCTGATCCGGAAGTTGTCGTTATCGTTATGGTGTCATCGGAGTTTGCGTCCTTGGCTGGACTAGCCTGGATTTCCACGGCTTGGAATCGCACTAACGCCTGTTCTCACCCAAGCCTCGGTTTGATCTGGGATTTGAGCGTCGTCTGTTAGCCAAAATGGTGCGCCGATAGCTTTTTCCCGCGTTGTCACCTTACCAGGTTCTCGTCTGTCACCCATGTCCATAGAATTATCTTGAGACATCGAAAGACCTTGTGCCGCAGAGGTTTCCTTTGTTCCGAAGCGATTTCGCCTTGAAGCACGCTCGATTCCGGATTTCGCATGTAAGGTTCGCAAATTTATCTATCAGCGTACCTTTCTCGATAACCGAATTGGCCAAAATCCTGAGTCGTATGAATCAGTTAGCTTTCCCAGCGTTAGTGGGAGTCTCCGCCGTGGAAATCCAGGCTAGCACAGCTTGCCAGCCGGCGATTGCCAGGATCGCCCGTATTTATCGTTCGCCAGCGAATGTGTCCAATGGCGTGGCTTATGTCACCAACCATGTGCCTGCGCGGAGCGGCTGACGAGCTGCGGCCTACGGCTGGCACGGAAATGACGTGTCGCGCCCGCGGGGCGGTCTGCGTTACGCTGGGTTCGGCGCCGGGGAAGCTTCGCTTTCAATTTGCCGCGAATGATCGGTGGCCACCATTAAATACACGGCTGGGACCACAAATAACGTGAACAAGGTTCCGATCGAAAGGCCGGCGGAGATCACGAGACCCATGTTGAACCGCGACACCGCGCCGGCGCCGCTGGCGATGATCAGGGGAACAACGCCCAGCACCATTGCTGCCGTCGTCATCAGGATCGGGCGCAACCGTACGCCGGCTGCCTGCTCGATCGCCTCGCGTTTGGAGACGCCGTTCCGCTGAAGCTCGTTAGCGAACTCCACGATCAGAATGGCATGCTTGCTGATCAGGCCCATCAACGTCACCAGACCGACATCGGTGTAGATATTCAGCGACGCGCCGCCCACGCCGACGCTGATGAAGATCAGGGCGCCGGCAATCGACATCGGCACCGATACCAGGATGATGAAGGGATCACGGAAGCTCTCGAACAAGGCGGCCAGGGAAAGGAAAATGATCACCAGCGCAAAGCCAAACGTCACCACGAAGCCGCTGGACTCCTGCACGTACTGCCGGGAAAGGCCGCTGTAGTCGACAGTGTATCCCGGCGGCAGAATTCTGCTGCTGAGGCTCTTGAGGAAGTTGAGGGCATCGGCCTGGGCAACGCCCGGCGCCGCGACGCCCTGGATCGTCGCGCTGTTGAGCTGCTGAAAGTGGTTCAGCGATTCCGGTAATGTCTTTGTGGTAATGTGTGCAACAGTCGAGAGCGGCACAGGAACTCCATTGACGTTGGCAACGTAGTAATTGAGCAACTGATCCGTGTTGAGACGAAAGCGCTGCTGGACCTGCGGAATCACCTTGTACGAGCGCTGATCGAGGCTGAAATAGTTGACATAGCCACCGCCGAGCATCGAGGCCATCGCCCCGCCAATGTCGCTCATTTTAAGTCCAAGCTCGGCGGCTTTGGCACGATCGATCTCGACGACGGACTCCGGGCTGTCAATCTTGAGATCCGAGTCGAGAAAAATGAACATTCCGCTCTTCACGGCCTGCTGCAGAAATTGCTGGGCAAACCCGTTGAGACGGTCGAAGGAATCCGTGGTGGCGATGACGAACTGTACCGGCAATCCCTGACTTCCGGGCAGGGGAGGGAGCTGGAAGGCCGCGGTGCGCACGCCGGCGACCTCCTGATCCAGTTTCTGCTGAACAACCGGCTGAAGTTGGTTGCTCGTCTTGCTGCGCTCGTCCCAGGGCTTCAGAACCATGCCGGCAATCGACTGGCCCGGCGCATCGATCTGGAACACGTGCGCGGTTTGCGGGAAGCTCGTCATGATGCTGTGAATCTGCCGGGAATACAGAAGCTTTTGCTGCAGCGTCGCGTTCGGGGCTGGGGTCGAGGACGCAATGATGACGCCCTGATCTTCCTGCGGCGCCAGCTCGCTCTTGGCGCCGCTGTAAAGGAAATAGATGCTGGACAGCGTGATCAGCGTGAACACGATGGTCACTGCCTGATAATTGAGGCTGTTGTTCAGCCATCTCCGGTAGCCGCGATGCAGCGATTCGAAGCTGCGATCGATGAATGCGATGAATCGCTGCGGTCGGCCGCCAACGGCGTCACCGTGTGCTTTGAGCAGCCGTGAACTCATCATTGGCGACAACGTCAACGCCACGATCGCCGAAATCGTCACCGCTCCAACCAGCGTAAATGCGAACTCGGTGAAAAGAGCGCCTGTCAATCCGCCCTGAAACGCTACCGGAACGTAGACAGCGATCAGAACGATGGTCATCGCGATGATCGGCCGGCCAAGTTCGCGCGCTGCCTGGATCGCTGCTGACATCGGCGGCTGACCGGCCTCGAGATGCCGGTTGACGTTCTCCACGATAATGATGGCATCGTCCACCACCAGCCCGATGGCGAGCACCAGCGCCAGCAACGTCAGCAAATTGATAGAGAAGCCGAACCCAAGCATGATCGTGAACGCGCCGACCAGCGACAGTGGTATGGCGACCATCGGAATGATCACCGACCTTAGCGATCCCAGAAACAGGAACACGACCAGGTTCACGATCACAAGCGCCTCGACCAGCGTCCAGACAACGTCCCGAATCGCGCTGTTAACGAAATCGGTCGAATCGTAGACGATCGCGCCCCGCAGTCCGTTCGGGAGCTGGGCGTGGATTTCGGGAAAAATCTTGTGCACGCCCGCGATTACGTCGAGCAGGTTCGCGGTCGGCGCTACTTGAATGCCGATGTACACCGCCGGCTTTCCATCGAACGCGACTTCGGTCTCATAGGTATCGGCGCCGAGGGTGACGTTAGCGACGTCTTTTAGCCTCACGATCGCGCCGTTGACATGCTTGATGATGAGGTTGGCGAATTGATCTTCGGTATGCAGACCGGTCGAAGCAGTGAGATTGACTTGTACCATCTCACCCTTGGTAGTGCCGAGGTCAGAAATATAGTTGTTTTGCGTCAGCGCAGCGCTGACATCGGTAGCGGTCAGGCCATAGGCGGCGAGCTTGGCTGGATCGAGCCAGGCACGCAGGGCAAAATTCTGGGCGCCAAGGATTTCCGCAGTCTGCACGCCGGGTATCGCCTGCAGCTTCGGTTGAACCGCGCGGGTGAGATAATCGGTGATCTTGTTGCGGCCGAGCACATTGCTGTCGAAACCCAAATACATTGCATCGATGGTCTGGCCGACCTTGACGGTCAAGATCGGCTGCTGTGACCCGGCCGGAAGCTGATTCAGTACTGAGCTGACCTTGGTATTGATTTCCGTCAACGCTCTGTCGGCATCGTAGTTGAGCCGGAGATAGACGGTTATGGTGCTCACCCCGCTCTGGCTCGTCGAACTCATGTAGTCGATGCCGTTGGCCTGAGCGATGGCATTTTCCAGCGGCGTGGTGATGAACCCGGCGATAACATCGGGGTCAGCGCCGTAGTACGTCGTCGTTACCGTAACAACTGCGTTCTGGGTTCGAGGGTACTGCAAGACCGGCAGGGAACCCATTGCGCGCAGCCCAAGAGCAAGAATCATCAGGCTGACCACAGTTGCAAGGACGGGCCGGCGAATAAAAATATCGGTGAAATTCATCGCTGCGAACCTGAATTAATCCTCGACTGGCGTAGGATTTGGATTGTCGGCAGGTTCGACCGCGTTATTAATCGTGACCGGAGTGCCGTTGTGAAGTTTCACCTGGCCCGCGCTGACAACAACGTCGCCGTCCTTGACGCCCTTGAGAATTGCGACCTGATCGCCCCGGGTCGGGCCGGTTGTGACAAATGTTTGCTCTGCGACGTCTTGCGACTCTGCCTTCTCATTCGTTCCTTTTTTGGCGACTAGGTAGACGATGTCGCCGTATGAATTGTAGGCTATCGCCGTTTTCGGCAATGTGACGTAATCGTTCGGCGCGCCGACGGCGATATCGAGTGTTGCGAACATCCCGGGCAGCAGCTTGTTGTCTCGATTCTTCACTGTCGCGCGCACCTGCACATTACGCGTCGCGGTATCGACAAGTGAATTGATGGAAGACACTTCGCCACTGAAGGTGATGTCGGGATAGGTATCCACCTTTGCCGTCACGTGCTGCCCGACCTTGATCTTGGCGAGGGATTGCTGCGGAAGGTAGAAATCGACGAAGATCGGATCGAGCTGCTGCAGCGTCACCACCGGAACTCCGGCGGCGATATACTGGCCCCGATCGATCTGGCGTATGCCGAGGCGACCCGCAAATGGCGCCTTGATGGACTTATAGTCGACCAACGCCTGCTGCTGCGCGACCTGCGCCTGATCGCTCTTCAGAGTCGCGAGGTCGGTATCGGCGGTTTGCTGGCTGACGGCATCGGAACTCACCAAGGTTCGATCGCGATCGTAGTTAAGTTGCGCCAGTGCGGCTGTGGCCTTCAGCGAATCCAAGTGAGCCATGTCATCGGCGGCGTTCAGCTCGAGCAGCAGATCGCCCTTCTTTACATCGGCGCCCGATTGGAAATGGATCGCCGAGACGATGCCTGGAACCTGGAAGCTGAGATTGGCGCCGTTGACGGCGCGGGTACTGCCGACCGCCTCGATCTTGTTTTGCCAGCGCTGTGACCTGGCAACTATCGTGGATACGGTTTGTGGCGGATTGCGCAGGCTCGCCATTGCCTGATGGATCATCTTGCCCTTGAAATTCTCGAAACCGAAGACCGCGCCAAAGACCAGTGCGACGCCTAGCAGCATCACGACCATTGCTTTGAATTTGGTCATCGTGTTGCCTGCCTTTGCCTGGGCGGCAGTTCAAGCGCTTCCTGCAGCGCGCGGTCGTCCCTTGGATCGGGCGGACCGAAGGTTGGCAGTCGAAATTTTCGAGGTCGTCGGAACTGAGATAGCCACGTAGCGCGGCTTCGCTGACGACATGCTCTCGCGCGCGGACGCCCTGTGGGATCATCCGAAGAGCTTCGATGTCCGGCACAATACCTTTGTGCCTGCGGCGAGCGAAGCGCGTGAGGGAAAGGGCGATCACAATCCTGACCGGCGTCAACGCCGACGCGACCGCAGCCCCAACGATAGAGGGGGGTCAATCTAACCATGGAGCCGACTTCCGATCCAGGGCCGCTGCCAGCGTCGGGCAGCCAAGCCACAGAGAACCACTATGCCCCTCGCGTCGCCTCAACGTGTACTTTCAGGTATTGGTTCCGTTTGGGAGGTCGACCCTACGAAGGTATGAACAAGCCAGATGGGATCAAACCGCCGTGTCGCAGCGTCTGTAATCTGGCTGGCAAGAAAGCAGTCCCGACGATCGCCCGGCGGGGCCCCATCGCCGGAAGATGCGTTTCAAGGATGATAGAGTGGTGACGATCGAAGCTACGAGTGAATCTGAATCCCCAACCCCAACGAGGCGCGACTTCCTCTACGTTGCAACCGGCGCGGCCGCCGCGGTGGGCATGTCGGCGGCCCTGTTTCCGATAATCGACCAGATGGAGCCGGACGCATCGACGCTGGCGGCCGGCGGGCCGGTCGATTTTGACCTGAGCAAACTTCAGGCGGGCCAGCAGGCGGTCGTGCGCTGGCGCTCTCGACCGGTCTTCATTGTCAATCGCCCGCCAGCGGCACTCAAAACTCTTCAAGACCCAACGCTGTTGGCGCAATTGTCCGACGCAAGTTCAGGCGCACCCCAGCAACCGCCTTATGCCGATAACTGGCATCGTTCGATAAAGCCGGAATACAGCGTGCTTGTGGGCATCTGCACCCATCTCGGCTGCATTCCGATGTTCTATCCCGATCCAAGCGATAGCCTCCCCACGGGAAACTGGCTGGGCGGCTACTTCTGTCCCTGTCACGGCTCAAAATACGATCTGGCCGGCCGCGTTTTCAACGGCGTGCCGGCGCCGTACAATCTGCCCGTGCCGCCCTATCGCCTTGTCAACGACACGACAATCCGGATCGGGGAGAACCCCCCCGACGTCACCTGGAATTTTGATTCGATTGCGCAAATTTGATCGCTCGATCGTTTAGCGATGCACCTGGGAGAGAGAGAGATTCGGAATCCGAAGTCTAATTTTCGGCACTGTGCCCGGTGCGGAGGTCTGCGATTGATTGTCCAGAAGAAGTAACTTCGGATTCAGGCGCAATCCGCGGGTAAAATCGCCAGCAATTCCTGCGGAGAGTTGGCGGCCCTTGTTGGCCTACGCTCGTCGAGGCGCGGAAACAGCGGCACACTCGACTTATCGTCCAAAGACCTGGCCGCTCTATGGGCGCCTTCAGATGCCCTTCGATCTTCAGATCAGAAGGAATCAATGCCTCTCCGGCTTGCAGCCGACCCCGAGTGCTGCGATGCCGTAGAGCGAAAAGTTACCTAAACAAAAATTAAGCTCGGAACAATCAAGCGTCTGACATGATTGTTACAACGCCTCAACGAGGAGCGCAGAAAAATGCGCGATGAGAGGGAAAACAAAAACAGGGGGCACGATCGGCGTTTCGTCGATTTAGCGGCGGCGTTAGCGTTATTGGCGGTGGTCGCCACCGCATATGCCGTCATCGCTCTGGATAGACCAACACCGAAGCTCACCTCGAGGATCGTGCCCAGTCAATCTGTGCGATGGTGACCGTTGCCTCTCATCCGAGAAAGCTGATGTCTAAATCAGGCAGGTTAGCTGGTAGGAAGATGAACATTCTTTAACGAAACTTTGTTTGCGTCTGATTGTTTTTGGTCGGGGCAGCCCATTCAGGAGATCTTCAATGAAATTCCCCATGTTATCCCTCGCAGCTACCGTGCTCGTGTGCAGTATCGGCGCAGCAGCGGCAGCCGACCATAGCGCGATGTCGAGGCACTCATCGATGTCGTCGACCACATCGATGGCCAAGGACAATCTTTCGCTCACGGCCGGTCAGGAAAAATTGGCTTGGCGCGACCTCAGTAAACAGGCCGCAAGTCAGCGTGCGCCGTCGAATTTCTCCGCATCGGTGGGGACTACGGTTCCTAACGATATCACGCTTCGATCAATCCCGAGAACGGTTGCCAGTCAGCTGCCGACATTGAAACCGTATCGGTTCGCACGGCTTCCGAACGAGCTCCTGATCGTGAACCCGAAAGACAAGAAGGTCGTGGACGTGATCAACAGCCGCGCGTGATTGGAGGCGGCGTTTGAGCGCAGAACATCGTCCCGGCGGGTCGCGCCGCCCGCCGGGCGGTTATTGAATTGTGCGCGAAAAATTGCGACGTGTCATGTTGGGCTCAGCAGTTGTCCGGATTGTCGATTTTTGTGCACGTCATTATCGGCCATTGATCGTAGCTGGAATTTTACTGACGATAGCTGCGACTGCGTATGACTTCGTCCGCTTTTCGATCAACACGGACATTGAAGCCCTTATTTCCGAGACATTGCCGTGGCATCAGCGCCAGATCGCGCTGTCCAATGCCTTTCCTCAGAAAGGAATTACCGTCGTCGTGACCGCGCCGACGCCGGAAAACGCGGACTATGCAACTGACGCGCTCGAAAAAGATCTTTCAACGCAGAGAAATTTGTTTCCGACTGTCGTGCAACCCAATGGCGGAGACTTCTTCGAGCGCAACGGACTGCTGTTTAAATCGCTTCCCGAGGTTCGCAACTCGCTCGGCGACCTCAGCCGGGCGGAGCCGTTCATTGCCGGGCTTGCGTCTGATCCCAGTCTTCGGGGCGTGGCGAATTCCCTTTCCTTTGCAGCCCAAGGCGTCGAGGCGGGCAAGCTCAAGATCGAGCAGCTGGCGTGGCCGTTGTCGCTGGCGGAGCGGACATTGAACGACGTGCTGTCCGGCCAGACCGCTGCGTTTTCCTGGCAGGAGCTTGTCGCCGGTCGACCGTTGCAAGTCGATCTGCTTCGCCGCTTCATTGAGATCCAGCCTACGCTCGACTTTTCCAAATTGCAGCCAGGTCGTCCCGCGACGGACGCCATCCGACGTGCCGCGGCCGATTTGAAACTCGGCGACAAGTACGGCGCGAAAGTCGAGCTGACCGGCCAGGTGCCTATGAACGATGACCAGTTCTCGGTGATCCGGCAGAGCGCATTCCGCGACACGTCCCTCGCGGTCTTGGGAGTACTGGTCATTTTGTGGCTGGCGCTACGCTCCTGGAAGCTGATGTTCGCGGTCTTCTTCAGCTTGATGGTAGGACTTGCGGTTACCGCCGCCCTTGGCCTGGCCATGGTCGGCGCATTCAACCTGATCTCGATCGCATTCTTCGTGTTGTTCGTCGGGCTGGGTGTCGATTTCGGCATCCAGTTCAGCGTGCGGTACCGGTCGGAGCGCTACGACCACGACGATTTGCGCGTGGCTTTGCGCAGCGCCGCACGGAAGGCGGGCGCTCCTCTTGCCTTGGCGGCGGCCGCAACGGCAGTCGGTTTCCTTTCGTTCCTGCCCACCAATTACAGGGGTCTGTCCGAATTGGGAATGATTGCCGGTTGCGGCATGTTGATTGCGTTCTTGTGCAGCATCACCCTTGTTCCGGCAATGCTGGCGGCGCTGGATCCCTCGGCCGAGCCGGCTTCAGTCGGGTTTTCTGGGCTCGCTCCGCTCGATGATTTTCTGCAGCGGCATCGCGTCGCGGTGATCGCGGTCACCATCATTGCCGTTCTGGCCGGCGTTCCTCTGCTGTTCCAACTTCCATTCGATTTCAATCCGGTCAATCTGCAAAATCCGGCGAGTGCATCGGTCAGAACCTATCGCGAATTGCAGAATACCGCGGAAGCCAGCGGCACCGACGCCGAAATACTCGCGCCCTCGCTCGATCAGGCCGATACCCTTGCCGAACGCCTTGAAAGCCTGCCGGAGGTCTCGCGCACCTTGACGCTCAGCAATTTCATTCCGCGCGATCAGGAGGAGAAGATTGCGGCAATCAGAACTGCGGCGGGCCGCCTGAGCGCTGCAGTCAATCCGCAACGGCAAGCTGTTCCAGATGACGAAGTGATCGCATCCCTCCGCGCCGGTGCGGCGGATCTTGCGACGGCTGCAGGCGGCAAATCGGGCCCCGGTGCGGATGCCGCGCGCAATGTTTCCGGGTTACTAGAGCGCCTTGCCAGATCGGATGCCGCCACCCGGGGTCGGGCCGAGGCCGCATTCATTCCGCCGCTGGTCCGCGATCTCGATCGGCTTCGAAAGAGCCTCGATCCACAGCCGGTGACGATCAAAATCCTTCCTCGCGATTTCGTCCGCGACTGGATGCTCCCCGATGGCCGGGCGCGCCTTGAGGCGCTTCCAAAAGGCGATGCCGGTGACACCGATACCCTGCGCAAGTTCGCAACCGCCGTTCTGGCTGCCGCGCCCTCGGCCACCGGCCCTGCCATTTCGCTCTATCAATCCGGTGAGGCGGTCACACACGCATTTATCGAGGCCGGCGCTCTCGCACTCGCCGCGATTGCGCTATTGCTCTTCCTCGCGCTGAGACGGGTCGGCGACGTGCTTTTGACGCTGGTGCCACTGGTTCTTGCGGGTGCCGTGACGCTCGAAGTCTGCGCGCTGGCGAACATCGGATTAAACTTCGCGAACGTCGTCGCATTGCCGCTGTTGCTCGGCGTGGGTGTTGCATTCAAAATCTACTACATCATGGCCTGGCGTGCGGGGAAGACCGGATTGCTGCAATCGGCCCTGACCAGGGCAGTGGTCTTCAGCGCAATGACCAACGCGGTGGCGTTCGGAAGCATGTGGTCGTCAAACTACCCAGGCATGTCCAGCATGGGCAAGCTCATGGCGCTCGCCCTGCTGTGCACGATGGCGGCGGCGGTACTGTTCCAGCCAGTGCTGATGGGACGGCCTCGCCAAATCCAAAACCGTTCGTTACGGCCGACCGTCACTCCGAGTCCAGCAGAATGAAGCAACCCATCTGCTCCCGGAAGGCAGCGGAGGCGCCGGAGAATTCCAAAGCCAATGAGCAGAATCCCGCGGCACAGAAAAAGGGGAGCTGAAGCCGAATAGCTAAACTGTGATCCCCGGTGCGTTGACCAATGCTCTACTTTTCCCGGTTGAAAATAGTCGCGATTCTGTCGACCGCATTCCTCGTGATGCTATTCGCGGTACCGAATCTCGTGCCGGCTCGGCTGCGGGGCGGCTCGCATCTGCTGCTTGAGGTCGACGCCGGAGCCGTCCGCAAGGAAATGGCGGAGACGCTGCGCGACGACGTCCGTCGTACTTTGCAATCGGATCATATTGCCTTTTCAGATCTGGCGATTCGAGGGGGAAATGTCGAGCTCCAAATAGGAGACAGTTCCGAAAGGGATCGTGCCATCGCTATGCTCCGCCGCCTCGTGCAGGCGAACTCGGGGCTTTTCGGGGGGAAGGGTCAACAGTCTGCTGACATCAACGAATTTGGCGACAACGGCATTCGGCTCGCACCGGCATCGACCGCGGTCGCGCAGCGCTTGCGCCAGGCGGTCGGACAGTCGATCGAGATCGTGGAGCGTCGTGTCAATCAACTCGGTACCGGGGAGCCGTTGATCGAGCGCGAGGGAAACGACAGGATCGTCGTTGAGGTTCCCGGCCTGCAGGATCCCACCCGTTTGAAGGCCTTGTTGGGCAGGACGGCCAAACTGACGTTTCAGCTTGTCGATCTATCGGTGCCGCCAGGACTGGCGTTGAACGGCCAGCCTGCTCCTGGCTCGGAAATCCTTTACGACGTCAAACACGTTCCGCCGACTCCCTATTTGGTTTCGAAAGAGGTGGCCGTGTCCGGCGCGGACCTGACCGACGCGGAACCCGGCTTCGATCAACGCACCGGCTTGCCGATCGTCACTTTCCGCCTCAACGCCGAGGGTGCCCGGCGCTTCGCCCGGGTAACGCGTGAAAATGTCGGCAAGCCGTTTGCGATGGTGCTCGATAACGAGGTTATTTCGGCACCGGTCATCCGCGAGCCCATTGTTACCGGGTCGGGCGAGATTTCCGGAAACTTCACCGTTCAGCATGCCAACGACCTCGCCGTTCTTCTCCGTGCTGGTGCACTGCCGGTGCCTCTTAGTGTCATCGAGGAGAGGACGATCGGGCCTGGTCTCGGACAGGACTCGATCAGAAGCGGCGAAATGTCTGCTGCTGTCGGAGCGACATTGGTGGCCCTCTTCATGGTGGCGACCTATGGCCTGTTCGGGGTGATCGCCAATGTCGCAGTTTGCATCAACGTGGCGATGATCTTCGGTCTGCTCTCGCTTCTCGACGCAACCCTGACGCTACCCGGTATTGCCGGCATCGTGCTCACGATCGGTATTGCGGTCGACAGTAACGTGCTGATTTACGAACGCATCCGCGAAGAGATTCGTCATGGACGATCGCCTGTCAACGCGATCGAAAATGGCTTTAAGCGTGCGCTTGCGACGATTCTGGATTCGAATATCTCCACGCTCATCGCTGCATGCATTTTGTCTTTTTTGTCGGCAGCGGGCCGGTGCGCGGTTTTGCGGTCACGCTCGGTGCCGGGATTGTGACCACCTTGTTCACGGCCTTCAGCCTGACGCGGCTGATCATCGCCTGGTGGGTTTGGGAATTCCGGCCGCGGCACGTCCCCATCTGACACTGGAGAAAGCAATGGCAATAAGCAACGAAATGACTTCCACGGTGCCATGGCTCCGCGAATATCGCTCCACCATCGCGTCTTTCGCGGCGCTGATCTGCGGCGCCATGATCTTTCTCTGGATCAGTCGGGGGACGCAGTTTTACCAGCTTGCAATCGGAATAATGATGTCAGCGATAACGCTCACTCCCGCGCTGGCGCTGTTCGAGCTCTGCTGGCGCGCCGGCTTGTTCGTGGCGACATCCCTCGGGTCGGAGAATGAGGAATCTGCCAAGAACTAGACTGCGACAATAGGCTCCGGGGATTCGAAGGCACGGTACCGACTTCCGGGAGGTCGCAGTCATCCTGCGAAGGATTTGCGCCGCAGGTCCAGGGTCACGGATGCGCCCGCCGAAATGCCGAACGCAGAAAGGTGATTACGGGGCGCAGAATAGTCAGATCGGCGATCAGCGCGAGCATCATGGCAAGGGTGCTCAGCCATCCGAACAGGCGCAGCGACGGCAGATTTGAAAAGACGGTCACGATAAGCCCGCAAGATAACACCACGGACGTCAGGATCAGGGCTGGACCGACCAGCACGGTGGCACGCTGAATGCTCTCGGCGGCGCCATCGCCCGGCCTTTCTTCCTGGCGCATGCGATTGAGAAAATGGATCGTTGCGCTCAAGCCCAATCCGAACGAAACAGTGAGCGCAATGACGCTGGCGAACTGTAATCCGTCTCCGAGGGCCCAGAGCAGCGATCCCGAAACGACAATGGGGAAGACAGCCGGCAGAATGCTGGCACCCATCACGAGAAAGGAGCGAAAGGCGAGACCGATAAACGCCGCGACGAACACAACTTCAATCGTCAGGCCGCGATTCAGCTTCTCGATCATGCAGGCGCTATTGCGCGCCGCGATCGCGGAGAGGCTGGTCACGGAGATGGTATAACCGGAATGCTGTGTCCGCACCGACGCCAGGGCGCGATCCAGAGCGGCAACAATCGGACGTATTTTACTGGCGTCGACGTCGGGGACGCGACCGGCGATAACCACGGCATGCTGATCGGCCGATATAAACCGTCGCACCAAATATTGCGGGAGGATATCGACATATTGCTTGAGGGTAGCCAGGTCCGATCGGCCGGCTTTCTCCGCTAGCCAGCGGCGCAGGGTCTCCAGCGACCAGATGTTTCCAATCCCGGGTTGGTGTTGCATGATCCCGTGAACTTCGGCGATTACCTGCAGCGTCTCCGGGGAATAGAGCGATTGCCCGGCCGGAAACTGGATCATGACGTTGATCGGGCTGGATCCCGTCAGTTCAGTATCGAGTTGGCCTGCCGCGGCGACCGCCTGACCGCGATCCGGTACCTGATCGGCGAGACGGTAGCGCGGCTGGAGCTGCGCATAGACGAGCGCGAACATCCCCACCACGACCAGGCCGACCAGACTGTAAATGCCCGGGCGCCGAACCATGCGGCCCGCTATCCAGCCGCAGGCGTCGCGGAGAGCCTCAACGGCGCGGTCGGTACGTCTGGCATCGGCTGCAAATCTGGCCCCGTGCCTGACCAGCAGAATCCCGAGTAACGGCACCAGTGTCAGCACGGTCACTAGCGCAATGAGGGTTGCTATCAAACCCGCCTGACCGAAGGAACGAATCAGATCGGACTGCGAAAATTGCAGGGCGATAAATGAAAGCCCCGCGGTTCCATGGGTCAGGACGCATGCGGGCCCGACCACCAGGATTGCATTGCGGAAGGCTTCGTAACGGCTTTCGCCCGCGATCAGCCGGTCGCGCGCCGCGAACGTGAGCTGCATGCTATCGGAAAAACTGATCACCATGATCAGCGGAGTCATGATGTTCAGGAACAGGTTGAGACGAAAGTCCAGCCAACCGAGCGCGCCTAACCCCAGCAGGATGGCTATCAGCGGCGGCCCCGCGGCGATCGCCATGAACGATGCCCGCCTGAAGAATAAAATGGCGATGAGGCACCCCGCCGCGAACCCGACGGCATTGTAGATTACCCGGTCGCGCTCGACCGCATTGCGGATCTCGAGTTGCATGACAGGGACGCCGGTGAGACTGGCGCGGAGGTCGGTTCCAGCCAGATCGGTGTCCACCGTGCTGTGAACGTCGTGAACGATACGGCTGAGGTGATCGCCCTGTACCGCGTCGGGATCGAGCGCGAGCACGATCAGCGTCAGTTTGCCGTCGTTCGAAAGCAGCTTGCCGCGGATGATCTCGTTCGAGGTGATGCGCCCGACGAGTTGCTGATAAGCGGCGCCCCGTGGGAGATCGTCGGGAACCAGCGGCGCCGGCAGCTGCCGGTTCTCAGGTGGTTGGCGAGCCGAAAACATGGAAATGATGCCTCGCGTCCCATCGATCAGCTGTAGATCGGTAACGAGGTTGCGAAGCTTTCCGAGTGAGGAGCGCTCGAGCAAACTCTTGCCGTCGACGACGACTAGAACGTCGAATTCGCTTGACGGGAAGAGATGGGATTCTCGCTCGTACAGCTTGAACTCCGGGGTATCAGATCGGAAGAGCTGACTAAGGGAGTCGTCGATCTTGATCCGCGCGACGCCGAAACCGGCCGCAATTCCGAGCACAATCGCAAACACGCCGACGACCACCGGAAATCGCAGGGATACGAGACCAATTCGCTCTATGCCGAGCGCTAGATCGTGGCGGTGGCGACAGAGCGAGCGCCATCCTCGCAGCAGCGTGCTTTCGGACCGTCCGCGATTCTCGTCGACAGACATCTGCTCTCCAAGGCGTCACCCCACATGCGAAAGCTAAACTTGGTACCGGCCAGATATTTCCCGATCCCGGAGAACACGTTCGATTGTCCACGAGTTAGGAACCTGGGAGAGGTATATACTTTTGGATAAGTGTCTCGCTCCATCGACAAACCTCGGCGGCGCCGAAGATTCTCGAAGGTGCGCGCGAGAAAGACCGTGCGACAGCGCCTGAGCTGTGGATACGGCTGTTTGGCAAGCGCCCAAAGAACGTTGGCGATTGCGCGAACCACCTTGGCACTTTCCTCGAATTAATCTGTCCGCCAGCAAATTGTAATGTCAGATTCCTACAGCGCACGTTCTACTTCTGGGCCCTTACTTCTAGGAGATTCGATCATGACAAACGATCAAGCTGACCATCCTCTACGCTCCAGGATCTTCCCACGACGACGTCTGGTGCTGCTCGCTTCCGTCGCCGGCATTGGCGCGATCGTCGCGCTCGGAGCCCCGATGGGTTATACTCACCTGTCGTTGCCGCCCTGGACGTCGAGCGCGCGAGCAGCCGAAGCCCAACAACAACCAGCAGGCTTTGCTGATCTGGTCGCCAAGGTGAAGCCGGCGGTCATCTCGGTGCGCGTTCAGATGGATGATGCCTCAAACGCACCGGATCTGAGTTCGAATAAGGAAAATCTACCGCCCTCTATGCAGGGCTCTCCATTTGAGAAATTCTTCCGTCAATACGGTTTCGACGGAACGCCAGGCGGCACGATCCAGCGCCATCAGATCATCATCGGCGCCGGATCTGGCTTCTTCATTTCACCTGACGGCTATGCCGTGACCAACAATCACGTGGTCGATCACGCGAAGTCTGTTCAAGTCACGACCGATGACGGCACCGTCTATGCCGCGAAGGTCATCGGCACGGACCCAAAGACTGACCTCGCACTCATCAAAGTCGACGGAAAATCCAGCTTCGCTTACGTCAATTTCGATGACCGGGCGCCGCGCGTCGGCGATTGGGTCGTGGCAGTCGGCAACCCGTTTGGTCTTGGCGGCACGGTAACCGCCGGCATCGTATCGGCGGAGGGACGCGACATCGGCTCGAACCCCTATGACAACTACATTCAGATCGACGCGCCGATCAACAAGGGTAATTCCGGCGGTCCCGCATTCGACATGAATGGCAATGTCATTGGGGTCAATACCGCGATCTACTCGCCCTCTGGCGGCTCGGTCGGCATCGGCTTCGACATTCCCGCGCAGACAGCGAAGATGGTGGTTGCCGAGCTTAAAGACAAAGGGGTGGTGACGCGTGGATGGCTCGGTGTCCGGGTTCAGCCTGTCACGAAAGGCATCGCCGACAGCCTCGGCCTGAAGAAGGCCGAAGGCGCGATGGTTGACGAGCCGCAGAATGGAAGCCCCGCCGCAAAGGTTGGCATCGAATCCGGCGATGTCATCAGCGCACTCAACGGCACGGCCATCAAGGACTCCCGCGACCTGGCCCAAAAGGTGGCGATACTGGCTCCCGGCACTTCCGTGAAACTTGATGTTCTGCACAAGGGTGAATCGAAGACGGTCACCGTTACGCTCGGTAAACTGCCCAATCGGCAGCAGGCCAATGCGGAGAGCGAGCAGTCCCAGCAAGAGAGCGGTTCGCCTCATCTCGGCCTGACGCTTGCTCCAGCCGACGATGTGGCCGGTTCCGGCGGGAAGGGTGTTGTGGTCACGGGCGTCGATCCGGAAGGCCCCGCCGCCGAACACGGCTTTCAATCAGGCGACGTCATCCTTGCCGTAGGCGGCAAGGCCGTCGATAACCCAAGCGACGTGCGCAAGGCGCTGTCCGAGGCAAAGTCGCAAGGCAAGCATGACGTGCTGATGCGGGTGAAGACCGCCGATACGATGAAGTTCGTTGCCCTGCCGATCGGGTAATTGCGGCTGAAGTCTCCCGGAGCTTTGCTCCGGCAATGCCCCGGGAGGCGGCGGCGAATGCTGTTAGTTATGGTCGAAGAATGGCCTACGAGATCTCAATCTGGCTGCTGCCCGTATTGATCGCGGTAACCTTTCATGAGGCGGCTCACGGTTTTGTTGCTCACCTTCTTGGTGACGACACGGCGTGGTGGCTGGGAAGAGTTACTTTCAATCCGTGGAAGCACGTCGACCCCGTCGGCACGATACTGTTGCCGGCGATACTCCTGCTGATGCGCTCTCCGTTTTTGTTTGGTTACGCCAAACCCGTGCCGGTGAATTTCCGGGCGCTGCGCAATCCACGAATAGGCACAATTCTGGTGGCCGCCGCCGGCCCGGGCATCAATCTGCTGCTCGCGATAATCGCCGCGCTGGCATTTCACCTTGTCGGTTACCTGCCGCTAATCGCGGGAGAATGGGCCGCGCAAAACCTCAAGAACGCTGTCGTCATCAACGTTGTCCTCGCGATCTTCAATTTGTTGCCGCTGCCGCCGCTCGACGGAGGCAGGATCGCGGTCAGCGCACTCCCAGGACCGCTCGGATATTCTCTTTCACGCCTTGAGCCCCTTGGCTTTCCTATTCTGATCGGACTGCTCTTCGTCCTTCCGCTGATGGGCGCGCAGCTTGGTTTGAATCTTAACTTTCTTTCACAGTTGATCGGAAGTTCGGCCAACGGCGTTATCGAGCTGGTACTTCGGCTCACAGGAAATGTTGCATGATCGCGATTTGCGGCTCGAAAGAACAAGAATGGGTACCGTGCTCGCGATATGCGCTGTGCTTAGGTGTTCGGCATCGGTGCCAGTAGTCAAGTAGGAGAGATCGCCATGGCGACACCGACCGCAGCGTCATCAGCCGTATTGACCGCGCCAACGGTCGTGGTTCACAAGCTCCTGACCGGTCAGAAGGCGCTCGTGACGGGCGCTAATTCAGGAATTGGCAAGGCGGTCGCGGTCGCTTTGGGGCAGGCGGGTGCAGAAGTCTTCGTCAACTATGTCGAGGGCGACGAAGCGGCTGACGCCGTGGTCGAGGAAATCAAGACGTCCGGCACCAGGGCCCACGCGCACCGGGCTGATGTCTCATCGGAAGATCAGGTCGCTGCAATGTTCACGCGTATGATGCAAGAATTCGGCGCGATCGACATTCTTGTCTGCAACGCAGGCCTGCAACGCGATTCGGCATTTCACGATATGACCCTGGAAAAATGGAACAAGGTTCTCAGCGTCAACCTGACCGGGCAATTCCTGTGCGCGCGCGAGGCTGTGCGGGAATTCCGACGTCGTGGCGTCGTTCCTTCGGTATCAAGTGCCGCGGGGAAAATCATCTGCATGAGTTCGGTTCACCAGGAGATTCCGTGGGCGGGACACGCGAACTACGCGACATCCAAAGGTGGCATCAAATCGATGATGGAAAGCCTGGCACAGGAGGTCGCGCCGTACCGCATCCGCGTCAACGCGATCGCACCCGGCGCGATCAGAACACCGATCAATACCGCGGCATGGCAGACCAAGGAAGCCTACCAGAGACTTATGACGCTTGTTCCTTACCAACGCATCGGGGAGCCAGAGGATATCGCCCGCGCGGCCGTGTGGCTCGCGTCGGATCACTCCGACTACGTGGTCGGCACGACGCTTTTTGTCGATGGTGGCATGACGTTATATCCCGGTTTCGCAACCGGCGGATGAACCGTGAAGCAGATCATGTTGATGGTACCGCGCACTCATCAGATTTCGAATGGCGGTGCAACGCCGAGCCGCATTGAGGATTACGCCGTCATCGGCAATTGCGAAACGATCGCGCTGGTCGGCCTTAACGGGTCGATCGACTGGCTGGGTCTGCCGCGCTTCGACAGCGCCGCCTGCTTTTCGGCCCTGCTCGGCGAGCCCGGGCACGGCAGATGGCTGATTGCGCCTATTGCAGATGCCGTAAGCGCAACGCGCCACTATCGCGGCCACACAATGGTGCTGGAAACAATCTTTGAAACAGAAACCGGCGCGGCATGCGTGATCGATTTCCTCACGCGTCGCGAGGGTGTTTCCGATCTGGTACGGATTGTGCGAGGCTTGTTCGGTACTGTCGCCATGCGGACCGAGCTGATCGTACGCTTCGAATACGGGTCTGTCGTGCCATGGGTATCGCGCCGGGACGACGGCCGACGCGCGATTACCGCTGGTCCAGACCGGCTTTTGTTCGAAGCCAGCGTTCCTCTCCGCGGTGAAAATCTCAAAACCGTCGGGAAGTTCGAGATCTCGTCCGGCAACGAAGTCGCCTTTAGCTTGAGCTGGTCGCCGTCCTACTGCCCTGCGCCTCCGCCGTTGCGGGCCGCTGATGCCCACGCTCGAGCCGAGGTATTCTGGTCCAACTGGTCGGCACGCTTCATACCGTCGAGTGAATGGTCGCAGGCCGTGATTCGTTCGCTGCTGACGTTGAAGGCATTGTCTCACCGCGAGACCGGCGGCATCGTGGCGGCCGGTACCACGTCGCTGCCGGAGAAGAGCGGCGGCGGCCGCAACTGGGACTATCGCTTCTGCTGGCTGCGGGATGCCACGTTCACGCTGTACGCACTGCTTGGCGCGGGATTCGTTGAGGAGGCCAAAGCGTGGCGTGGGTGGCTATTGCGTGCCGTCGCCGGCAGCCCCGAAGATCTGCAGATCATGTACGGCGTTGCCGGCGAGCGCCGTCTCGAGGAATACGAGGTGCCCTGGCTGCCAGGCTACGAAAAATCCTCGCCGGTCCGGATCGGCAACGCCGCGGCCGGGCAGGTTCAGCTCGATGTCTACGGTGAAGTTCTCGATGCCCTCTATGCCGCGCGCAAAGCGGGGCTTCCATCCAATGCCGCGAGTTGGGCGTTGGAATGCGCGCTCGTCGCGCATCTCGAAACCATCTGGGATCAGCCGGACGATGGAATTTGGGAAGTCCGGGGCGGTCGCAAGCATTTCACCCATTCAAAGGTCATGGCGTGGGTCGCGTTCGACCGGGTGATCCGCTCCGCCGAAGAGTTCGGCCTGGACGGGCCGGTGACGCATTGGCGCGATGTTCGCGATACCATTCACAAGCAAGTCTGCGAAAAGGGCTTCGATCCGGCGCAGAATACTTTCGTGCAGTCCTATGGCTCCAAAGCTCTCGACGCCAGCCTGCTGCTGATCGCGATGGTCGGCTTTTTGCCGCCATCCGACCCCCGCATTCGCGGAACTTTGGCTGCGATCGAAAGGGGCCTCATTCGTGAGGGCTTTGTGCTGAGGTATGACACCCGCGAGGGGACCGACGGGCTACCGCAAGGAGAGGGCGTATTCCTGGCCTGTAGTTTCTGGCTTGCGGACAACTACATCCTGCAGGGCCGATTTGACGACGCCCGGAAACTATTTGAACGACTTCTGTCCTTGCGCAACGACGTAGGCCTTTTGGCTGAGGAATACGACCCATCCGTCAGGCGACAATTGGGAAATTTCCCGCAAGCCTTCTCGCATCTCGCGCTGATCAACACGGCTCACAATCTGACGAGCGCGAATGGTGCTGTGCATCGGCGTTCCGCTC
>Ga0307508_10001407_pt1 | contig 27099 bp, 22 predicted proteins | sample 9_EM_MG_FD_203089 | JGI IMG/M metagenome (GOLD analysis project Ga0307508, IMG submission 203089) | Populus trichocarpa ectomycorrhiza microbial communities from riparian zone in the Pacific Northwest, United States - 9_EM | ecosystem: Host-associated > Plants > Roots > Unclassified | place...
CAATGAAAACGAGCGCGCGCGGTTTCACGCTGATCGAGGTGATGGTCGCGTTGACGATCGTCGCGATCACGCTGGGCGCCGGCATCCGCGCCGCGGGCGCGCTCACCGACAACACCCAGCGTCTCGCCGATGCGACCTCGGCCCAATGGTGTGCCGACAACCAGCTCACCGGCCTGCGCCTGAGCGGGCTGACGCCACCGATCGGCGACTCCGAGTTCGGCTGCACCGAACTCGGCCAGACCTACCGCGGCAAGCTCGCCGTGCGGCCGACGCCGAATCCGGCGTTCGTCAACATCAATGCGGCCATCGCCAACGAGGCAGGCACGCCGATCCTCAACCTCACGACGGTGATGCGCAAATGAGGCAACGCGGCTTCACGCTGATCGAAGTGATGGTCGCGATGGTCATCATGGCCATCATGGCGGTGATGGCCTGGCAGGGCGTGGACGGCATCGTGCGCACCCGCAACGCGAGCCAGCAGCGGCTCGAGACCACGCTGCGCCTGAACACCGTGATCGCGCAGTGGGACCAGGATCTGGCCTCGCACCAGCAAACGGGCGTCGTCCCGGGCGAGGTCACTTGCGACGGCGCCAGCGTGCGGATCACCCGGCGCACGCCGGACGGCGTGCAACTCGTCGTCTGGACGCTGCGGCCGGCCGACAACAACACGTCCAACTGGGAGCGCTGGGCCGGACCGGCCGTCACGACCAGCGGCGAGCTCAGCGACAGCTGGCTGCGCAGCCAGCAGCTGCAGGGCAACGAGCCCGGCAACCTGCGCACGCTGACCGGGCTGAGCGGCTGGCAGGTCTATTTCTATCGGGACAACGCGTGGGCGAATTGCCAATCGACCGGCGACGTCGTCGCCGTCGCGGGGGCGGCCAGCGCCGTCACCACGGCCTTGCCCGACGGCGTGCGCGTCGTGCTGAGCTTCGCGCCCGGCAGCGGCGTGAACGGCGACCTCACCCGCGACACGCTGCTGAAGCGCTGACCATCCCATGCGTGCTGGCATCGCGTCCTCCTCACCCCGTCGCCAGCGCGGCGCGGCGCTGCTGACCGCGATGATCATCGTCACGCTGGTGGCCACGCTCGCGGCCGCGATGGTGTGGCAGCAATGGCGTGCGGTCCAGGTCGAGGCGGCCGAACGGGCGCGCGCACAGGCGGCGTGGATTCTCTCCGGCGCGCTCGACTTCGCGAAGCTGATCTTGAAGAACGACCGGAAGACGTATACGGCACTCACCGAACCGTGGGCGACGCCGCTGGCCGAGTCGAGACTCTCGACCTTTCTGGCGATCGACAAGTCCAACGCCGACGACGGCCCCGAGGCTTTCCTGTCGGGGAATATCAGCGATGCGCAGGCGCGCTACAACCTAAACAATCTCCTTACCCAGGACTTCAAGCCCGATTCGGAACAGATTGCAATTCTGAGCCATATCTGCGAGGCCGTCGGCATCGAGACGGGCATCGCCGCCCGCATCGCCACGGGGCTGAGTAGCGCGAACGGAACCAACTCCGCAGGCCCGCTCAAGCCGAACAGCGTCTCCCAATTGACATGGCTGGGTCTGGACCATGCATCGGCAGAAGCGCTGAAGCCCTATGTGATCCTGCTGAACAGAGGCGCCTTACTCAACGTCAACACCGCATCCAAGGAAGTACTCGCTGCGGTGACCGGCGTGGACGAGGGAACAGCAGCGAACTTGCTTCAGGTGCGCCAGCGCACGCCGTTCAAGGACCTACCGGCTTTCGCGACTGCGGCGGGCAAGTCGAGCGATTCGACTTTCATGACGTTCCTTCGAGCCAGGGCCACTGTCCATTCCGACCATTTCGAAGTTCGCGGCCGGCTCCGGCTCGTGGATCGGGTGTTGGTCGAACGCACACTGCTGAGACGAAGCACGAACAACGCCAACTTCGAGGTACTGGAACGCGAGCGCGTCGCCAGCCTCGAGCAAGTCGGCGGATGACGCTGCCCCCGCGCCACAGCCTCGCCCGGCAAGCTGTTGATTCGCTTCAGTTTGTAAACAACGCGTGCCTACAATGCGCGCAGCCCCGGAACCCAGCCACCTATGTCGACTCTCGTTGTCCAGATTCCCCAGCGCGCGCGCTTGCGCGGCAGCGCGGGCGGCGCTGAGCCGCAGACGAGTGGACTGAGCACCGAGTACAGCTATGTGATGAGCCCCGACGGGCTCGCGCTCGAGACGCAGGGCCACTGCGCGGCCGCACTGCTGCCCAAGGCGACGACCGTGATCGCGGTGCTCGCCGATACCGACGTGAGCTGGCACCGCATCAGCTTGCCCAAGGCACCGGCCGCGCGGCTGCGCGCCGCGCTCGGCGGCGTGCTCGAAGACGCGCTGCTCGAAGACGCCGACGATGTGCACCTCGCGCTCGCCCCGGCGGCCAGCGCCGGCCAGCCGACCTGGGTCGCCGCGACCTCGCGCCGCTGGCTGCGCGGCGAACTGGCAGCGCTCGAGAAGGCCGAGGTCTTCGTCGACCGCGTCGTGCCGATGGCCTGGCCCGACGATCCGCCGATCGGCCACTTCGCCGAGACCGAGGCCGAGATCGGCGGCGCGGCCCACGGCATCGCGCTGAACTGGGCCCACCCCGACGGCGTCGCGAGCGTGCGGCTGCAGGGTGGCCTGGCGCGCGCACTGGTACCGCAGCCCGCGCCACCCGAGACCCGCTGGAGTGCCACGCCCGGCGCCGTCGCGGCGGCCGAACAATGGCTGGGCGCGCCGGTGCGCGTGATGGCACCGGGCCAGCGCCTGCTGCAGGCTGCACGCAGCCTCTGGAACCTGCGCCAGTTCGACCTCGCCCGCCGCAACCGCGGTGCGCGCGCGCTGCGCGATTCGGCGCGCAAATTCTTCAGCCCCGAGTGGCGCCCTGTGCGTATCGGCATCGTCGTGCTGCTGATCGCGCAGGTCGTCGGCCTGAACCTGTGGGCCTGGCACCAGCGCGGCACGATCGAGGCCAAGCAGGCCGCGATGCAGACCCTGGTGAAGGCCGCTTACCCGAACGTGAGTGCGCAAGACGTGCAGCGCGACGCCGACGCGGTGATGCAGCGCGAAACCCAGGCCCTGCGCACCCTCGCCGGCAAACCCGGCGACGCCGATTTCGAGACCATGCTGCAAGCCGCGGGATCCGCGTGGCCGGCGGATCGTCCGCCGGTCGAGACCCTGCGCTTCGAACCCGGCAAGCTGACCTTGTCGGCCACGGGCTGGAGCGATACCCAGGTGGCGGCGTTCCGCAGCCTGCTCGCCCCCGGTGGCTGGGCGGTCGAATCGAATCAGGGGCGGCTGGTTCTGAGCCGCGCCCGACCCGGAGCCCGCTCATGAACGCCGAGACGATGAATACTGCGCCGCCGGGCCTCGCGACCCTGCGTCAGCAGGCCGGCACGTGGTGGCAGGCGCGCACCTCGCGCGAGCGCCAGGCGGTGCTCCTCGTCGCGCTCGTGATCGGGTTGTTCGTGATCTGGAGCCTGTTCGTGCAACCGGCGCTGCGCACCGCGCGCGAGGCCCCCGAACAGCTCGACCGGCTCGAGGCCCAGTACCAGCAGATGCAGCGCATCGCCGGCGAAGCCAGCGCGCTGCGCGGCGCCACGCGGGTCTCGCCGACGCAGGCCGCCGCCGCGCTGAAGGCAGCGACCGATCGGCTCGGCAACAACGCGCGCCTGACGCTGCAGGGCGACCGCGCCACGCTGACGATCACCGGCGGCATCAGCACCGACGCGCTGCGTGCCTGGCTCAACGAAGCACGCAGCGGCGCCCGCGCCCGGCCCATCGACGCGCAGTTGCAGCGTGGCCCGACTGGCTACACCGGCTCGATCGGCCTGACCCTCGGGAGCACGCTGTGATCCGGCTGCGCCGCAAGCGCGCGCGCAACCTGTGGAGCCCGACGGTCGCGGCCACCGGCTGGGGCGAATCGACCTTCGCCGAAATGGAATGGGACAAATCGCGCGGCGCCGCGACCCGCTGGGCCATCGGCGGCATCGTCGTCGGCGTGCTGATCGCGCTGATCGCGTTCGCGCCGGCCGCATGGCTCGCCAGCGCGGTCGCGTCCGCGACGCAGCAGCGCCTGCTGCTCGCCGATGCGCGCGGCACGATCTGGTCGGGCAGCGGGGTCGCGGTGCTCACCGGCGGCGAAGGCAGCCGCGACGCAAGCTCCCTGCCCGGCCGCCTGGGCTGGACGATGCGCTGGCGCGGCCTCGGCATCGAGCTGCAGCTCGAACACGCGTGCTGTCTGAACGGCGCCGTCGCATTGCAGGTGCGGCCCGGTTTCGGCCGCACCACGTACATGCTGGTGCCGCCGTCGGGCTGGGTCGGCCAATGGCCGACCGCGCTGCTCGGCGGCTTGGGCACCCCCTGGAACACGATGCAGCTCGGCGGCACAGTGCGCCTGGTGTCGCCGGGGCTGCGGATCGAATCGGTACAGGGCCGCATGGTGGTCGATGGCCAGGCCGACTTCGAAGTGCTCGGCGTCTCGTCGCGCCTGTCCACACTCGACAACCTGGGCAGCTACCGCATGAGCCTGACGGGCGACACCGCCAACCCGGGCATCTCGACGCTGCAACTCTCGACGCAGACCGGTGCCCTCCAGCTCAGCGGCACCGGCACCGTCGGTCCGAACGGCATGCGCTTTCGCGGCGAGGCTCGCGCCGGCGCCGCCGAGGAAGCCGCCCTGAGCAATCTGCTGAACATCATCGGGCGGCGCGACGGCGCGCGGTCCGTCATTTCGATCGGATGAGCATGAAGCCAAGCGCAAACTTTTCTCAAGCGAACGCCGGGCCGCCCCAAGTTCTCTTGACCCCCTCGGGGGGCGGGCGCCGCAAGGCGGCCTCGGGGTTCCATGCAAGCCGAATGCTGCCTGCCGCGGTGGCGGCCACGATGCTGTGCGCTTCGCTGCTGCCCGCCAATCTCGCGTTCGCGCAGAATGCGCCGGAACGCACGCGCGGCGAGGCCGTCACGCTGAACTTCGTCAATGCCGAGATCGAAGGCGTGGCGCGTGCGATGTCGGCGATCCTGAAGCAGCAGTTCATCGTCGACCCGCGCGTCAAGGGCACGATGACCTTGTACAGCGAGACGCCGCTCTCGCCGCGCGAGGCCTATGCGACCTTCCTCGCGACGCTGCGCGGCCTGGGATTCACCGTGGTCGAGGTCGGTGGGCTGTACAAGATCGTGCCCGAAGCGGATGCGAAGCTGCAGACCGGCACGGTCAGCGTCGGCGAGCGGCCGAACCGCGGCGGCGATCAGGTCATCACGCAGATCTTCAAGCTCAACCACGAGAACGCGAACAACCTCGTGCCGGTGCTGCGCCCGCTGATCAGCCCGAACAACACGATCAACGCGAACCCGGGCAACAACACGCTGGTCGTCACCGACTACGCCGACAACCTCGCACGCATCGGCAAGATCATCGCCGCGATGGACACGCCAGCGGCCGGCGATGTCGAGGTGATCCCGGTCAAGTATGCAGTCGCAGGCGACATCGCGACCCTGGTGCAGCGCCTGACGGACAGCGCCGGCAGCTCTGCCCCGCCAGGTACGCCGGCCGGTGCCGCCGGTAGCACGAACGCCGCGTCGGTGATGGTGGACCCGCGCAGCAATTCGCTGCTGGTGCGCGCACCGAACCCGGCCCGCATGGCGTCGATCCGCGCGCTCGTCGACAAGCTCGACCGTCCGCTGCCGTCGTACGGCGGGGCCGCCGGTGCGGCCGGCAATGTCTGGGTCGTCTACCTGAAGAACGCCGACGCGGTGAAGCTGGCCACCGTGCTGCGCGCCGCGTACGGCGGCGGTTCGGGCGGTGGCAGCAGCGGCGGTGGTAGCTCGACGACGCCGACCACGCCGACGACCTCGCCCAGCCTGACCACGACCGGGAGCAGCAGCACCAGCGGCGCGTCGACCACGCCGGTCACGCCGTCGGCCTCGCCCTCGACCGGCGGCTTCGTGCAGGCCGACCCGGCGACCAACGCGCTGATCATCACCGCGCCCGAGCCGATGTACCGGCAGTTGCGCGCCGTCATCGACCAGCTCGATTCGCGCCGAGCGCAGGTCTACGTGGAGTCGCTGATCGTCGAGGTCGACCCGAGCCAGACCGCGAACTTCGGCATCCAGTGGCAAGGCCTAATCGGCGGCAAGGGCGACACCAACGTCGTCGGCGCAGGCACGAATTTCGGCACCGGCCTCAACAACATCCTGACCGGCAGCGCGGCACTGGCGACCGGCTCCAGCGGCGTGGTCTCGGCCTTGGCCAGCGGTTTGCCGAATGCCGGCTTCAACATCGGCCTGGCGCACAAGATCGGTAACTACTACACGCTCGGCGCGCTGGCCCAGGCGCTCAGTTCGACGACCGGCACGAACATCCTCTCGACGCCGAACCTCGTCACGCTCGACAACGAAGAGGCGAAGATCGTGGTTGGCCAGAACGTGCCGTTCGTGACCGGCTCGTTCACCAGCACCGGCACCGGCACGACCAGCCCGTTCCAGACCATCGAGCGCAAGGACGTCGGCATCACGCTGAAGATCAAGCCGCAGATCGGCGAGAACGGCACTGTGCGCATGACGATCTACCAGGAGTCGTCGTCGGTCGCGACCACCACCGCGGTCGGCACCGACAACGCCGGCCCGACCACCAACAAGCGCTCGATCGACTCGACCATCGTCGTCGACGACGGCCAGATCGTTGTGCTCGGCGGCCTGATCGAAGACACCTACAACACGACGAAGTCCAAGGTCCCACTGCTCGGCGACATCCCCTACCTCGGCGCGCTGTTCCGCAGCGAGAGCCGCGAGCGCAAGAAGACGAACCTGATGGTGTTTCTGCGCCCGGTCGTGATGCGCGACCAGGCGGCATCGAACAAGGTCTCGCTCGACCGCTACGACTACATCCGCGCCGAGCAGCTGAACGCGCAGCCGATCCCCAGCGGCATCCTGCAGATCAACGAGTCGCCGCTGCTGCCGCCGATCCGGCCCGACAGCACCGGCCCGACCGGTGTGCCGCGCCCGCTCGGCGACATGACCCCGCCCCCGCCGACGCTCGTGCCGTCGGTGCCCGTGCCGGCCTCGGGCGCATCGGCGCCGCCGCCATCCAACTGAGGCCGAGCTCGACCATGGGCGCCCGCCACCCCCTGCCCTACGCCTACGCGAAGGCGCACACGCTGCTGCTCGAAGACGACGGCGAACGCCTCGTGCTGTGGGCGCCCGAATCGGTCGGCCTGCCGGCGCTCAGCGAAGTGCTGCGCCTGTACGCGGTCGACGCGCTCGAACGCGAGGCCGGGCCATCGCTCGCGAACCGCATCGCGGTTGCGTACGCGGGCAGCGAGTCGAGCGCGGCCACGGTGATCGGCGAGGTCGAGAGCGCGGTCGACCTGAGCCGCATGATGCAGGAACTGCCGGCGATCGAGGACTTGCTCGAGGCCTCGAACGACGCGCCGATCATCCGCATGCTCAATGCGCTGCTGACGCAGGCCGCGAAGGACGGCGCCTCCGACATCCACATCGAGCCCTACGAGCGCAGCAGCTCGGTGCGCTTCCGCGTCGACGGCACCTTGCGCGAGGTGGTGCAGCCGAACAAGGCGCTGCACGCCGCGCTGATCTCGCGCCTGAAGATCATGGCCGAACTCGACATCGCCGAGCGCCGCCTGCCGCAGGACGGCCGCATCTCGCTGCGCATCGGCGGCCGTGCGGTCGACGTGCGCGTCTCGACGCTGCCCTCGGCGCACGGCGAACGCGCGGTGCTGCGCCTGCTCGACAAGGGCGAATCGAAGTTCACGCTCGAGGCGCTCGGCATGAGCGGCGAGGTGCTGAGAAAGTTCGACAAGCTGGTGCAGCAGCCGCACGGCATCGTGCTCGTCACCGGCCCGACCGGCTCGGGCAAGACGACGACGCTGTATGCCTCGCTGGGCCGCGTCGACACGGCCGGCACGAACGTGCTGACCGTCGAGGACCCGGTCGAATACGAGCTGCCCGGCATCGGCCAGACCCAGGTCAACCCGAAGATCGACCTGACCTTCGCGAAGGCACTGCGCGCGATCCTGCGCCAGGATCCCGACGTCATCATGATCGGCGAGATCCGCGACTACGAGACCGCGCAGATCGCGATCCAGGCTTCGCTCACCGGTCACCTGGTGCTCGCCACGGTCCACACGAACGACGCGCCCAGCACCGTCACGCGCATGATCGACATGGGCGTCGAGCCCTTCCTGCTGAGCTCCAGCCTGATCGGTGTTCTGGCGCAGCGCCTGGTACGCAAGCTGTGCCCGACCTGCAAGAAGGTCGATGCGCGCGGCCGCTACCACCCGGTCGGCTGCACCGAATGCGGCAGCACCGGCTACAAGGGCCGCACCGGCGTGTACGAGCTGATGGCGGTGGACGACCAGGTGCGTGCGCTCATCCACGGCCGCGCCGCCGAGTCGCAGATCTTCGTCGCGGCCGAAGCGGCCGGCCTGCGCTCGATGCGCGAGGACGGCGAGCGGCTGGTCGCCGAGGGCATCACCTCGCCCGAAGAAGTGATGCGCGTGACGCGCGAATGAAATGACAGCCCCCGCGTCGCTTCGCTCCTGCCCCCCAAGGCCACGAAGGGGCCTCTTTGGGGCCCACGGGCGCCGCCGGCCTTGGGGCGGCCCGGCGTCCGGCGGGTCGCGCTGACATGCCCGCCTACAAGTTCGAAGCGCTAGACGCCGCCGGCAAGTCCAGCACCGGGCTGCTCGACGCCGAGAACGCCAAGGCCGCGCGCGCACAGCTGCGCGCTCAGGCGCTGGTGCCGCTCGCCGTCACGCAGGTGGCTTCCGCCGGCACCGCAGGTCAGGGCCTGCAGTTCAAGCGCCGTGTCTTCACGTCGACGAACCTGGCCGTCTGGACACGCCAGCTCGCCGGGCTGGTCAGCGCCGGGCTACCGCTCGAGCGCGCGCTGACCGCCCTCAGCGAAGAGGCCGAAGACCCGCGCCAGCGCGAGCTGGTGGCGCATCTGCGCAGCGAGGTCAACAGCGGTTCGCCGTTCGCGCGCGCGCTCGCGAGCGCACCGCGCGAGTTCGACGACGTGTACCGCGGCGTGGTCGCGGCCGGCGAGCAAAGCGGCGCGCTCGGCCGGGTGCTCGAGCGCCTCGCCGACGACCTCGAGGAGCGCCAGGAGCTCAAGGCCAAGCTGATCGGTGCGACGCTGTACCCGGCGATCGTGTCGCTGATCGCGGTCGTGATCGTGATCTTCCTCGTCACCTACGTCGTGCCGCAGGTCGCGTCGGTCTTCATCAGCTCCAAGCGTGCGCTGCCCGCGCTGACGACCGCGATGCTCGTCATCAGCGCGTTTCTGCGCAGCTGGGGTTGGGCGGTGGCCTTGCTGATCGCGGCCGGTGTCGGGCTGCTGATGGCGATGCTGCGCAACGAAGTCTTTCGCCAGAGCTTCGATGCCGGCTGGCTCCAGCTGCCCCTGATCGGCAAGCTCTCGCGCGGCTACAACGCGGCGCGCTTCGCCGGCACGCTGGCGATGCTGGCAGGCGCCGGTGTGCCAATCCTGAAGGCCTTGCAGGCCGCGGCCGAAACTCTCTCCAACCGCGCGATGCGCGCCGACGCGATGGACGCGCTGGTGCAGGTCCGCGAAGGCGCACCGCTGGCGTCGGCGCTCGCGGGCAAGCAGCGCTTCCCCGGCCTGCTGTCGATGTTCGCGCGCCTCGGCGAGCAGACCGGCCAGCTGCCGGTGATGCTGGAGCGCGCCGCGCGCCAGCTTGGCGCCGAAGTGCAGCGCCGCGCGCTGCAGATGGCCACGATCCTCGAGCCGCTGCTGATCGTCGCGATGGGCGGCGTCGTGATGCTGATCGTGCTGGCCGTGCTGTTGCCGATCATCCAGCTCAACACCTGGGTGAAGTAACAGCGACGCGCCCGCCCACGGGCAGTTCCCCCCGACTCGGTGGTGCACAAGCGCGCAGGTCCGCGATACAACCTGATACGGGACAGCGCTCTGCTGCTCCTACGGCACCAGAAGCAATCCACAGGGACAAGAAGCAATGACCATGAATCTGAAAACTCTCGCGCTCGCGGCAGGTCTGGCCTGCGCCGCCGCACCCGCGTTCGCTGGCGACCAGCTGATCGACCTGTCCTCGGGTCAGGCCTCGTTCATCGGCAACGCGACCGTGCTCGATGGCGGCGACGACCTCATCACCTTCGTCAACCTGGCGGCGGGCACCTACGAATTCGTGTTCACGCTGAGCTCGCAATACATCAGCGGCCTGACGGCGTCGATCGGTGGCCAGGCGGCCACGGTCAACAACTTCGGTGTCGCCAGCTTCGCCTACCTCGAGAGCACCGGCGACGCGCCGTTCTCGCTGTCGCTGTCGGGTCTGGCGGGCAAGGGCGCCGCGTATTCCGGCGAACTGTCGGTCACGCCGGTGCCGGAACCCGAGACGTATGCGCTGCTGCTGGGCGGTCTGGGCGTCGTCGGTCTGCTGGCGCGCCGTCGCCGCACCGACTGACGCCATCGGGGTTCGATGTCGACGAGCGGGCTGCGGCCCGCTTTTTTTTCGTTTCCAGTGAACCGTTGGCATGTAATCTGCAACAACAGACCAGGGTTCACCGTGCTGTTCACCACATGGGGGCCAGCGAACTGTGCTTGAATGATTGCAGCGCAAGTTGAAGGAGGATCGCTCGATGCCCACTTCCAACGATCTGGTCACGGTCTCGACCCCGCGGGGCGGCATGCCGATCGCACGCATGCGCAGCCTCTACCGCGTCGACGAGGTCGGTCGCAAGCTCGACAAGCTGCCGCAAAAAGAACATGAGGGCCTGCGCTCCACCTACGAGCGCATGCTCGAAAAAGGCCCGGAGCGCTTCCAGGTCAAGCCCTCCGGCCTGCCGGTGATGGACCATCTCTACGACGAGTTGCCCAACTTCAGCGAGGTGCTCGACGACATCCGGCGCCAGCTCGCGCTGTGCGAAGACAGCCGCGACGCCCTCGAGATCACGCCGCTGCTGCTGCTCGGCCCCCCGGGTGTCGGCAAGACGCATTTCGCGCGCGAGCTTTCGGTGCTGCTCGGCACCGGCATGGGGTTTCTGTCGATGAGCTCGATGACCGCCGGATGGCTGCTGTCGGGCGCGTCGAGCCAATGGAAAGGCGCACGCCCCGGCAAGGTCTTCGAGACGCTGGTCGATGGCCAGTACGCGAACCCGGTGATGGTGGTCGACGAGATCGACAAGGTCGGCGGCGAGCACGCCTACGACCCGCTCGGCGCGCTCTACAACCTGCTCGAGCACGACACCGCCGGCAGCTTCACCGACGAATTCGCCGAGGTCCCGATCGATGCGAGCCAGGTGATCTGGGTCGCCACCGCGAACGACGGCCGCGCGATCCCCGACCCGATCCTCAACCGCATGAACGTCTACGAAGTGCAGGCGCCTGATCGCGACGCGGCGCGCCGCATCGCCGCCCGTCTGTACCGCGGCATCCGCGCCGAGCACGGCTGGGGCGAGCGCTTCGAGACCGAGCCGCGCAGCGACGTGCTCGATGCGATGAGCGAGATGGCGCCGCGCGAGATGCGGCGCGCCTGGATGACCGGGTTCGGCAACGCCAAGCTCGATCGGCGCGACCACGTGCAGACGCGCGACCTGCCCGACGTGCGGGCCAAGCGCGGCGCGATCGGGTTCATGCAGTAGTCAGTAGCGGTAGCCGCACCGGCGCGCCGCAGCGAGGCGCGCAACGAATGAATCAATCGGGCGCGTGCCGTGAAACGCGGCCGCAACGCGTGTCGTCGAGCATCCAGGGATGATGCACACACCGCGAACCCTTTCGACGACCTTTTCCCGCCAACCGCTCGCTCGCGCCTTGCTCGCGCTGGCGACGGCGGCCTCCGCCGGCACCGCCGTCGCGGCAGACGACCCGACCCTGCAGCGCCTGGCCTTGTGCCAGGACTCCTGGTTCGAGTGGAAGGACGACGAGGCGCGCACGAAGCGCTATGTCGCCGACGTCGAACGGCGCTTCGAACCCATTCCGCAGGGCGCCGGCGCGTTCCGGCCCAAGGCGCCGGTGCACGCGCTCGGCTATTCGATCGCGCAGCTGTACCCGCAAAGCGTCGGCATGGGGGTGGGCTTCTCGCTCATCGTCCAGGCCGACTTCGCGCAAGCCCGTGCCGCGATCGAGCGGCAGCTCGGCCAGCCCATGACCTGCACCGCCAGCGACGGCGCGCGCGCCTGCGAGATCCAACTCGACGACAAGAAGACCGCGCTGCTGATGACGGGCCAGAACGGCACCGCCAAGACCAGTCTGGTCGGCTGCTACTACTTCTACGAAAAGTGACGCGCACGTCGCCCACATCCCAGCCTCAGGAGACCCCATGCAAGCCCACCAGGTTCAACTCATCCGCAGCAGTTTCGCGCTCGTCCAGCCGATCGCGACGCAAGCCGCCGCGCTGTTCTACGACCATCTGTTCGCGACCGACCCCTCGCTGCGCACGCTGTTCCGGGGCGACATGGCGCACCAGGGCGAACGCCTGATGGCGATGATCGGCGCCGCCGTCGGCATGCTCGACCGGCCCGACACGCTGTTGCCGGTGTTGCGCCAGCTCGGCGCGCGCCACGGTGGCTACGGCGTGGTCGACGCGCACTACGCCAGCGTCGGCAGCGCGCTGCTGCTGACACTCCAACAAGGCCTGGGAGACGCATTCACGCCCGAGGTGCGCGAAGCCTGGACAGCGCTGTACGCCGTCATCAGCCGCACGATGCAGGACGGCGCGCCGGCGCCCACGCTCGAGCCCGCGCTGGTGGCCTGAGGCCGGCATGCGCGCCCGCGGCGCGCTACGCCAGCAGCGCCGCGACCCGGGCCAGCAGATCCGCCTTCGAGAACGGCTTGTCGAGCGATGCGCAGCGTGAGCGGCGCAGGAAATCGCGCGCGTCGGGAGAAAGCGTGTCGCCGGTGACGAACAGCATGCTGCGGGCGACCAGCGCGTGGCGCGCCGACACCTCGCGCCACAGCGCGGCGCCGTCCATGTCGGGCATGCGCAGGTCGGAGACGATGGCGTCGAAGCGCGCCGTGGCGAGCAGTTCCAGCGCCACCGCGCCGGACTCGGCGATGGCGACCTCGTAGCCCGCGCTTTCCAGCATGTCGCGCATCACCTCGGCGAGCTCGGCCTCGTCGTCCACCACCAGCACGCGGGCCAGCAGCGATACGCCGAGCTCGGGCAGCGCGGCCGGCACGGTGTCGATCTCGGCGACACCGCTGATCGGCAGGCTCAAGCGGAAACTCGCGCCATCCGGCGGCGCCGCGGCCTCGAGCATCAGGTCGCCGCCGTGATCGCGCGCCAGCGAGCGCGAGACCGCGAGACCAAGACCGGTGCCACCGCCTTCCGGCTTGGTCGTGAAGAACGGCTCGAAGACACGCTCGCGTGTGGCGGCCGGGATGCCCGGCCCGTTGTCGGACACGCGCAGCCAGACGCGCGGCTCGCGGTTCTCGCGCCGCGGCTCCAGCCCGGTCTGGACGCGCACCCGGCGCGTGCCCTGCGCACCGGCGAGCGCCTGCTGCGCATTGACGAGCAGGTTCATCACGACCTGGCCGATCTGGTCGCTGTCGGCGCTGACGGCCGGCAGCGCGTCGGCGAGCGCCATCTCCAGCTCGATGCCGTGGGTGCGGTAGCCGTACTGCAGCATGTCGACCGCGGCGCGCACCATCTCGTTGATCGCCACCGGGCTGCGCTGCGACGGCCGGCTGCGCGCCATGTTCAGGAAGGTGCGTACGATGCGCCCGCAGCGCTCGGCGGCTTCGCGGATGCGCTGCGCGTCGGCATGCAGCTCGGGCAGCGCATCGCACTTTTCCTCGAGCAGGCTGGCGCGCCCCATCACGATCGCGAGCGGGTTGTTCAGCTCGTGCGCGACCCCGGCCAGCAGGCTGCCCATCGCGGTCAGTTTCTCGCTCTGACGTAAGGCTTCGCGCTGGCGCTCGATCTCGCGCGACGCGACATGCACGTCGGTGACGTCGACCATCGACGCGGTGTAGAACGTGGCACCACTCGCGTCGGTGCGCCACAGCACCATCTCGATCGGGAACTCGCTGCCATCGGCACGCAGCGCGTGCAGCTGCATGCGCTTGCCGAGCATGCTCGGCTCGGCGCCCGACTGCATGCGCCGCAGACCGGCTTCGTGCCTCGCCCGAAAGCGCGGCGGCATCAGCAGCTCGCTGACGAGGCGGCCCAGCACCTCGGCGCGGCGGCGCTGGAACATCGCCTCGGCCGACGGGTTGAACTCGACGATGCGACCGTGGTCGTCGCTGGTGATCAGCGCGGCCAGCGCGTGGTCGACGATCGCCGACTTCAGCGCCTCGCTTTCCTGCAGCTGCTGCAGCTTCGCGGCGAGCTCGATCTCGTGCTGCTTCAGCTCGGTGAACTCGCGCCCGAAGGCCATCACCGCGCGCACCGCGCCGCCGCCCGGCGCATACGGCAGCAGGTGCTCCTGCATGTAGCGGCGACCCTGTTCGGGATAGTCGACCCAGCCCTCCCAGCGCACCGACTCGCCGCGGAAAAGCCGCTCGGCGACCGGCTCGAAGCTGCGGTAGATCTCGGCACCGAGCAGCTCCGACACGTGGTGGCCGAGCGCCTGCTCGGGCCGCAGGCCCATGAAGTCGAGAAACTCGCGGTTGACGTAGAGGTAGCGGTGATCCGGCCCGATCACGATCACCCGACCCGGGATGTGATCGAGCAGCGCGTGCAGCATCGCCAGATCCGGCGGCGGCAGCGCGGGGGTCGTGACGGCGGCGTCGGTCATCGAGGGCCGGCGTCGACGCCGGCGGGCACGAACACGTAGCCGACATTGCGCACCGTCTTCAGCAGCTCGGGCTTGTCGGGGTTGCGCTCGATCTTGCGGCGCAATCGCATGATGCGCAGGTCGATCGAGCGGTCGAACACGTCCCAGCCGCGGTTGTGCGCCTGCTCCATGATCTGGTCGCGATTCAGCGGCCGGTTCGGGTGGCGCGCAAACAGCGCGAGCAGGTCGAACTCGGCCGCGCTGATCTCGATGTCGGCGCCATCGGCCCCGAGCAGCCGGCGCTCGTCGAGGTCGAGCTGGCAGGCGCCGAAGGCGACGCGGCGCGTCGCGGCAGCGGTCTCGGTCGGTGCAACCGCAGGCGCGGCAGCGGCCGTCGCTTCGACACGCCGCAGCACCGCGCGCACCCGCGCCAGCAGCTCGCGCATCTCGAAGGGCTTGGGCAGGTAGTCGTCGGCGCCGAGCTCCAGGCCGACGATGCGGTCCACCGATTCGCCCGCGGTCGTCAGCATCACCAGGCCGATGCGCGGGTGCGACTCGCGCAGCCAGCGTGCCAGCGACAGGCCGTTCTCGCCCGGCATGTTGATGTCGAGGATCGCCAGCGCCGGCGCCTGCTCGGCGACCGCGGCGCGCGCCGCGGCGGCGGCGGGCGCGGTGCGCCCCCGGAACCCGAGGCGACCGAAGTACTCCGCCAGCAGCGAGCGCAGCTCGGGCTCGTCGTCGACGACCAGGACCACGGGGCTGGCATTGCCTTCGGCCTGGGCCATGGTGAACGCTCCCGGAAAACGATGGATGACGGAGGAGTTTATCGACAGCGGGTCGGCAATCATCGGGCGCGCTCTCGGGCCGGCGCGGCTCGCCTCAGCGGCTCAACGCGGCGGGATTCGCCGCGACCGAGGTCTCGCTGCGCCGCAACCAGGCACTGGCCACCGGCGGCTGCGCCAGGTAGCGCTCCAGATCTGAGTCCTGGCCTGCCCGGCGCGCCACCACGACGGCGGGGTGATCGTAGGTCGGCGACGGGGCCTCGACCACTTGAAGCCCGGCCGGGTGGGCCAGGATGAAGCGGTTCGTGTCGAGCTGGGGTGCTTGGCGCTTGACGAGGACGGCCGGGTGCTGACCCAGCGGGTGCGCCGCCGGCTCGGCGGCGGCGATGTCTTGCGCGCTGGCAATCGTGCCGGCGCCGATGAGGGACGAGGCGATCGCGGCGATGAGGAGAAGGCGGGGGTGGGTCATGATGAAGAAGGCTCCGTATCGGTGGTTGGGCGACTGAGAAGTGCGGCGCTTGCCGCATGTCGTATCGCCATGATCGGCAGCCGCGGCTTCAGGCGCGTTGCACCGCGCCGCCCGCTCTGTTTCGTTTGTTGCGTGCGGCGGTCTACCGGCCGGGCGCCGCGCCGCGCTGCAGCACCGCGGCCACCTTCGTCAGCAACTCGGCCTTTGAAAACGGCTTGTCCAGCCCTTCGCAGCCGGAGCGACCGAAGAACTCGGCCGCGGCGGGCGACAAGGTGTCGCCCGTGACGAACAGCAGCCGACCCGCGAGCGCCGTGTGGTGGGCGCAGATCTCGCGCCACAACGCCGCGCCGTCCATGTCGGGCATGCGCAGGTCGGAGACGACGGCGTCGAAGCGCGCCGCGCCGAGCAACTCGAGCGCGACCGCACCCGACTCGGCGGTCGAGACCTCGTAGCCGGCCGACTCCAGCATCTCGCGCATCACGCCCGCGAGCTCGGCCTCGTCATCGACGACCAGCACGCGCGCGAGCACCGGCGCGTCGAGCTCGGCCAACGCCGCGAGCGCCGCCGCGCGCTGGACCTGGCTCGCGCCGATGACCGGCAGCACCAGGCAGAAGCTCGCGCCCGCACCCGGCGCTTGCGTTTCGAGCAGCAACTCGCCGCCGTGTTCGCGCGCCAGCGCACGCGAGACCGACAGCCCCATGCCGGTACCCATGCCCTCGGCCTTGGTGGTGAAGAAGGCCTCGAAGACACGCGTGCGCGCGGTCGCCGCAATGCCGGGCCCGTTGTCGCCGACGCGCAGCCAGACGGTGTCGCCGCTCGCGGCCTGCGCAACGCCGGTTCCGACCTCGATCCAACGCGGCCGCTCGACCAGCGCAAGCGCCTGCTGTGCGTTCACGAGCAGGTTCAGCACCACCTGGCAGATCTGGTCGCCGTCGGCGCTGACCTCGGGCAAGGTGGCATCGAGTTGCAGGCGCAGCTCGATGTCGTGGCTGCGCAAGGTGTAGCCCAGCATGTCGGCCGCGGCGTGCACCGCCGCGTTCAGCGAGACGCTGCTGCGCCGCGCCGGCTTGCTGCGCGCCATGTTCAGGAACGTCCGCACGATGCGGCCGCAGCGCTCGGCTGCCTCGCGGATGCGCTGCGCATCGCGCACCAGCGCCGGGTGGTCCTCGCATTTCTCCTCGAGCAGGCTGGCGCGCCCCATCACGATCGCGAGCGGGTTGTTCAGCTCGTGCGACACGCCGGCCAACAGGCTGCCCATCGCGGTCAGCTTCTCGCTCTGCCGCAGGGCCTCGCGCTGGCGCTCGATCTGCTGCGCGGCCTCGAAACGCTCGGACAGGTCGGCGATCGATGCGGTGTAGAACACCGTGCCTTCGGCGTCGGTGCGCCACAGCACCATCTCCATCGGGAACTCGCTGCCGTCGGCGCGCAGCGCGTGCATCTCCAGGCGCTTGCCGAGCACGCGGGCCGGCTCGCCCGACTGCATGCGCCGGATGCCCTGCTCGTGCGCGGCCCGAAAGCGCGCCGGGATCATCAGCTCGCCGACCGAGCGGCCGAGTACCTGTGCGCGGCTGTGGCCGAACATCGCCTCGGCCGACGGATTGAACTCGACGATGCGGCCGGCCGCGTCGGTCGAGACCAGCGCCGCCAGCGCGTGGTCGAAGATCGCGGACTTGAGCGCCTCGCTGGTGCGCAGTTCGGCGCGCTTCTGCGCCAGCTCCTGCTCGCCGAGGCGCTGTTCGGTCTGGTCCAGCCCGCACACCACGACGGCCTGCACCGGCCCGCCGTCCGGCCGGTACGGCACGTACCACTGCTCGCGAAAGCGCCGCCCCTGCTTGGCATAGTCGGCCCAGCCGCGCCGGTGCAGCGACTCGCCGGCGAACGCGCGCTCGAACAGCGGGATCAGGCTCTGGTAGACGCCGGCATCCAGCACCTCCGACATGTGGCGGCCGATGACCTGCTCGGCCGCCAGGCCCATGAAGCGCAGCGTCTCGCGGTTGGCGTAGGTGTAGCGCCGGTCGCGGCCGACCACCGCGACGCGGGTCGCGATGTTCTCGAGCAGCAGCTTCATCAGCGCGTTGTCGAGCTCCGGCAGCGTCGATTCGGCATCGCCCCAATGGGCGGTGGACCAAACAAGCTCGCGTCCGTCGTCGTTCATGCAAGGCCTTATACCAAGGCCATCGCGGTTTCGACACCCGCGGCCACGCGCACGTCGAACCGGAGCGGCCGCGCCGACCGCGTGCAGCGGTTCAGAGCACGCGCCGCCGACGCACGACGAAACCGACCGCGCCCAGGCCGGCGAGGATCAGCGTGTGGGTCGGGTGCGCAGACCGCGGCGCTGACGGCGCCGCCGTGTCGCAACCCGACGTGCATGCCGGCGCGCCAGCGTAGGCATCGGGCAGGCCGCGCGCTGGCGACGATCCGCTCGAGACGAAGCCGAGTCGGCCGTCGTCCGCGGCGAACCCATCGATCCCGCCGAGCCCCGCGGAAAAGCTGCCGTCGTCGGCCGCGAACGCAGGAGCGCACAGCGCCAGGCTCGCACACAACGTCAGCAGAGGTTGTTCGAGTTTCATCGCGAGGTGCTGCGCGTGGGTCCGGCTCACTCGGTGCGCGAGGCCCCGACCGTCTCGACCGCGGTGATCGGCGTCGTGTCGAACGGCGCCTGCGGCGCGGGCATCGCGATATCGAACGATGGCAGTGGCGCCGGCTGCTCGCGCGCGGCGGTCGGCGCCGGCATCGTGTCCACGGCAACACAGCCCGTCATCGTCATCATCATCACGAACAGGGCGGCGGCAAGAATCTTGGTGGTCATGGGATGCTCTCGAAGCGGATGCCGTGACTGTGCGCAGCGCCGGTATCAATCACGTTCCACCGCGGCGCGCGCGTGTTTCGTTTGTTGCGCGCCCCCGCTCGTATCATCGGCCGATGCCCATCACCCTGGACGGCCAACTCGTCGTCGCGATCTCGTCGCGCGCGCTGTTCGACTTCGAAGAGGAGAACCAGCACTTCGAGGCGACCGACGACCGCGCCTACATGCGGTTGCAGCTCGAACGCCTCGATCAGGCGGCCAAGCCCGGCGTGGCGTTCTCGCTCGTCAACAAGCTGCTCGCGTTCAACGCCACCACGCCGCCAGGGGTCACGAACGCGCTGCCGCAGCAGCGCGTGGAGGTCGTGATCCTGTCGCGCAACGACCCGGTCTCGGGCATGCGTGTGTTTCGCTCGGCACAGTTCTACGGGCTGCCGATCCAGCGCGGCGTGTTCACGCGCGGCGAGTCGCCGTGGCGCTACCTGAAGCCGCTGAACGCGCACCTGTTCCTGTCGACCAACGAGGCCGACGTGCGCTCGGCGCTCGGCGCGGGCGTGCCGGCGGCGCGCGTCTACCCGAACTCGGCGCGCGCCTCGAGCGCGCACCCGAACGAGGTGCGCATCGCGTTTGACGGCGACGCGGTGCTGTTCTCCGACGAGGCCGAGCGCGTGTTCCAGCTGCGCGGGCTCGACGCGTTTCAACTGCACGAGCGCGAGCAGGTCGACACCCCGCTGGCTGCCGGGCCGTTCAAGCCGCTGCTGCTGGCCTTGCAGCGGCTGCAGCACGAACCCGCGAAGGGCATGCGCATCCGCACCGCGCTGGTCACCGCACGCAGCGCGCCGGCGCACGAGCGCGCGATCCGCACGCTGATGAACTGGAACATCGAGGTCGACGAGGCGATGTTTCTCGGCGGCCTGCCCAAGGGCGAATTCCTGCGCGAGTTCGAGCCCGACTTCTTCTTCGACGACCAGACCGGCCACGTCGACTCGGCCGCCGCGCACGTGCCGGCCGGGCACGTGGCCTCGGGCATCAGCAACGTTTGATCGCGGGCGCCCTGCCCGAGACGTTTTTCGATCCACCCCCCTGTTCGCGGGGGTGCACGTGCATATGTCACGCACGATTCATGCTTCGAACCTACCGTCTGTTCGGTCAAAGTCTGCAAGCGCAAACGTTTGCTATCCGTTTCGAGCCCCTCGCCTGGAGAAGTCCGCATGCCTCATCGCCCCCCCGCCCTCGTGTCGCGCGTCGCTGCGCTGACGGCGCACGCACAGCAGATCGCCGCGGAGCGTTTGACAACGCATCGCCCATCCTGGCGGGCTGCATTGCGGGGCCTGGCCCTGTCGATCGCACTGCCTTGGGCCTTGGCCGCGCCCGCCCAGGCGGCGGTGGTGATCAGCCAGGTCTACGGCGGCGGCGGCAACAGCGGCGCCACGCTGCAACACGACTTCATCGAGGTTTTCAACAACGGCAGCAGCGCGGAAAGCATCGGCGGCTGGTCGGTGCAGTACGCGGCGGCCACCGGCACGAGCTGGCAGGTGACGGCCATCCCGGCCGGCACCACGCTGCAGCCGGGGCAGTACCTGCTGATCCGCGAGGCGGCGGGGGCGGGCGGTTCGGTTGCGGTGGTCGGTGACATCACCGGCAGCATCGCGATGGGCGCGGCCAGCGGCAAGGTCGCGCTGGCCAACACCAGCACCGCCTTGACGGGCTCCGCCGCACCCACCGGCGGCAGCGTGGTGGACATCCTCAGCTACGGCTCCTCGACACCCACCGAAGGCTCGCCGACGGCTGTGCTGTCGGCCACCACGGCGGCGCTGCGCAACGCCGGCGGCTGCACCGACACCAACGCCAACAGTGCCGACTTCAGCGTTGGCACGCCGGCACCGCGCAACAGCACGACCACGCTCGCACCCTGCGATGGCAGTGGTGGTGGTAGCGGCGGTGGTGGCGGCACGACGCCGGTGGCCGCGGCGATCTACACCATCCAGGGCAGCGAGGCGACCAGCCCGCTGGCGGGCCAGATCGTGAGCACCAGCGGCGTGGTCACCAAGGTCCTCAACAACGGCTTCTTCATCCAGGACCTCAGCGGCGACGGCAACCCGGCCACGTCCGACGGCATCTTCGTGTTCACCTCGACGACACCGTCCGCAGCCGCAGGGGTGGGCAACCTGGTGCAGGTGACGGGTTCAGTCGTGGAGTTCAGCTCCGGCGCCGGCACCGCCGCGACACCGATGTCCGAGATCGGCAGCGTCACCGCCGTCAACCTGCTCGGCAGCGGCTACAGCATCACGCCGACGCTGATCACGTTGCCGCTGGCCACCGGCGACAGCCTGGAGCGCTTCGAGGGCATGCTGGTGCGCATCAACGGCACGCTGACGGTGCAGCAGAACTACTTCCAGGCGCGCTACGGCCAGCTCACGATAGGCGCCGGCGGTCGTCACGAAACGCCGACCAACCGCTATCGGCCCGGCAGCGCGCAGGCCGTGGACCTGGCGGACCTGCAGGCGCGCAGCCGGCTGCTGCTCGATGACGGCAGCTCGCTGCAGAACGCGAACCCGACGGCCTACGCCTTCGCCAACGGCGTGCCGCGCGCCGGCGACACGGTGTCCAACCTGGTCGGGGTGCTCGACTACGGCCTGGCCACCGCCACCGCGTCGGGTGCCGGCCTGTACCGGCTGCAGCCGACCGACACGCCGGCCTTCGCGATCGCCAACCCGCGCATGACCGCACCGGCCAGCGCGGGCGGCAACGTGAAGCTCGGCTCGATGAACGTGCTCAACTTCTTCACCACCTTCACCGACGGCACGACCACCGACGGCCAGGCCGGCCAGGGCTGCGCGCTGGGCGGCGCGACGAGTGCCAGCAACTGCCGCGGCGCCAACAGCCTGACCGAGTTTGTGCGCCAGCGCGCCAAGATCGTCGTCGCGCTCGCCGGCCTGAACGCCGATGCGGTGGGCCTGATGGAGATCCAGAACAACGGCAACGTCGCGGCGCAGAACCTGGTCGATGCGCTGAACGCGCAGGTCGGCTCAGGCACCTATGCGGTCGTGCCGGCACCGGCGCAGGGCACCGGCGACGACGCGATCCGCGTCGCGATGATCTACAAGCCGTCGCGCCTGGCGCTGGTCGGCGCGTCGGTCAGCGACCCGGCCGCGATCAACAACCGGCCGCCGCTGGCGCAGACCTTCGCGGCCGCGAACGGCGAACGCTTCACGCTGGTCGTGAACCACCTGAAGTCCAAGAGCAGCTGTCCGTCGGCAAGCGATGCCAATGCCGCAGGCAACACCGACGTCGGCGATGGCCAGGGCTGCTGGAACGCACAGCGCGTGCAGCAGGCGCAGCAGCTGCGCACCTTCGTCGCGCAACTTCAGGCGAGCAGTGCCAGCAACGACGTGCTGCTGGTCGGCGACTTCAACGCCTACGCGCAGGAAGACCCGATCTACGACCTGACGAGCAGCGGCTACATCGATCAGTCCGGCCGCTTCGAGCAGCTCGGCTACTCCTATGTGTTCGACGGCACCGCCGGCCGCCTCGACCACGCCATCACGACAGCGACGCTGTCGGCGAAGGTGATGGGCACGGTGCACTGGCACATCGACGCCGACGAGTCGCTCGCGCAGGACTACAACGTCGAGTTCAAGCAACCCGCCTGCGCGACCTGTGCGCCCGACCCGTACGACGGCACGCTGCCGTTCCGCGCGTCGGACCACGACCCGGTGCTGGTCGGCCTGAGCCTGTTCAAGACCATCATCGGCACCGCCGGCCGCGACACGATCGTCGGCAGCGCGGGCGACGACGTGATTCTCGGCGGCGCCGGGGCCGACACGCTGACCGGCGGCGCGGGCGTCAACGTCTTCGTCTACACCTCGACGCGCGATGCCGGTGACACGATCACCGACTTCGTGCCCGGCAAGGACTACCTCGACCTGCGTACGCTGCTCACGAGCCTCGGCTACAGCGGCAGCGACCCGGTGGCCGACGGCACCGTGCGCTTCGTCGCGCTGAGCGGCGGCACCAGCGTGCAGGTCGCCGGCCGGGCGCTGCTGACGCTCGCCGGCGTCGCACCGACCAGCCTCGACGGCGCACGCGACCTGATCGTGCGCTGAGCGCACCTCACCTGCCTCCCGAACAAGGACACACCTTATGACCTCTACCACCACCGCCTCCTTCCTCCGCACCAAGCCATTCGTCGCGGCCGCCGCGCTGGGCCTGCTGGCCCTCATCGGCAACGCGGCGCACGCCCAGGCCACGACCGACAGCCTGACCGGCTGGAGCGTCTACGGCGACGTGGTCACGCAGTCCGGCGCGATCACGCTGACCACCGCCTACCTCGATGGCGACAGCGACCAGCCGTCCAACCTGTCGGGCACGTCGGCGGTCGACATCGGCACGCTGGAAAGCGCCGCCGGCGTCGGGCTCTACGGGCTCGACCTCTCGGCCGAGCAAACCGGCATCGAAGGCTCGCTGATCGGCCAGAGCTTCGCCGCGACGGCCGGCCAGACGCTGAGCTTCGACTGGTCGTTCAGCACGCTCGACACGCTGTTCCAGGACCGCGCCTTCGTGGTAATCGACGGCGAGGTCATCACACTGGCGACGCTGAGCACGCCGGGCGCCGCGACGCAGACCTTCAGCCACACCTTCGCGCAATCCGGCAACACGACGCTGTCGTTTGGCGTCATCGACACCGTGGACGTCCTCGGCGTGTCGTCGCTCAGCGTCTCCAAGCTGCAACTCGTCAGTGCGGTGCCGGAGCCGGCCACAACGGCGATGATGCTGGCCGGGCTGGCGCTGGTCGGTGTCGTCGCACGTCGGCGCATGCGCACGCGATAGGACGCCGAAGCAAGGGGCAGCGCGATGCTGCTCAAGCGCGCTGCACCTGGCGCCGCAAGCCCTCGAGATCGAGCACGCGGACACCGCCGTATTCGATCCGGATCAGCCCCTGGTGCTGCAGCGCGTTGAGCGCCTCGTTCACGCGCTGGCGCGACAGCCCGACGAGGTAGCCCAGCTCCTGCTGCGTGATGCGCAGCAGGCCGCCCACGCCGGGGTACAGCACCGGATGGAACAGCGCCCCGAGGCTGCGCGCGACGCGCGCATCGGCATCGCTCATGCGGTCGATCTCGCGCGCCGCGATGAACTGGCCGAGGCGCTCGTTGAGCTGCTGCGTGATGAAGCGGTTGAACGGGATGCTGCGGTCGAGCAGCCAGTGAAAAGTCTCGACGCCCAACCCGGCGACCACGCTCTTGCGCAAGGCCTGGATGTTGTAGCGGTAGACCTCGCGCTTGATCACCGTGCCCTCGCCGAACCAGCCGCCGGGCGGTACGCCGGTGAAGGTGATCGGCACGCCCAGTTCGGTGTCGTTGCTCATCTTCAGCAGGCCGTCGATCACGCCGAACCAGTAGGTCGCCGGCCTGCCGACGCGGCACAGCAGTTCGCCGGTCGCGACCTGCACCACCTTCACATCGGCCGCCGCGACCGCGCGCTCCTGCGGATCGAGCGCATGCAACCACGGGATGTCGTCGAGCTCGCGCGGCGTCGGTGCGCGGGCGCGCTCGTGAAGGTGGCGGGCGGGGGTGGCGACGGTTTTCATCAAGGGAAACACCCGAGGGGAGTGTCCCTAGGATTGTCGTCAGACCGACAGATTGGCGTCAAACTTGTTTTTACATTCACGATCGAACGACACCCACCGAGACCCGCGTGACCATCACGACGACCTTCCCCCGCCTGCTGCTGCGCCACGCCACCGAACGGCCTGCCGCTGCGGCATTGCGCGAAAAGGAGTTCGGCATCTGGCAGACGCTGACCTGGGGCGCGCTCGCCGTGCTGGTGCGCGAACTCGCCGGTGGGCTGGCGCAGGCCGGGCTGCAGCGCGGCCAGCACCTCGTCATCGTCGGCGAGAACCGCCCTCGGCTGTACGCGGCGATGCTCGCGGCGCAGTCGCTCGGCGCGATTCCGGTGCCGCTGTACCAGGACGCAGCGGCGACCGAGTTCGTGTTCCCGATCATCAACGCCGAGGTCGCGTTCGCGATCGTCGAGGACCAGGAGCAGGTCGACAAGCTGATCGAGGTGCGCGCGCAATGCCCGCTGCTGGCGCGCATCTGGTTCGACGACCCGCGCGGCCTGCGCCATTACGCAGAGCCGGGCCTGGCGCCGCTCGATGCGCTGCTGACCGAAGGCCGCGCCTTCAATTCGGCGCATCCGGCGCTGTTCGATGCGGCGGTCGAGCAGACGCAGCCCAGCGACGTGGCCGCGATGTTCTTCACCTCCGGCACCACCGGCCACCCGAAGGGCGTCGTGCACACGCACGCCAGCCTGATCGACCGCGCGCAGGCCGGCGCCAGCTTCGACAAGCTGACGAACGCCGAAGAAGTGCTCGCCTACCTGCCGCCGGCCTGGGTCGGGCAGAACATCTTCTCCTACGCGCAGTGGCTGGCGTGCGGTTACGTGGTGAACTGCCCAGAGTCGGCGAGCACCGTGAGCATCGACCTGAACGAGATCGGGCCGACCTACTACTTCGCACCGCCGCGCATCTTCGAGGGCCTGCTGACGACCGTGATGATCCGCATGGAGGACGCCGGTGCGATCAAGAAGTGGCTGTTCCAGCACTACATGGCGCTGGCGCGGCGCATCGGCCCGCCGCTGATGGATGGCAAGCCGGTCTCGGCGCTCGACAGGCTGCGCTACGCGCTCGGCAATGTGCTGATCTACGGCCCGCTGCGCAACACGCTGGGCTTCTCGCGCGTGCGGGTTGCGTATACCGCGGGCGAGGCGATCGGGCCCGACCTGTTCAGCTTCTACCGCTCGATCGGCATCAACCTGAAGCAGCTCTACGGCTCGACCGAGACCGCGGTGTTCGTCTGCCTGCAGCCCGATCACGAAGCCCGCGCCGACACCGTCGGTGTGCCGATCGAGGGCGTCGAGATCAAGCTCAGCGACACCGGCGAAGTGCTCGTCAAGTCCACCGGTCTGCTGCGCGAGTACTACAAGAACCCGGCCGCCACCAGAGAGGTGCTGACCGCGGACGGCTGGTACCACACCGGCGACGCCGGCTTCCTCGATGCCGGCGGTCACCTGAAGATCATCGACCGCGCGAAGGACGTCGGCCGCCTGATGGGCGGCGCGTTCGACCAGGCGATGTTCGCGCCCAAGTATGTCGAGAACAAGCTGAAGTTCTTCGCGTTCATCAAGGAGGCGGTGGCCTTCGGCGACCAGCGCGAGAAGGTCTGCACGTTCATCAACATCGACATGGAAGCGGTCGGCAACTGGGCCGAGAAGCGCAACCTGCCATATGCCGGCTACACCGATCTGGCGCAAAAGCCCGAGGTCTACGCGCTGATCCGAGACTGCGTCGAGAAGGTCAACGCCGACCTGTCGGCCGACGCGCTGCTTGCGGGCAGCCAGATCAGCCGCTTCCTGATCCTGCATAAGGAGCTCGATGCGGACGATGGCGAACTCACGCGCACGCGCAAGGTGCGGCGTGGCTATATCGCTGAGCGCTACCAGGTGCTGGTCGACGCGCTGTACGACGGCAAGACCAGCCAGTACATCGAAACGCCCGTCAAGTTCGAGGACGGCCGCAGCGGCATGGTCTCTGCCGAGCTGAAGATCAGCGATGCAAAGACCTTCGCGGTGGTTGGAAAAGCCGCATGAGAAAGATCGGCGAGGTCATTCTGGACGTGCACCACATCTCGCTCGCGTTCGGCGGTGTGAAGGCACTGACCGACATCAGCTTCGATGTGCGCGAGCATGAGATCCGCGCGATCATCGGCCCGAACGGTGCCGGCAAGAGCTCGATGCTGAACTGCATCAACGGCGTCTACCAGCCGCAGCAAGGCACGATTGCGCTGCGCGGCAAGACCTTCAAGCACATGAACTCGCGCCAGGTCGCCGAGATGGGCGTGGCGCGCACGTTCCAGAACCTCGCGCTGTTCAAGGGCATGAGCGTGCTCGACAACATCATGACCGGGCGCAACCTGAAGATGAAGAGCAACCTCTTCATGCAGGCGCTGCGCCTCGGCCCGGCGGCACGCGAAGAGACCGAGCAGCGCCTGTTCGTCGAACGCATCATCGACTTCCTCGAGATCCAGCCCTACCGCAAGACCCCGGTCGGCCGCATGCCCTACGGCCTGCAGAAGCGCGTCGACCTCGGCCGCGCGCTCGCGATGGAGCCGCAGGTGCTGCTGCTCGACGAGCCGATGGCCGGCATGAACGTCGAGGAGAAGCAGGACATGAGCCGCTTCATCCTCGACGTCAACGACGAGTTCGGCACGACCATCGTGCTGATCGAGCACGACATGGGCGTGGTGATGGACATCTCGGACCGCGTCGTCGTGCTCGACTACGGCA
>Ga0307508_10001408_pt1 | contig 27074 bp, 28 predicted proteins | sample 9_EM_MG_FD_203089 | JGI IMG/M metagenome (GOLD analysis project Ga0307508, IMG submission 203089) | Populus trichocarpa ectomycorrhiza microbial communities from riparian zone in the Pacific Northwest, United States - 9_EM | ecosystem: Host-associated > Plants > Roots > Unclassified | place...
TCAAAAACGAAGATGTTACGCCCGGGTTTATTTGGTCACTTGTCCATAATGGTAATCTGTTACACCGGTCGGGCCATCACCCTGAACCCTGTCTCGGCGGTCGGCTGACCAAAACAGGGCTGTCCAGTTGCCATACTTTAGGGCTGGCATTCATGACTTCTTTTTCTCAAATTTGTAGGGGGGGAAGCGTGTGAATGCGTACCTCAGGGATTTAAACTCAGATCTACCGGTCTGTATATCGTCAGACGTCTCAAAGATCACGTCTTCATATACGGACCGGTCACCGGTCTAGTAGCGGGAGCGTAAACGGTCAAAAAAATTGGCGTCAGGTGATTCGCCTGTTCAACTCTTGTCAAAGTGCCATCTAGAGCTACGTTCGCGAAATTCAAGACCAAAGAACCTGTGACGGTTGGGATGAGCAAAACTGATATCCAGTCCTGGATCTCATCTTCTGATGTTGGAATGGAGGATGGCGATCAGGAAAGTGTTTGGCAGAGAGATCGTGCGCTGAACGACTGGCCACGCGCTTTGGAATATGCTCAAAGAGTGCTATTGAACAACAAAACGAAATCTAGGATTGGGTTTCTGCGAAATGAAATCATGTCGCTTGCAAAACATGCGGGTACGGGTCTTTCGCTAGAATCCGTCTGCTGCTTGACTTCTTGAACCTGAGTAGACCTCTCCTTATCACAGATCTTGGACCTATTCAAGCTCTTGACGCTGACCTACCCTATATATACTGATTCTGGTTCTCAGGATGCCGTCGAACTCGTTGGCATGGAACTGGTTCGCAGAGACTCGGTCCGAGGAACTGCAGATGGTCTTGAAGGTGAAGTGAAGCTGGGCGTTGCAGAGCACATTTTCGGTTGGTTATCCAATGAAGTCGGAAAGATAACCAAGAAGAGCAATGCAGAGTGCGTCAGAGTGAACTCTTGCTTTCAATCAATCACGAATTTATGGATTTTAGCTCGCATGCTCCTGCAGACATCTTCGTTCTGTTGAGTTGGACCTGTGGTTTGTATACGACCTGTGTCAGAAGCGACCCCGACTTTGTGGAATCTACCTCGTGGCGTGTTGTTATCGGCTCGATGGCTATGCTTCTCGATATGTTATTAGTGTCTTCGAATGCGAAACCTTCCCTGAAGCACGGCGGTCTCGTCCGCACAAGACGAGCCTTGCGGTCGGTACGGGAAATATAACTTACTTCGTGTCAGACTGTAACTCATGGAAACAGGATGGTTCAAAAGTAACGAAGGTCATAAATACTATACTGGCATTGATGAAGCTCCATGCCACTCCCAGCAAGATGCTCATGTTATTGGGCGTCGCCGTCAGCGTTCTTATTCGTCTGAAGAATGTCCCGGAAGAACCTGTTCAACGCCTACACCAGGACTTGAAAAGCGGAATTATCGGGCTTTATACATCTACTGTAGTAATGAGCAAGACGCCTATACCTGAACAGGGTCTGGTGCGCCCCACTTCTTTTCTTTTGTGACTCGTCTCACAATCTTCATAGACGATTCTAGACGACTTTATTTCGACGTATGTTACGAGCGATGATCTTGAACAAGTCATCCTTCCTACAATTGAAAAGGCCCTTTTACGGGCTCCCGAGATCTCCCTTCCTGGTAACTCTGTTCTCTGTAATTACAAGAACGATTTGCTCAAACCTTCTGGGTAGTTGTCACACAATTCTTTCTCGCATTTAACCACCCACTGGATCCTAATATATTTCAACGTCTACTTGGCCAGATCGTCAGCAGTTCCAAGTCGAGCAATACCACAGTTCGCGCGAACTCGGTACAGCTTTTCAAAGCCCTTCTTGCGCTGAGCGACCTTGAGCATTGTCAACGCTTCTCACAAATCGCTATTTCAGAACTTCTCAGCCTTCCGAAGGCAGGGAAGTCAGCCGGACCTGATCACCGGATCGCTCTCTATTCCATGCTTGCCTTAGTACCCCCTCATGAAGGTGTGTCCACGACACTCCTCCAGGTAACCACCCCTTTATTGGCGAAGGAGGCAAGCGAAGGTGTCACCGCCGTTCTTGCGGCAGCACTACCTCGACATATCGTTTTCCTTTTGCGATATGCCACTCTTCCACCAGAAATAACACAGCTAATTGCGAAGGAAATTGTCAACATCAAGCCTGCTATCAGAAAAACATTTGTTTCTCTTGCCGGTTCCATTTTCTTTGACAACGGAGACGTTCTGGATACGGAGAAAGGATTGGCGTTTGCTCAGACTCTCCTGCCTTCTTTGGAGTCGTGTTTGACAACCGTTTCGAGTAACCCTGCCAATGCAGCACCTTGTGAAGGTTATGTCGCAATCGCTGTTTTACTTGGACCCTTTGTAAAATCGCAGAAATTCGGTTCGTTGATATTTGGTGTCCACACCTGATTTGAACACTAATAATTGCGATCTCAGATACAATTGTTAAACAGAATCCTGTTGTCTCCGCCTTGAGGACAGTCGGTGCACGGCAATCGTTCTTGTTGTGGGATAAAGTATACCAGAGGGTCACTGAGAAAGACGAAGAACAATGGTTAGTACGGGCCGTTGAATCCTCTATTCTATTCTTCTCCGAGGAACTTCTCAAGAATGAACAGCTGAGGTATGATCTTGGGATATATGCAGACGAGTAGTTTTGCTGATGTTTGAGAGTAGGATGCAATTTGGATTATTGCTTATTCATCTTGGATTGGACAGTCAATCTGCGGATGTTAGGCGAAGTGTCAATGCTCTTATTTGCCGTGCAACAGTCCACCATCCCAAATTGACGAATCTGATTCTCCGCGAATCGCTTGCCGCGTTCCTTCTTCGCGGACCTCCAATCCAAAAGCCAACATTTCCTGACGACTCTCCAGTCCAATGGAACAAGCATGCACGATTGGTCGCTTTACTTCTGAGTGCTGTGTCATTTGCAGAGGCAGTGGAATCGTCTGTGCGGGAAGAAGTTGTTGTTCAACTCATCGTCCTTGTTCACCATGATATGATTTGTGAGCATGTTATGGGGCCGGAATATGACTTGCTGACGATCTTACAGGTCGCTCTGATCGTCAGACATGGATTGATCTTTGTCAGAAAGCAGGATTAGATCCGAGAATTGTTATCGAAAAACACCTAGATAGATTATTTGAAATCGTCCTTGATAATAGCTTGAAGGTGGGCTGTTTGCTATCTGTGGATACTTCAGTTCATCATTCTTCGTTAGCTGGGCTTTGCTGAAGCAAGTTATACTTCCCTGACAACCCTAGTGTTTGTTGCTCCCGCATTGGTTTCTCCTCGCGTGCTGGCCCAACTCAAATCAGACATCGACGTGGCAGTCCTTAATAATATGTCTGATCTTGACCTTGGCGTCTGGGCGACACCAGAGGGGGTGACGTTCGTGGATGGTTCGCTTTTTTCACTGCATCCTATTGTCCCTTCTGATGTAGAGACCATCCAGTGGTTTCTTCTACGAAAGACGCTAGACCCAGTAAGGGCAAAGATTACGAAATCGCCAAATGGGAAGAAGGCGTTAGAAAATCGCTTGCGGCAAAGAAAGCGTTGCCTGTTACACTGACAAAACAACAAGAAGCCTTATTCAAGGCACAGTTGGAAAAAGAAGCAAAAATAAGGCAAGCCATGAAGATGATTCACGCACGTCTTGTCCGTGGTTTGCATTTCATCCAAAGCCTGGTTGCGGCGAATGTCCAAGAGCTGCAAAGCTACATGACTGAACTGACAACCTTACTAATTGATGGTGCCTTGAGTCGGGGCTCAATCCTTGCGGGTGCCACAGCTTATGAGACGTATCTGGTTAGTGTCATTCCTTATCTATTGTCACCAGCTCATGGCCCAAAGGATCTCTCTAAATGCACTTCTGATCGTCTTGGCTACCTCAAACAATGGATCGGGATTGCTACCTTGAGATGCCTGAGGAATGTATCCATACCAGATGAGGTTCAAGTCGAACCTTTGCACCGTAGGATATTCCTTCTCTTTTATCAGTTCTTGTTAATCTCCAAAGATAGTTCTGGTCGTTCGAATACTTTATCGACTACGATTCCTCTCTGACCAAGCTCCTCTCGATGCGGCCACATTCTCCTATGCATTTCCACTTTTTAATCACATTCTTCATACTGGGGGTATTTCAGGAGATGAAGAAGACGATCCAGTGGTCCAAGTGGCACTGGTCGTTGAAATATTCAGACTCCACTCGCCAGAATGTGAGCTGATTTCTGACCACAAATACAGTACGTCATATTGAGTTCTTCTGTAGTCTCCAGTTCTGCCTTCCCACGAACATCAAGCATTAGTAATTTGATTTATGTCGTCAAGCAGCAACCCAAACTCCGAAAAGAGGCATCATCTGCTCTTGTCGGTCTGGGAGAGGCCGTTTCTCCTAACTTAACATCCGCAGATATCGATGCATTCCTTGAAGGGACGCTTTCTCAGGAGTCGCATGCCAGAAGTTCCTGCCTACAAGCCATTCAGGTAAGGTCGGTCAACGTAATCACGGATAACGAATGAACCTGTTTCAGCCGCTAGACTTAACAGACTTGGATTGGTCGCCTCATCTGTGGATTGCTTGCTACGACGAAGATGAACAGAACGCATGGTTGGCGCGTCGTGCCTGGGAAGAGAATGGCCTCGATGTTCCCGAATCATATCTCCAAAATCTCCTTGTTTTTCTGGGTGAGTGAAATTGCCTTATCTATATGGTGTTGCCTCATGAACTGTAGGCCACGATAATGAGTATGTACGATCGAGCACTGCGCGGGGTATTGCAACTGCTGTCGAGCAATACCCACAGACGATAGAAGACACATTAGCTACATTACAGAAGTTCTATCGTGAAAAGGTTAGCGGGCCTTTTTTTTTCCCTGTGTACGGGAAAATGGTTATAATTCATACAGGCGAGAGTTCTGGCACCGGAGTTTGATGAATATGTCAGTACAGAGTCCGCATCCGCCTCTAATTTACGCTGATAATTGGTTAGGGAATGGTCATCGCTGAAACGGTAGATCGTTCAGATCCATGGCCAACACGCCTTGCTATTGCCCAAGCTTTCAAATCTCTGACCTCATCCTTCACCGAAGAACAACTAGAACCTTTCTTCGCGTTTTTGATCAATGACAAGGCACTTGGGGATCGTGAAGCTGCTGTCCGCAAGGAAATGCTGTCTGCGGGCAGTAGTATTATTGACCTTGAGGGAGCAAGTCGGTTGGCTGCCCTCATCAAGTTATTCGAACACCATCTGGCGGAATCATCCTCGTCCTCTGAGGCTGACGATTTTCTTAAAGAAGCAGTCGTTATTTTGTTTGGTCGTCTCGCCCATCATTTGGAGGCATCTGATCCTCGTATCCCGAGTGTCGTCGACAGGCTAGTCGGCGCCTTGAAAACACCATCGGAACAGGTCCAGATTGCAGTTGCGGAGTGTCTTTCACCGCTTATCCCCTTCATTCGACCGAGACTGCCAAATCTTGTGGACAATTTATTCAAGGAACTGGCGGATTCTCCGAAATATGCATCGCGTCGTGGAGCTGCGTACGGCCTTGCCGGCGTGATTAACGGCACGGGCATCCGGGGTATGAAAGAACATAATGTCATGGCCCGATTGAAGACAGCTTCAGAAGAGAAGAAACGATATGAACCTCGACAAGGTGTCATGTTTGCCTTTGAGACTTTATCCACGACATTACGCCGTCTCTTTGAGCCATACATTACTTTCGTCCTGCCACTTCTGTTGTCATCCTTCGGAGATACCAACGCGGATGTTCGAGAGGCTACTCAGGAAGCCTCCCGTGTAATCATGGGGAATTTGTCTGGGTATGGGGTGAAAGTCATTCTGCCGACTCTACTGGAGGGACTGGACGAGAAGCAGTGGCGTTCAAAAAAGGGCTCGATTGAGCTGCTGGGTATGATGGCATATTGCTCTCCCCGCCAATTGTCTATTTCTTTGCCCATCGTTATTCCCCGGCTCACTGGTGTGTTGACGGATTCTCATGCCCAAGTACGGACCGCCGCGAACAAGAGTTTGAAACAGTTTGGAGAAGTCATCAGCAACCCTGAAATCCAAGCGCTTACGCCAGTTTTACTCAAGGCTCTGGTAGATCCTGGAAAAACCACCAACGCATTGTCTTCCCTCCTCAAAACGGCGTTTACTCACTATATCGACCACTCTTCATTGGCGTTGGTAAGGGACCGTTCCTTTGGCATGGCTTTAATTGATGGTTGAAAAGGTTATCCCGATCATCGAACGTGGACTACGTGAACGCGGAGCAGATATCAAGAAGAAAGCCGCTCAAATTGTTGGAAATCTTGCGTCTCTTACGGATTCGAAGGATTTTGTTCCGTACCTCAACAAGCTGCTTCCTATGGTACACCAAGTTTTGGTGGATCCAGTACCCGAAGCCAGGGCAACTGCAGCAAAAGCAATGGGCTCACTGGTGGAACGTCTGGGCGAAGTTCATTTCCCTGACCTTGTACCAAGTCTTCTGAGGACTTTAAAGACTGATACGTCGGGGGTTGACAGACAAGGCGCTGCCCAGGGCCTTAGTGAAGTCCTTGCGGGTCTAGGGATGGAGAGATTGGAGGGTCTCCTTCCCGACATTCTGGCCAATGCCCAGTCTCCACGACCTACAGTAAGGGAAGGATTCATGTCCCTCCTTGTGTATTTGCCAGCAACTTTTGGCACACGTTTTCAACCGCACCTCCCAAAAATCATCGCCCCAATTCTCGGGGGTCTGTCCGATACTGAAGAATATGTACGGGAAGCTGCAATGCGTGCGGGACGAATGGTTATTGCAAATTATTCTAACAAAGCCATTGACCTTCTTTTGCCTGAACTAGAAAATGGCATGTTTGATCCTGGATGGCGCATTCGTGTAGGTGATCCATCAAGTTCCACTTTCCGTGTCTCACTCTATCTCTAGCAATCGTCAGTCACATTGGTCGGGGAACTTCTATTTAAGGTGTCTGGTATATCTGGCAAAACCTCAGAAGTCGAGGAAGAAGACGTAGTACAGGAAACGGTGACAGCGGACTCATCCAGACGTGTACTTCTCGAAGTGCTTGGTGCTACACGTCGGAATAGGATTCTCGCAGCACTCTACCTTGTTCGTCAGGACAGCGTAGTTGTCGTCCGCCAGACGTCCATCCAAATATGGAAAGCTCTTGTGCACAACACACCACGGACTGGTACGTTGATATCTTGCTCATTCATGATACACGCTGGAGAATAGTTTCCTTTATAGTTCGAGAAATACTGCCTGAATTGATCAATCAAGTCCTCATCCTGATTTCGTCAGACGAAGATGAACAAGAAGAGGTTTGGACCTTTGCTCTGATTCAATTTTACAGTAATATGCTCAGATCCCCTCTAGATGGCAGGGCGCACCATAGGCGAACTTTGTCGTAAATTCGGAGAACGTATCCTGGGAGAAATCATGCCAATTCTTAAGGGGAAGTCAAGTTCTACAGATCCCCGTGCTCGTCAGGGAGTCGTCCTTGCCATTGGTGAAATCATGTAGACCTCTATATCGCGATCTGTTACTATTACTGACATGATACCTCAGGCAATACGCTAGCGAAGGTCAGCGAGATGAGCACGAACACGATGTCATTGCTATTGTTCGAACAGCTTTGGTTGACGATGAAGCTGCTGTTCGTGTCGCAGCTGCACGAGCATTTGATGTCCTCCAAGAGCAGCTAGGTGCCAAGGCAATCGATGAGACCATACCAACATTGCTGCAGGCCCTTCGTCAACCCGGGAAGTCCTCAGGAACAGCTTTGCAAGCTCTGAAGGAAGTCATGAGTGTATGTTTGAATCTCCTTACAGATGAAATTGCATGATTCTAGTGTCACAACAGGTCCGGGCAACAACGGTATTCCCAGTCTTAATTCCCACCTTGACAGCAATTCCGATGACGGTGTTTAACGCACGAGCCTTGGCATCTCTAGTTGCTGTTGCGGGCAATGCACTGAGTAGAAGACTGAGTGTGATTCTAAATCCGCTGGTCAAAGTTGTCGAGAGTGATATAGATGAAGAACTCCGCTCAGCCGTGAATGATGCGTTAAATGCACTACTGTCTTCTATTAGTGATCCAGAAGGTCTCAATACCATTATGTTACTCCTACTCGGATGGTGCGTTACCTTTGCTGGTCCGATTCAGACCATGAAATTAAATCATCTCAAGGGTCAAACATGACTCGCCAACGAGGAGAGTCAGTGCCTGCAAACTCTTTACAATGTTCTGTGAGGTCTCTCTGCTGGATTCGTCGATGTACAGAGTCGATTGGATTCGCCAACTTGTATCGTTGCTCGATGATGGCGAAATTCCCGTACACACCGCCGCTTGGGAGGCACTTGACCGCTTCGTAAAGTCTTTGCCGAAGGACGAACTTGAGCCTTTAGTTGTACCTCTTAGAAGGACAATTGAGTCCACCGGAGCACCTGGGCGCACCGTTCCAGGGTTCAACCTGCCAAAGGGTGTTTCTCCTGCGGTACCAATCATCATCGCCGGACTTACTACCGGGAACAACGAACAACGAGAACAAGCTGCTTATGCTATTGGCGACCTCGTAGCCAGGATGGAAGAAAGTGCAATCAAGCCATTCGTCGTGCCATTCACAGGACCTTTAATCCGTGTCGCTACTCAAGCGACATCATATCCTCCCGGAGTCAAGATGGGCATTTTAAGCTCCCTCAGCACCATGCTAGAGCTCATCCCTGTCTTCGTTAAGCCCTTCTTCCCTCAGCTCCAGCGCACTTTTATCAAGAGTTTAAGTGACCCGTCAAGCGGCGCTGTTCGGAAAAAGGCTGCAGAAGCACTAGGTGTTTTGATGAGGAATCAGCCCCGTGTAGACCCCGTCGTCACAGAATTGATTACTGGTGCAAGGGGGAGCGAAGATACTATTGCCACTAGTTATGTACAAGCCCTAGCAAACGTCTTGAAGAACGCCTCGCAGAATATCGGAGACAAAGTCAGAGAGTCCTCCATCGATCTTGTCTCTGATGCTTTCCGAGAGCCATGCAGCGGTATGTCCTTACCAGTCAGTTTGGTGTTACTTATTTTTGGTCGTGTTTCAGAAATTTATTCAGAAGCCATTGCATCTCTGGTTCGGTCTCTGTCTGATAAACCTGAGTTGTTAAGATCGATTGTTGAGTGAGTGACACCGCTTGTCAAACTTGACCACGAAACAAAGCATTGCTTCCACAGGACACATCTTGTTGTTGGGACGCCAGCCACGGTCTTGTCGTCGCAGATCGTACTGGCGGCTGTTAGCAGCGAGGGCGAAGAGGATGATGAAAGACCTAATCTATTCCAGAAACTGAGGGTCATGCGCAAAGTTACTCAGAAAGTGTTGGAGTGTGCAGCTAGTGACAAACCATTTGTTGCTCGGCGTTCACGAGAAGCAAGAGATATCATCAAACACTTGTCTGATGATACCCTGACTGGTTTGTTCTAAATAATTGTCGTTAGGGTCATCAGATTTGTAGTCATGATACACATATGCCACAAGTTTCATCCAAAATGGTTGTGTTGGCTCCACTAATATAGTTGAATATGACGGTGTATGCCCATGAACTTTAAATCATCATTCCGATTCACTAATAAGAGTTACTCGTCGGTAGACTTTATAATCGCCCTTTAAAATCAATCCAGCCTGTGTCATAATGGACTTTCAGAACAGAGAATCAGCAACAAATCTCCTTTATTTTTGGGGTATCAATACAGGGGACGACATTCAAGTTTCAGTTGCTGTTGACAAGTCTCGGGCTATCGGTGGAAATACATTACAGTATATGAGTGTGGTATTAGCGCCTTTTGTGCTTGTGGTACTAATTTGCAAATATAGGAGCTCCAAGACTCATGTGCCCCCCTGATGCCACATCCTTTACGATATCTTTGGTCGCGACGGACCCCTGGTGAATCGTGATACATGTTGCGTTTTTCCACAATGCAATCTACTTGGAAACCATATGCCAGTAACTTATGCTTTTCCCTCTGTTGTTACGCTACTGGATTCAAATATAGATTACTAGTGGAAGTAGCCGGGCCGGTTTTCTAATGTCATTTGTTTGGCCACCTAATTAAAAGTTCAAGTCCAACGTTCCACTGCCATTGACTTAATGAAGGCCTCCCATTAACGACAAGGTCCAGCTCCCTACAATCTTTAGACTGCAAACCTCACAAATACATTCCACTGATCTACATCTCGCTGGCCCATGGATCATGCAATGGAGGAAAACTTCGAACTACGAAATCATGCAAAACGCTTCAAAGTACGTATTATTTTTTGCGCCTGCCCATTTGTAGCCAAACTTTCTGTGCAGTTCAAATCACATAACGAAACATTGAAGGAAGTGCACCTTCCCGTAAACTTTCATCCAACCTTGGAAGTTGGGGTGCGTTTAACTTAGTGCTGTTTCGACCACTCTCGTGATACCATTTATGACAGGACAATGAATCTCATTTCCATGAAGCTTTGAATCAATGGAGACAACTCAACCTTGCACCTAGTTTCTTCGAATTTGCAAAGAAAGCAGACGGAGTGTCACGTTCCATGCCACTTCTCCTACACAATTGGCGTCAGATATATGAACTGTGGGTAGAAGCCTTCAGGTCTGCAGATGAAGAGGGCCTGAGGGCCTTGTTGGAGTACGTCCATTTTTTTCGGTGCATACCGCGAGTCTAACGTTCTCTAAAAAAAGCCTTCTACAGAAAATGGCACACGACCTTCGCACCACGATCTCACCTGTTTATCCAGCACTTTTACAGGACCTTCTAGGTCTCCTTCCGCGATCCATATCCGCTGAGACTCTGACATCTCTTCTCGAAACCCTCTCGTCACTCTTTCGATACCTTCTCATTCCAACCGTGAATCCTGAGCTATTAGAGGAGACATGGAACTCATTGTGCTCAGTTCTTCCTAAGTGTCATGTAGAAGTTCAACGTGCCACAGCAGAAGCGTGGAGCGGAGTAATCAGGCGCTTGAGGGCAAATCAACGGGACAAAGCAGTTCTACTGCTTGCAAAATCAGCCGGGGAGATCGAAGACGCGAGTGCATGGGTTGTTATCTATGCTTGCAAGGTATTAATGAAGTACGATTCTTCGGAATTATTCTAAAGCATCCTTCCTACAGTTCGTTTCTCAAACGTTGCATACTTGCACTGTTCCGACAATTTCCACACTTCTAACTTATCATCTAACCACTTCGGCCGACCCCAAAACCACACATACCCTCCTCCGCCGTACTCTCACTGCTCTAATCCATCACGTCAGTAGTTCAGACCATTTTTCAATTTTGGGCGAATCCATATTGCGAAGGCTTCTCGAGGTTTTCCAACAGCCAAACCCACATGTCGAACAAGTTAAACGGGGACTGGATATTGCCTCTATTTTACTTGGTGTTCGTCAAGGATCTAGGTTAACAGGTTGGCGGCCTCTCATGTCGTGGTTTATCCACCATTGAAGTTTTATTTCAGACTCCCAAAGATCCATTTTGTTCGCAGGGCTCAGTACCCTGCCGGTTGTTCCCGAACTGCACTCATCTCTTCTACTGTACATCACTTCCCTCTTTTTGGCTGGCGATACATCCCACTGGTTAGGTCCAGGGCTGAAATTCTTGCAGGTTATTTGGAACAAACCTCCAGACCCTTCACTAGCATTTGATCAGAGCTCGCTTTCCTTCGCACTCAAACTTCATCTATGTCTAGCGGATTCTGGGTGGGGTGGTTGGAAGCTCATCGCACTCCCTCTTGTGATTCGGTCAACCATAAAGCCCGAGTTACGTCTGATGGACCTTTACCAAAAACGAACAATAAATTTTCTGGCCGCATTGTGGGCGAGGAGGAAACTGGGACCTCCAGAGGAAACTGACATGGTTTGGAGTAAGAAGATTGAATCTATCGTTTTAAGTCGCCTGATATCGGGGGAATGGAAGACAGGTGTACCGGAGGACGAAGTGTGTTACCCCTTTCCGTCCAGATAGAAATGCATCGCTCATGATTTTCCTTAGGTTGTGGAGCTGGACGATCTTCTTGCTTTATCATTTCTCTGCTCCAGTGCCGTCACAATGCCACTAATCGATATAATAAGTCTGACTATTTCAAGTTCTGCTGGGAAACATGCAGCCCATATTGTGGGACATTGCATGGAAGTGGTTGCACAACGAGAACCAGCGGAATGGGCTGATAAGATAAACCTTGGTTTCTGGACGAGGAAATGTGTTGAGAAATGGCATTCATCGCCCAAAGTCTTAGAGGGCTTATATGCCCTTGCCCAAGCAAAGTTAGTGTTGTTTCTAAGAATCTTATCTTCTACTTTACTAAATGTTTTTCCAGTCCTTCGATAAGACCGATACCCATCACCTCCATATATTCGTCGTTGTCCCAATCCCTCCTATCCCATTCCCGACGTATTCGGCTGGCTTGCCTCCGACTGCTCGACTGCAAGCTGATTGATCCACAACATGACCAAGTCGAAGTACTCAAGCGCTGCCTACAAGGTGAAGAGGTTTCCCTCGATGTGCAGGGTGTTCGAGAAAGAGTTCTACGAATTGGTCGGGTCAGCCAAGTCGTCGGAGATGAAAAGTCGGCAGATCTGGCTGCACGCTGGCTGATGGCACAGTTGAAGGTTAATTTACGACCGCTATGGTCACCGGCCACATCCGCTTTATCTTCCCTGGGCCAAAGGTTTGGAGATTTGGTCTGGAGGATTCTTTTCGAAGAAGTTCGCAAGGTTACTTTGGGCCTGTATGAGGAGTCTGTGGAAAGTAGATCTGGATCGCCAGTTTGCGGGAAGGATCGAGACGTTTTCGTACAGACCGATAATGACCCTTGGGAGGATGAAAGATCGTGGCGCGACCCTAATGCCCATACTGTGCGGCGTGTTGTTACTCTGTGGGACCACCCAGAAACGAATCGGTCACCTAAGGTACAGCCTGGTCAAAATGTTTTGTGGTTGAGGTATTGACTGCCGATGATTAGGAGCAGACCTGTCTAGAAAGGTTCGACATTCAATCCTACGAACATCAGTTGCTGTCAACTATGGTTGAATGCTCTTCGCTCGTGGAAAGACGTAACCGCGAACTCATTTCCCACTTCTTATCACTGTATGGCGAAAAAGAAGACTCTCCGAAGAAATTGTCAAAGGCCAAACTTATTACATGGCTCACCCTTTTTGCGAAGTTTACGAATCCTAAGGCGTTATACGCGACCGACACTCTTCGCACAATATATACTTCCCTGCTCGCTCATGCAGACCGACATGTGCAGAACATCTCGCTATCATGCTTGTTCACCTATAAATTGCCTTCCCTCGTTCCATACGAAGACCGCATCCGGGCATTATTGGACGATACAAGATGGCGAGATGAACTGAGCCTTCTTGACCTGGACAGCATACCTCCCGCCGCGCGTTCTGACGTTCTTGACGTGATTATTCATCTGCTGTATGGTATAATGCTGGAGAGAAGGGGGCACGGTAAAGGCGGCAGTGTTGGACGCAGGTCAGCTGTGTTAACCACTCTAGCCTCATGCACAGACAAGGAACTTAGCCTTCTTGTTGCATTGATGCTTCAACCTTTTGGCGGTGATAAGATGTCTGCCCATAATGTCATAGTCGAAAGCGTTCTTCAGGTGGATTTGATGGCCATTGATCAGGGCGGTGTAACAGATAAGCAGCTTGTTGGCTTCTTGACGCTACTGGAGGACGTGTTAAAGAATCTTGGCTCAAAACTGGTCCCGTATTGGCCGGCTTTACTTGGAACGACGATCAATATCATCGCTACAATGCAGTCCCGGATCGGAAATAGCATTGTAGAGAAGGAACAAGACCCAGACGACGAGGACATTCTCGTGGAGGATGCTAAAAGTGACAACGGTAACCCAACTCCAAACTCTACCACCATACCCTTGAAGACGGTGCGAACGATACGACAACTAGGCTTAAAGAGATTCGTCGACTTCTTCTGCATTCCGGTTGTCTTCGACTTCACTCCTTATATGGCTCCTGCATTCGAACTCTTCATTACCCCGCGTTTACCAGCGTTTGACAAGGAGAATACACAAGCACCTTCTGCCTTACTGGAACTCTTTCACGCGTGGACAGTGGATGGGATACATGTCTCATTTCTTGTCGAGTTCAACCCTGTCGTTTTACCCAAGATGTATGCCTGTCTTGTCGCCACGAACGTCAAACCCTCCGTAGTCTCGAGGATATTCGATGTAGTCGAAAACATTATTCAATCTTCCGCTGAAGATGAATATGTTTCTGAGCATGTGCTAAAACCTTACGTGTCGCAACTTCTCTCCAATCTGTCGAACCTTATGGAAAAGACAAGTAGTTCCATTCTCCCTACCCCGATCGGCCAACGCCAAATTACAATCCTCTCAAAAATCGCACAACACTCCGTGGCACCAGGGGAAGCCTCGACACTGCTGGCTGTGTTGTCTCCTCTACTAAAGAAGTCTTCTAAAATCATACCTGATAAAATCAAGGTCGGTCTCGTCAAGATCATAGGCGACCTTGTGGGCTTAATTCCGGACCTGGGCGATAGGCATAGCGAAACCTTTCAGGTGACATACAGACTTCTGTCTATCCTATTCCGGACCCTGCGATCCCGACCAGCAAGGATCTCCCTAATAACAACGTTCAGGCGTCTGGCGGAGAAAGAGACGTCATTGTCTGAGTTGGCCGATTTGCTGGAGGCGATAAATGCCTACTCTGTCAAGCGACTAGACGAACCGGACTTCGATCGTCGACTCCAAGCGTTATCTTCATTGAATGAAAGCCTTTACAAAGACATTTCGTCATCCGATTGGTTACCAATATTAAACAATATGCTTTATTTCATCCAGGACGCGGACGAATTGTCTATCCGAACAAATGCTTCCTTCGTGATGAAACGATTCATCGATTATCTTGCAGCTCCATCATCCTCCGACTTCGATCATATTTTCCTCGCCGTATTGTATCCAGGTCTGAAAAACGGTTTACGGACAAAAAAAGAACAAGTTCGTGCTGAAGTTCTGAGTGTCATCTCTTATTCGGTGGAAAAATGCGGACACATCGCTTCACTAGCGGAGTTGAGACCGCTTCTGGAAGGCGGTGACCCTGAAGCCAATTTCTTCAACAACATTCTTCACGTTCAAATTCACAGGCGGTCTAGGGCTCTCAAACGACTTGCAGACCACTGTGATGAAGGACACCTAGGGAGCTCAGCCATCAAGGACATTTTCGTTCCTCTTGTCGGAAATTTCATTACATCAACTGCCTCCGTTGACCACCACCTCGTCAATGACGCGATTATAGCAACAGGTCGTATGGCGAAGACGCTTTCATGGGGAGCATATTACGCCTTAGTGCAGAAATATCTCGCTCTTTCTGAAGCACGAGATTCGACGCAACGTGTTTATGTTCGGACTTTGGTGGCATTGCTGGACAATTTTCATTTTCCAATGGATCAGTGTGTACCCATCGATCAAGCAGTCGACGACGTTGATGAGGAGGAGGATGGAGCGAACCAAGGAGATTCCGACCTCACACCAAAGGCTGAATCCAACAGCAATCAAACCACTGGTTCTGGGTTAATCGCCAACACCATCAACGTTCGCTTATTGCCCAGACTCCTTCGTTTCTTGGACAATGACGACCCTAACAAAGAAGATCATACGCGACTCCTGATTTCTGTCGGTATTGCCTCCGTTGCAAAGCACCTGCCACCTGTGCTACGCGAGGCACAAGTGACCCGCTTGTTCACAATTCTCAGCCAAACCCTTCGCAGCCGATCTCAAGAAATTCGAGATTTAGTGCGAGACTCTTTGAATCGCATTATTGTCAACCTTGGCCAATCTTACCTTCCAATTCTCTTCCGAGAACTCCGGTCGTCCCTCGTTCGTGGACCACAACTTCATGTGCTCGCTTATGTTGTGCACTCAGTTATCCTGCACGTCACGAGCGGAGAGCACGCAGTGTCCTTCTCTAACCTGGATAGCTGTGTCGATGACGTAGCCCATGTGGCCTCGGAAGTGGTCTTTGGCGAATCCGCGAAAGATATACAGTCGGAGGAGTTCAAGACCAAAATGCGAGAGGTTCGAGGATCGACCTCAAGGGGATTAGACTCCTTCGCTCTCCTGGCTAAACATGTGACACCTGCGAGAATCAGTGCTGTTCTTGCACCAGCCAGAGCTGTCATGCACGAGACTGGGTCTGCAAAAACCATGGGTGTTGTAGATGACATGCTCAAGCGGGTTACGGTCGGCCTCAACGGCAACGAACATTTGGTCCCAACGGAAATGCTTGCCTTGTGTAATACGCTCATCAGCCAAAATGCCAAATTTCTCCAGCAAACACCTTCAATTCGGAAACGAATGGCAAAAAATGATGTGATTGTCCAGATGAAGCGACATGCAGAAGTCGAGTCTGACCATTATTCAAGTAATTCTTACCGGTGTGTGCCTCTCATTCAATCACAGTCGCTCAGCGCTGATGGTTTGTAGTTTCGTGGCTTTTGGCTTGGGGCTCCTGAACACAGCACTGAAGCGCAACCGCTTCGACTTTCGCGACCCAGCTGTCATGGCTCGACTAGAGGCAATGGTAGTTGTGGTTGGAAATACGCTATATTCCAAAAATGCTTCGGTCCTCACTATGGGGATGCGATGCGCTACCGGTCTATCGAGATGTCCTTTGAAGGCCATTGAGCATTCACTTCCAGTTGTAATCTGCCAGATTCTAGACACATTGAAGCAGATTGGAAGCACGGAATCTGGTCTATCGCAGGTCGCGCTGAACTCACTAGCGATTATCCTTCGAGATGGGCCAACCGTTCAAGTCAAGGAAAAAGATCTCGTCTACTTACTCGAACTAATCTCTCCAGATCTGGAAGAGCCAAGTCGCCAAGCGTCCGTTTTTACTCTCCTCCGAGCCATCGTTGCGCGCAAATTTGTGGTTACAGAAATTTACGATCTAATGGAGAAGGTTTCCGAGGTGTCGGTCACAAGTCAGTCACCGCAGGTTCAAGAGCTCTGTCGTGGTGTTCTCCTCCAATTCCTGCTCGATTATCCGCATGGGAAGGGTCGGCTACGCAACCAGATGACTTTTTTTGTAAAGAACCTTTCTTATGTCCACGAAACCGGACGCATGAGCATAATGGAACTCCTGAGCGCTATTATCCTGAAGTTCCAAGCTCCTCTTCTCCAGGAATATGCAGAACTGCTCTTCGTGGCCTTCGTTATGGTGATCGGCAATGATGAGTCTGCAAAGTGCCGCGAAATGGCCGCCGAGCTTATCAAAAATTTGTGGACGAGGTTGGAGGAGGAACGGAGAAAAGTTTTGTTGTCTCATCTGCACTCGTGGGCCGCCCAAACATCTCAGCCGTTATTGACATGGGTTGCAACGCAAGTCTATGGCTTTGTTGTTGATGTCGCTTTGACAGAATCTTCTCCATATGTTTCGGGGATTGTTGATGACTTGAAGATGTCGCTCCAACGTAGTGCAACACTATTCGCCGCCCAAGACGATGACAACAAGGATGGACTAGCCTGGCAACTTCCCTACCATTCACTGACCGTGATATCCAAAGTTCTTCGTGTATTCCCACTCCTTATTCAAGACGAGAGGCTTGAATGGAATCACATTACTGAACACCTCCTCTTCCCACATGCATGGGTCCGTACTGCTGCTTGTCGACTTGTTGGCCAATTATTTTCGGCCATTCCCATTGCTTTGCCCTCTTCGGACCTTCAAGACGACACCCCATTGTCGAGGACCGGCATGCGGGACGTCGCCGGGAAACTCGTTCAGCAGTTAAAGAGCGAGCATCTGGATGCCGCGCTGGGCTTGCAGGTCGTGAAGAACTTGTTCTACATCGGGAAATGTTTCTGCCTTATCGAATACGATAAGGTTGGTGACAGAGAGGATGCACTGGAGGACCTTGTTAGTGTGGATGAAGAAGAACCTCCTACAACTAAAAGGAAAGACTTGACAAACTTAGCTCACCCCTTACCATGGTTGTTCTCTACGCTGTCATATCAGATCCGGTCAGCTCATATTTCAAGGAGGCGTCGAGCAGCTGTCAAGGTAATATTTTGAGAAATATCTTTTTATGTCGAGTTTCTATTAACTTCGTTTTAGGATAATTGGTCACAACAACCACTGGCATGCCTCCGTTGGTTCGCGGCTATGGCCTCCCACATGGAAGGGGCCAATTTGGAGAAATTCCTAGTGCATATCTTGACGCCTCTGTATAGATTGACGGATGATGACACCATCCGAGATTCACAAATGGGTAAATATATATCGAGTTTTTGCGGTTTGCCTAACTTTATGTGTTATATTTATAGAAGAACTAAAGACAACAGCAATCGAACTCCAAGAGCTGATCCAAAGCAAAGTCGGGACGACAAAATTCTCAACCGTCTACAGCCGAATCAGGCAAGGTGTTCTGGAAGTCAGGCGAGAGCGCAAAGTCGCGAAGGTTTTGCAAACGGCCACAAATCCAGAGGCTGCTGCGAAGAGAAAAATACAGCGCAATGTAATTAAGAAAGACAGTCGAAAGAGGAAGGAGAGGGGATTTCTGTGAGTGTGGCCTGACAGGCAACGAACTGTATCACTTACTTGAGGCCGTTGTAGAGAAGCAAAGGGCAGGCTCAAGCGAAGAAGAGTAGAATAGAATAGAACCCATCGTTATGACTCATGGCACGAACTTTCACGACATCTTAGACAACCCAACTTCGTTCAGACACTCCTTCACTTCACTATTCATTATCCCTCATTTGTGATTGTATGTGTATGGTTATTCGGCCTAATTTACGCTAATTTACCATATTTTGGAAAACTGTGAAAAGGGGAAGGTGAGGGATCGCTTATTTATCTCCTTGGCCCAGTAAAGTTAATACTCACTGTTACTGCCGAGCATGTTGGTGAATTCATGAACCTACTACATCGCGATCAGAAGTGTGTGTTTGGTGGTTTACTTGGGCCTCACTACGTCAACATCACATTCACCCATAATCCCAGTATTACTGCAACGCATCGAGATCATATGTATATCCGTCTTTAACCCTACTTTCTCTGTTGACTCGACATGCGCTGGTAATGAAACGTACTGTATATGAACCACGAATCTCAAGCGAACTATACCACAAGTTTGTCATGGACTCATGTTACAATTTTTCGTGAGCGCGTCTATCATGATCCAGGTAGGTGGTTAACGCATTAACCTCCTTAATACTTCGACCTAAGGTTTCGATGCTGACTCCTTCCTGGCCTTTAAGCTCGGTGAATTTCAATTCCACATATTCAGACAGTTCTGGGAGGGTTCAACGATTGCATAATTATTATCACATTATAGTAACCCTTTATAACCACCGCTTGAGCACTGAATGGCCCTTTCCTACTATACAACCATGGACCACCTATTGCTTTCGCGTCTGATCTTAACTTCCATTGAAGGTTCAAGTTAGGAATGTTTCCCATGCACCACATTCTCCGACTTGAACAACCACAGCTGATTGAAGTGCAACAGTCATGGATCCTTTCGAAGTAAGGATGCAGTTCATCGAACACCTTCGTCGATTGAACGCGTTAGTAGGATATCCTTTTTTTCCCCGATTCACAATTTCGTCGTCTTGAGCTCAATATAGAGTGTATCTAGGTCGCAACAATCCATCCAGAAAGTCGTCAGTTTCGCCGTGAAGCACTTTCCACCATGCGGTGAGGATATATGGGACTGTATTGTTGAAGAAACGGCCAAGGTTCATCCCTTCTACATCACATTAAATTCGAATTGACATCTTATACCCCTTCAGGGAAGTATCAATTCTCGAATAAATATCCTGTATTTCCTGGATACCCTATGCGAAACATCTCTTCTGGTAAAATCTCATTCGAGGTCCGAAAAATCAAGAACATTGTACGCCAACGGGCTCTACGTCCAATTCATTTCGCGAGACCTCAACAGGATCATCCAATCTATCGTCCCAGAAGGCAAGCAAGGTCTTCCAAATCTTGTAAGCACAAAGCAGGTACGCAAGGATACATCTCAACCACTGTCAGGAAATTCATACTTCTCGACCAGATCCTCGAAAATTGGCGAAGCAAACGCTACATTGATCCCCAAAAGATTGACGACCTGCTCTCGTCTCTGGACGCTCGCCCAAAGACATCCGTATCCGAATCCCATGCTTCTACTTCTCCTTCATCAAGCAAACAAACACTTTCTCGCAATGAAGTGAACAAACGAATTGAGCAAGATCGCGAGCGTCACAAACGGCTACGGGAACGGAGATGGGTGCAGCCCACGTTGCACAATCCCGCATCTTTCCAGCCTCCGCACCTTGCTTGTTTTTACCCACTCACGGAGCCTGGTGAAGGACAGGAGGAATTGGCTTTGGACATCGAGTTCGAAAATGAGTGGGAGGCGACAAGTGATTGGAATGAGGATGATGAAGAAGCGGTCGGGGAGGAAGCGAACCTTGCTTTCCCTCCTGATGAAAATCAACCAAACATGCAAACTGTGAGGTAAAATCTCTGGACTACAATTGTATCCAATCATCTTCATATAATCACAAATGAGCGATGAGCGATGATGAAGTTAGGATGTCGCGTGCCATGAGTCATACTAATGATGGAATGTATTCTACTCTAGCTCTTCTTCGCTTGAGCCTGCCATTTGCTTCTCTACAACAGCCTCGAGTAAGTGATACAGTTCGCCACCTGTTAAACCATACTCGCAGAATGCTTACTGTCTTTCTCGATCACATTACGCTATATTTTTCTCTTCACAGCACCCTTTGGATTAGTGGCCGTTTTCAAATTTGTCTTCGCGACCCACCAGACTTCCAGAACGCCCTCACCTGATTCTGCTGTAGACGGTTGAGAATTTTGTTGTCCTGACCTTGCTTTGGAGTTCGATTGCCGTTCTGCTATAATATAGCGCAAAAGGCTGGGCAGAGCTCAAAAAAATCCAAGATACATATTTACCCATTTGCGAATCTCATCATATCAATATCAAAGGACATTTCGATACTGGCGCGTCGCATCCCCATGATAGTGAGGACCGAAGCATTTTTGTTGGAGTATAGCGTATTTCCAACCACAACCATCATTGCCTCCAGTCGGGGCCATGACAGCTGGGTCGCGAAAGTCGAAGCCGTTGCGCTTCAGTGCTGTGTTCAGGAGCCAAAAGCCACGAAACTGCAAACCAGAGACAGCGCTGAGCGATTGTGATTGAATGAGATAATGGTCAGAATCGATTTCTGCATAAATCCTATATCCCTGTGTCTTCGCTCAACGTGACAGTTTCTGATAACACTATCTCAGTCAGCCCGGCGATAGACCTGGTATTTCGTTAGTAAGAGGACAATCCTCTTGATCACCGCTAAATCTTTCAGAATAACATGGTCTGCTTATTTTGTACTTAGGTGGCTCTCTGAACACACTGGTGGCACATATATTTATACAACACTTACTGGACAATCGGAAAGAATTGACTACATAGTACACGATCAAAAAGAACGCAACAGACTGACTTGACAATAATCATTGATGCAAACAAAAACCTTTGACCATGCTGTCAGAATACCGAGCACCACCACTATCCACAACTGTGCGGTCCCGGACTGTGAGCCAGATGACATACCCACAGGCTCTTGCTTGATTGGTGGCCAGGTTCCAAGTCTTTCCTGGCTTGGACACGGGCATCAGTGGATCCGCACCACCTTCCACAGTTACCGTTTGAGGAATCCCCCCAGGGGCAATGTCAAATCCCCAAGAATCGAGATATGCTGACGTAGCAACGAAATTACCAGACATCTTGTCGTTGATCCGGATATCATTGCACTCCGTTCCGTTGATGTCCAGGTAAGCGTAAGGTGGCGGATCCCTCTGGTTGACAAGAACCATATACCAAGGCGAGTAGCCCTCATGTGAGTATTTCCCAGTCATCTGCGAGAATTGGGCCATCTCCAATCGAATTTGCCAGCTCCCCTGTTTTGGTGTCCACCACGAAAGAACACTTTCGAAGTTGTTGAGAGGTGCTAGGTAATTGAAATAGCCTTCGGGCGAAGGGTATATGCGGACAGGGATGCCTGGATGCGGGTGCGTCAGATCAGTGACTTCGATGTAATCCAAGACCGCCAGGCCAGGATAATCTGGATTTAATGGAGGCGGAGGATATGGGCGGACCATAAGTCGATATGAGTGTCCAACAAATGGTTCACCCCTAATGATGATTGTACCGCCGAATGGACAAGGACGACTGTTGTCACCAGAAGGGTCCGCGAATCCATGTCCAACGATGAATGCCTTCTCGATGGTCATTCCGCTGATCGGGCCGTTGGGTGTAGTCTGTATTTCTTGGAGGGGAACGTTGCCAATCAAACGGATCCGAGGGATCGTGGGATTGATCTCGAGGTTGTACGGCTGGAGATGTACATGAGTCTCGATATAATTACCCCTGATTGGGAGGATGGGTGGTTGCGGTGGGATTTGATTGAAAGCGAGTGCGGCGCGAACACGGGCTATCTTGGTTTTATTGCAAGGGGCGGAGAACTTTGTTACATCAACCGGCAATACGGCTGTGTACATCAATCCCGTGCTGGGGGCGGTGAAGAAATTGTGGACGTTGAATTTAGTAGTACCGAGGTACACCCAGGAGCAGGTATCGTTCCAGTCTGCCCAAAACGAGACGTATTCGAAACTATGATTTTGACATGGGGTGGCCAAATAACCTCGTCTTTGCTTGATATGAACGGTTGCAACAAGACTGCTCTGACCCCAGTCGAGGCCGAGACATGTGAGCTCCTCGAAGACAACATTTGGACCGGCATCGAGTTGCACTTCAGCGACTTCGGTCTGACTAGTGCTGAGAACTTCTTGGCCTGGAATGCATCTGTCGGAATATCCTTCGCCAACACTATCGGGAAAGTCCATGTGGTCGATTGGCGAGTTTGAGTCCAGCCCCGTATACACCACCGTCGCTACAGAATTAGAAGTTGCGGAGAGGGACTGGATAGTTGCCTCGAGAGTGTTGCCCCAGTTAGAGGGCACTGAATTCCATGAGAGTGTGGCGCGGATTCTCGGTAGAACTGGGGTCTCGCATTGTTTGTGGTCCGGCTCGAAATTAATGGAGAGCGTGTAATACAACGGTTTTGTTGGAAATTTGCAGCAGTCGAGGCTATCCAAAATATCGTGCGTGTTGACCCGCGTTGTTCCGATTTCAGTCCATCCGAGTCCGTTATCATAATTGACCCAAAAGCGTACGTATTCGAAGGAGCCGTTGGTGCAAAGGCCACCATTGAAACCGTAAGGCAACTTGACTTTGATTGTTGCGGAAAGGAGGTTTAGAACTGGGTTAAACCCGATGCAAACGAGTTGCTCATATGTAGTGTCATCGGCAAAGGCAACTGGTGATTCCTGCCCAGATTCCAAGCGCAGCTTGCGAAGGCGAGTTCGTTCGTACACATCATCGTGGCACGATGGTCCAGGTGAAGTCAGAGAAGGTGTTGCAAGGCTGGCCGTTGCTAAGAGGGCGAGGAACAGGACTCGCCAAACATACTTGTCTAACATGGCAGACGTACGGGGAGCGGTGGGTCGGAAATACTAGGATGTCGATTCGGCAAACTTGAAAACCGTTGCTGGTTTCTAATAGCTGTGTAAGTTTCGCGGATCTGCTAATGGCAAGACGCAGAGACGCACAAACGAGTAACTTGGGTTTACGGCCTGGAACTGGGGGAGTCGCTGACATTTGTGAGTCTTTAAATGAGATACAGCTAAATAGAAATAATCGGCCCACTTCCATTTAGTGGAGCTAGGCCAAACGAGTTAGTATAGGATGCCAGGATGCAATTTAATTCGTACGACAGCAGCGCTGGAGAATGTGTTCTGAGCATGCACAAAACACACACCGCTCGCAACGGCTGGTCATGAGTCTACCTTTTTTTCACACGTCCGATGATATTCAGGCCGATACTATCTGTTTGCGGATTCGGTTTTGTGCCTCACTATCATGTTGGAGCATCTCGTCAATAAATTTGAATTGCATGTACTGACAAATACCTCTCTAATCTTAGGCGGGATGCCTCTTATCTCGTCGCGAAATTCAAGATTTGTGTTTTGAATACATCAAAAAGGGTGATGTAAGCAAATGTCAAACCCAGTGGCAACACCTCAAGGTGTCCACACCATGCCAAATTTTACACCTCCATAGACAAGCAGCATTTGAGAAACTCTACAAAATTTCAGAGGTAAAGGAATACCCCTTGCACGGGTATTTAACAATTAGTAAAAAGGGACCTTCAACGAGTGACAGATTGTGTTGAGATTGTGATGATTTCTGTGTGAAACAAGTGTGAAACGTTCTAATTTTAGTACCACTGTCAGAATTGGTGACATACAGTGACGTTCCGCAAACAACGAGAATTCACCTTCGGGAAGCATCCGCTGGACTCAATTCTGAAAATCTCCTTGAACTTTTCATATTTTCCGATAACCACGACAAAAATATATATCCCCAGCAACTTTTCATAATTTCTGATTGGTCAGGAGGAGAGGAACAGTATTATCAATTCAAAATCCGCAAACAAGTGGAAAGGGATAGTATTTAATTTGTTTCTGTCAAATCGGGGGTCGTTTGTTCATCTAACTTGAACCATCCCTTAGTAACCTCCCTAATCCCCTAACTTTCTAACGTCCCTAACCCTCCCCAAACCCTAACTCGACCAATCACGTGGATTAATTACCTTTTTTGGCAGTCATAGGTCAGCTTCGATCGTCTCACAAGCACATCTCCAAGGGAATCGAACTAGTTGATTTATATTTCATTGAAGAGCCATTAGGCCTTTAGGAGTCACTGCAGAACATGGCTACGGCTGGCTGTACAAATGCCATGAAAATGTTCTCGGGCTGCCGACTGCTTGATATAAACTCTGACAGTAAGTACCCACGTATTTGACAACTGAGCCGTTTTTCTTGTTCCAACTCAGATTTCCACCCCTTTCATGCTCCACAACACCTCAATTATCAAAGCCCTCACAGACCAAGCTATCTGCACGTTTAGCATATGAGCTCGCTGCCCTGAGGCGCATAGATTCTCTCCCTGCCTTCGAATCGACCCACTGCTCTCAACTTCTTGACCACTTCATCGCGTCCTGGACGTGAACAAGACGGAGATCATCTATGCCCCGTTACCGCCTTTTTGGCTGGAGACGTGAAGCGTCTCTCGGTTTCCTCTCCGTCTGGCTAAACGTATTCTTTTTGCATACCTTGCGAGGTCCGGCACATATGCGCCACTGTATTCAGGCACCCTCACACAGGCCGATATCGAAGCACTCATCGATAGGGACCTGTGCGGCTCCCTCCTGAGGAGAGTTGGGAATGCACCATCCGAGCGGCCATATCTCAACCACTCCCTCTTCCTTCGCTCTCTATGTTATGACCCGCACTTACAAAATTTCGGACTTTGGAAGCGGTGAGAAATGGTTGGCTTGCGTCAGTATGTTGCAGCGTTGACCATCCCATAGCGCAGCCTTCACGTCTCCGCATTTACAACGAAATCACCGCTCCCCCCCTTTGTGCACCAGAAATCATAATTCAGGGCCCATGAGATGAGAAGGTCGACATCTGGGCATTTGGATGCCTACTCACAGGAACCATTTTTGAGATTTTTGAGCTTATCAGCGGTAATGCTCTGTTTGAACAGAAACCTTACCAGAATATGCCCTCGACGAAAAGGCGGCACATCTCTGGCAGATGCTCTGCTTTATGCGTGAGTCCATTACACGTCAGTAAGTCGGGGCTAGTAAGCTTGGGGCTCAATATTTTGACCTCGCTGGTGACATTCGCAACCCTTTCTGTTCGTCTTATCCAACTATAATTCCTCTGTTTGTGACTTATGCGGTAACCTCCCAGGTGACCTCAAGGCTCATCCGCGTATCTATAATAGCCCATTTACCGCGTTGCTTGAGAGGTACAATGTACTGGAGCGTCAGGACGTACCTGCCACGGCAAAGAATATCCAGAGGTGTTTGCGGTTAAATCCAGTTACCCCCTCGTTATACCCTAATAGAAGAGTCACCTCTTCTGTTACTATCTGTATTTTGATTACTACGATCACGCTGCACCTTGCCACCAAGCATCCTAGAGCAACTCTTGCGCCATCGCTCGGTCTTTTGGTAACATGAAATTAATTTCAATGTAGTACGACTCGGAGTCAACCATCCAACGGCATATCTTACATCCTGGTGCTTTTCCAGTTATAAACCTGGAATAATCTGACAAGTAAGGGGAAAACGTCTCGCACGCAGCAGCCAGATGAAAGACAACCCTTTTTGAGGAGAATTCCAGTTTGTCCAAGTGGCGAAACGGTACCAAACGTTGACCAAACGTTCTGTTGATGTTCAACACCCGCCGTCTCTCGAAGCGCTGGAGGAATGGCCGAAAGCCAGTCATGGTTCCAAGGAAAGAACTGGTGTACCCAAGGTGTACCTTGCCTGAGCGACAAATCTTGGAGGGAGATTTATGACTGGCGCTCAAGCGCAGGTTGCGTCTTCACATTTGCAGGCTTTTGCATTCTCAGACTTTTGCTTACTATGAGTGTCCTTCGGATTCATGTACTAGGAAGAATCTATTGCTCGGTCGTCGACTATCTATCCTGGTCTTATGGCTGATATATCCTAAAGCTTCTATCGACTCAAGGGGCACCCATCGGAAGATTCCGAGACACTGACTCCCCCCCCTAGGTTACCCCGACATGCACTTGGGGTCCTTGCTGATAAATCGGCGGGTAACCCCCAATATGGCAACCGATCAGACGAAACCGTAGCTACATTACTGTAAATGTCCTTTCTTAGTTGGAGAAGGGTTGCGGGACTCTGTAGACGACTACGATCACTGCGAAAAAAAATAGATACTGCCCAAAGTGGTAATAACTGCTTACCACAATTCCGTCTTTCAGAGAATCTTGACAATCCTGGAGAGCTTTCAGAACGAAATCACGTTGGCAAACACGTTCTGAAAGCTCTCCGGGATTGTCAAGATTCTCTGAAAGACGGAATTGTGGTAAGCAGTTGTTACCACTTTTATTTT
>Ga0307508_10001409_pt1 | contig 27071 bp, 48 predicted proteins | sample 9_EM_MG_FD_203089 | JGI IMG/M metagenome (GOLD analysis project Ga0307508, IMG submission 203089) | Populus trichocarpa ectomycorrhiza microbial communities from riparian zone in the Pacific Northwest, United States - 9_EM | ecosystem: Host-associated > Plants > Roots > Unclassified | place...
TTGGAATCGCCCGCCGGCTCGCGCACTCGGTATCTCACCCGATGGCTCACGCGGCGGGTCGCAACGGCTTGCGTATATCGCTTCGGCGTAATGGTCGGATCGAGACGGGCCCGGCGGCTTGCCCGACGGCTCGCTCGTCAACTGCCTCGCGAGTAAGATAAGGTAAGGAATACGCTCACACGCCAGTCCCTCCCGGGTGCGGGCCGGAGCCCGAAGCTGCTCGTCCTGGTCGGTCTAACGATAAAGGCCCGTTGAGTTATCTCCCGCCGAGACCCTCGAGCTCCTCACGTAGCCTTCCGTCTCCTTCCCCGATCAACTGCCGTCCCGCTCGCCGTTTAGGCGGCTGATCCGAGGCGCAGGCCCGGCGGCTGCCGGCGGCTTGCGAGTATCGCTGCAGCGGTTTGTTCGACGCAAGCCCGGCGGCGGCCCGACAGCTTGCGAGTATCGCGGCGGCTTCCTGACGGCTTACACACCTCACCGGTGCGGCTTGTGTGATGGATCGCTCGTGGTTCCGCGGCGACGCCTCGCTCGGCGGATCGCTCGACGGCTCGTAGGGGGACGGTCGTGACTCGATGTCTTCGTGACCGGTAGGTGGTCCATAGGTCGTTGATTCCGCTTGATGATTTTAATGATGCTGAGGATCATTCCGTTCCGCTGATGATTGAGACTGAGAATGAGGTTGAGATTGAGATTGAGATGATGTTAATAACCGCTCGTCGGCGGGTCGTCCTATAAGTATCCGGCTCGGCGAAATCACATGCAGCCAGGAATCACATGCTCCAGGGGATTACCCCGCGAGGCGATGTGAAACTCTTCGCCTTGGCGTTAGACTTCATCAGCGTATCACGGATAAACTCTCGATTAGATCGGGCAGTAGCGTCTTGAGAGTGGCCAGAGCAGGTGCCTCTCCTTCAGTTCTTGTCGTGATTGGGTGATGCGATTGGGTTGCTTGCGGGGTTGATTGCGTTACTCGACCGGGTCGGGGATAACGAACCCTCAACCGTACCAGCTAGTCCTTGGCCGCAACGGGCGTCAAGATAGCTCCGCCCCATTCTCTCCCGTCAGACTGCTCCTGGTGCGGTCCTGTAGCGGCGTCTGCACTTTCCCGAACACGAGCCGGTACTTGGTCCGGGGGCTACCCAGCGCTACAGGATTGGCTTGAAGTCAAGCCTCCGCTTCAGTATCTATTCAGCTCATTGTCACTCACCTTGGTGCGGCATATGCCCTGCATCATTGTAACGAGTTTCCGATACCTTCCTGCCTGGTCCGTATCCGAATTCCGACCCTGTAGTATTTAGGGTGTAACAGCCAGGCACATGAGCATGCTTGTTAACAGACGAAGGGATAGCGTACAGTCCTGCTGTGGCATGCTTCACCGCCGTATAATACGCAAGCCAACCCCCCCATCGTGCCGTGGGTGTCGTCGGTTCCTTGATCTCGTTCGCTTCGCCCTGCCGGAGCTGCGGCACTGCGTCCAATCGCGCGCCAGGCGAGGACGCCAGCACCACCGGTTCCAACGTCGAGAACGAGTTTGACGCCTTTCTCTTCCCCACCGTCGTCATGTCCGCTGCCCAGGATCCAGTCACGGCCCAGACTCCGTCGCAACTCTGTCAGCGCGCCCAGCGACTGCACGTAGTAGCCGGGCAGGATCGTGGCCATATACACGTTAGCCTCCATTTCGCCCAGGCCGTGCGACGTGTCCAGGGGTACGGCGTCGTACGCGTTGTCCGAGTGCTTCGTCCTGACGGGCGTCTTCTCGAGTGTCGGGCCCAAGATCCTGAAGATGGCGTCATCGAGGTGTTTGCTGTTGACGGTCGAGAGCAGCGCCGCCGTCGGCCGCGCGATGCTCGCCGGCGTGACCGCCGTCCCCGGGAACGTGCCGAACCATCCCAGCTGCGTGAGCGGATGCGTCCGCTGTAGGCGACGTTCCCCCTCTCCGTCCACTTCCGTCTTCCCTTCCTCTTCTTCCTCCACCGCCGGGCCGTGCTCGGTCGTGCCCAGCCAGCGCTGTATATCCTTCCCAAGACGTGCGTACATCTTGGCCTCCTTGGGGTTCCGTACTCTGACGAATCCCTCCGGAACATCTCCCTCTGCTTCCGCGTCCGCCTCCGCCTCATTCTCCTCCCGCACCAGCTCGGCATCGAACTCGATGCGCACGCCATTCGAATCCTCCAGCGACACGAGCCTCTCCACCTGCACATCTGCCTCCTCCAGCGCCTCCGCAGACACCCCGACGACGACCTTCTCAGGCGAGAGCGTACGCACGGGCGGGCCGTAGTAGCGTCGGTAGATCATGTAGGTATTCGTCGGCAGAGAGCAATCCTTCCGGCAGGTTCTCGCCCCACTGCTCGCGGACTCTGCGGACGTGGAGCTCGATCCGGTCTTCGTTGGCGTACGGGTCTGCCTCAACGTCGGCACCGGTGTTTAGCTGCCGGGTAGCGGGCGTTTTGCCATCGGTCCGGCCCCGTGGCACTGGCGAATGCCCTTCTCGCACTCGCTGATGAGATCCTCGATGAATCGTTCCCTGTTGTAGCCCTCGACCTGGCCCTCGAGCGGGCACAGCCCGGGGGGTGGAGTACCTCGCGCCACTCCCGCGATCCCTCGCAAACTTCAAGCGAGAAATTTCGGAGAAGAAGTGGACTGAGGCACGGTAGTGGGCTGGAGGCCGGATCTCCAAGACGAAATACCGGATGCCAAAAAGCCATAGGCTGGACGACACGGTGGCTGGGAGCACCAAGAGGCTCGCCTCAAGGTACTATCAGCTGAAAACGGGGCATGCCCGCGCCGGACAATACCTGCACTAGGCCAAGGTGCGCCCCACGGCCTCAGTGCTGGTGGTGCCGATGCCCCTCGCAAACAAGAGACCACCTCTTCAAGGTGTGTCCGGAATGGAAGATGCAGCAGAAAATTCTGTGGGCAGAGGTGCTGAAGGAGACCAAGAGATGGAAGAGCAGGTGGACGGTCCGGGTCCTGCTGGCCGATGGGAGATGTTGGCGGGCAGTACTGGACTTTCTCTCCTCTACGGATGTGGGAAGGCTGGTGCCGCCGCTGGAAGAGGAAGGCGACGTCGGAAGTGAGGTGTCTGAGTGGGAGCTCCGGGAGCGTCGGGAGCGGCAAGAGGAGCGGGAGGGGGAGGCGCTGGGTGCTGTGGGCAACATGGGCGACGGGAAGGAACTTCCGCTGTTCCTTCCCCCCCCCCCTCATTCATGGCATCGGCAGGCGAGAAGGAGTAGGGGACGGGTTACGCTTTTCTTTCGTTCTTGTGCTTGTGTACCAACACCACAAACCGTATCAGTACTAGGAAACCACATGTTACGTGACTTCTAATAGGCACTGTGCACAGAAAACATTTCCTTCAATTCAATAGCGACAAAAAGGTTCAATCACCCCAGTCAGTCCAACCATTTGCAGTTCAGCTATAAACTAGTCAATAATTCTCTAGTCCCATCCGAAACCCCAAATCCTGTCCTGTGATATAGCCAGCCATAAAATCGGGAATTATTTGTCTCTTCACAATCAGCAGTAGTATTTTTCCACAAACTTTCATCGCTGACAGCAAGAACGTATTGGTCCCACTTAGGACAAGAAACGGACTGTACATAATATCAGCATGATCTGGGTGGGTCGTATGCGAGTAATGAATAAACCAAAAATAAAAAGAATTGGTCCCACTTGTCGAAATTGGGGGAGTTGCTGTCCGAGGTGTTTCTGTCCGAGAGTGCCGTGGATTGCCCAGAAAACATTCTTGCGACATCGACCAGAATGGAAAAACGAGAATGGGGGTTTACTTGAGTTTCACAGGTATTTCCACCCAAACACTCGCAAGCCCCTATGCCTAAACAGGGTGGGATGCACTCACTCTCATTTGGAAGTACAACAGCACTGGTTCGTTGCTTGCGGTGAATGTGATGGCAAACAAGTCCACCAAGCAGATTGGATCCCTGTGGCTTTAAATAAATGCCGATGATATCCGGGTCGATACTTTGGGATCGAGACTGTTTCCGAAACAGGCTACCGAGTTCCGGCACATTGGAGGAAACTCGGTAAGGCTTGTTGCCTATTTTGATGGTAATGGCTGTCGATCGACCTAGCTTAGCTGCTTCGAAACGCCCGCCACTCTGGAAGACTATGTGCGTGTGGACCTCGAAAATCCAACCAGCAGACCTCTTGCTCTCGGCATTGCACTGAGGAAGTCGCACATCCTTTGGGTACCCCCTCCAGGGCAACGTCGGCCGTTGCCGCTCCAATTTTGTCGCCGATACCCGTGGTGGCGATGTCAAAACCAGGACGGATAGACACATACTTGAACCTCGCGAACCTCCAAAGATGTACCACAAAGGTAGTGGGACGCTGTTGACGCCATACTGCTCTGTGAAGAGCGCAATACCTACCGGGTTGCGTTTTTCAACAGTAGCTGGATTTTCCACTTAAGAACTCAGTCATCCTCTGAGATGCGGTCCTGCAGTGACTCGTCGACCTCTTCGCACACTTCTCGGGTGGGAGGATGTATTCGAAAAGCAATCCTGGAATTGGACCGTATTTTCTGAAGAGTGGTAACAATTATTTTTTTTTGTTTAATCATACTCGCATTTGACCTATATAGATCATGGCGGCGTACATTTTGCCCGGCCTTCCTGTCCGCAGTCCGCGCAGTGGTGGCTCATTGCAAGCCCTCCTTTTGCCCTCCGCCCAGGCCTGTCCCAAGAAAGAGTAGACGTGCCCAAGGAAATCAACAAAGGGAAGAAACAAAGGAAAACGCACCCCTTCCCCCTACTCCTCACCTGCCGATGCCATGAAGAAGGGCATGGGCAAGAACAGCGGTAGTTCCTCCCAAGCACCCGAGCCTCCCAGAGCATCCAGCACCTCCGCCTTCGCATCTTGTTCCTCTTCCTGCACCCGGCGCTCCCGGTGCTCCCATTCTGATGTCTAGCTGCCGGCACCGTTTTCTTCCACAGGTGGCATCCGCCTTCCCACATCTGTTGCGGTAAGGAAGTCCAGCACTGCACCTCTTGGCGGCAAGCAGGTCCCGGATCTTCCACTGGCTCTTCCACCTTCCCGTTGTTGGAAATGCTTCTCGCGCCGAGATGGTCTTTAGGTTTGGCACTTCTGCTTTACAGTTTTTTTGAGGACACGTTTACGCCAGAGCAGGGAAGTAAGAAGGCATATCTGCTGTTCTTCTTGTACTTCTCTTCATTACCCGACTCCTTCTGCACCTCCGCCCACAGCACCTTTTGCTGCAACTTCCATTCCAGGCACACCTTGAGGAGGTGGTCTCTCGTTTGCGAGGGGCACTAGCACCACCAGCACTGGGCATCGGGGTGGACCTTGGCCCAGTGTAGGTACTGTCCGATCTGGGTGTGGCCCATCTTCAGGTGGTAGAACCTTGAGGCAAACCTCCTGGTGCTGTCGGCTACCACGCTATCAGGCTTCTAGCTCTTCACCATACGGTACTTTGCCTTGGTGATGCGCCCCCCAGCCCATGACCGTGCCTCAGCCCACTTATTCTCTGAGATTTCCCGCTTGCCCATCTGTGAAGATTGTCACCCGGTCCGGGACCTATCCTCCTGATACCCATTCCAGTACGCGTGCAAGAGCAGTGCACTCCATATCGTAGGCTTCCTGGGTGTGGCTCATGTGGCACACGATGCCCTCCCAGGTCTGTCTGGTCTTCCACATCACCGGTATCCGGTAGCCCCATCCTCCATCCGTGACCCATCGGTGAACATTGTCAGTCCAGGCCGGGTCCTCTCTACCTCAGCCTTCGTCTCGGCTTCCTCCTCTTGTAGCAGTTCCATGTCAAAGTCCTCCGCCTCCTCTAGCAACTCCGTGCCCTCTGTTTGCCCACTGTGTGCGAGAGCATTTGTGAGCCGGCGCCCGATTTGTGTTGGGGCTCTCACCACCTCCCGTGCCTGGTCTCCCTGCAATAGGCTAAGCAGTCTCAGTCCAAAGTGCTGCTCTCTGGTTTCTAGCTGAGCCGCTGCTGCTCTGATGCCGGACTCCATCGAGAGAGCTCCCAGGTTGGTTGTTCGGAAGCAGCCTGTTGTTGATCGGGCCTCCCGGTTGGTGAGCTGCTGGATCTCCTCTGCCCGTCTTTGGGTTTCCATGGTGTAGTCCCCTTTCCACCAGAGCTCTGCCCCAAATATGGTGGTTGACTGAACACATGCCGTCATAACTTTTCTACAGTTGGCCGGTGATAGTCCCATCTGCCCTGTGAGCCACTGTAGCCTAGTCATTACCTTGCTGCCTTCCTTCATCCGGGTGGCATGGTGCTCCTTGAGTGAGAGCTGGGCATTGAGCCAGATTCGCAGCCAGAGTGTTAACAGTGTGTATCACTTCTTCTGTGAGATTCCCTTGTGACCCCAAGTTTAAATGTTAGTAAATAGGTTGAACAGGCCGCTCACATGCGAACACGCAACATGTGCACAAATGGGGAGGTAGGACTTACTTTTTTTTTTTTGTTTAGTCATTACTCGCATGTGACCTATGGAGATCATGGCAAGAATATATACAGTCCGTTTTCCTATCCGCTGTCTGCGCAGTGGTGGCTCGTTGCAAGCACCCCTTTACCCTCCGCCCTGGACTGTCCCACGAAAAAAAAAAAAAAGGTAGACATGCCCAAGGAAATTACCAAAGGGAAGAAACAAAGGAAAAGCGTACCACGTCCCCCTACCCCCTGCCTGTCGACGCCATGAAGTCAGGCGTGAGTAGGAACCGCTGTAGTTCCCCTCTGGTGTCCTGCTTCTCGGCCCCTGCCCCCTGCTCCTCCAGCCACTTCTACACCTCCAGCTCTGACACCGTGCTTACGGCGTCATCCTGCTCCACCACCGGCACCTGTCTGCCCACGTCCGTGGTCAAGAGGAAGTCCAGCACCACCTGGCTGCACCTCCCGTCGGCCAGTTCGTCCCACACCTTCTACCGATCCTTCCCTTTTCCAGTCTCCTTCTTCACTTCCGTCCACAGGATCTTCTGCTGCGGCTTCCACTCGGGGCACTCCTTGAACAGGTGGTCCTGGTTCTGCGTTCGGTACTGGTGCCACCAGCATTGCCGGGTTGGTCGGTTCTTTGTCTAGTTGAGCTACTGCCCCATTAGTTAGTACCCCGTCTTCAGCAAGTAGAACCACGAGGCGATCCTCTTGGAGCTGTTAGCAACTGCGCCATCAAGCTTTTGGCTGTTCAGCATGCGGTACTTCATTTTGGAGGTTTGGTTCCCAGTCCACTGGTGTGCCTCCACCCACTTCTTCTCTGAATCTTCCACTTAGTGTTTGCGAGTGATCGCAGGAGCAAAACAAGATTTTTCACCCCATGGGTGTCCGGTTTCCCTGCCCCAATCTTCGCCCACCTGTTGGCTTCCTCGTTGCCAGCTATGCCCTTGTGCGCCGGACACCACCAGATCTCAATGGTGATCCCTGGTCTCGCCCGATACAGTGTGGCAGTATGCTCCCACGCCCGAATGGTATATTGCTGTCCTGGGCCAGATCCGTCCGATGCCATTCATCTGATGGCCGCTTGCGCATCTCTGAAGATTGGCACCCGCTCCAGGGCGTATCCCCTGGTGGCCGATTCTAGCGCGCGGGCAATCGTGGTGCATTCCGTATCGTAGGCCTCCTGGTTGTGGCCAGGCCTCGTAACAGTCCGTCCTGCCCGGTCAGGCACGGCAGTCTTTTAGAACGGTCCCATCCTGGGCAGGGACCCCACTGTCCTAGTCTGTCCTGGTATAGGATTTGGACGGACTGCCGAAGACTGCTGGGCCCAGCGGGGCCCGGCGGGGCACCCCACTAGTGTAAAAAAATTTGGTTTAGGGTGAAAACTTTACTACGGCGGGGTATGCAAGACCGCACTCAGCAACCACTATGTATTCCTACCGCCATCCCGACCCAACACGCCAGACATCCAGCCCACGGCACTACCGCCACCACTCAGAACGCCTAACAGCTATCTCTGTACAGATACCTATACCGAAGACGAAGCACTCGATGATACTCATTCACCCTGAGGATTCGGCTTCTCAGTGACAACTCCTTGTCGATCCCGAATTACTCTCCCCACCAATGTGTGGCAGTGAGTCATGGACATACGGAGAGAAGATACATACCAGCAGCAATGAGGCTGCTGTGACTGAGCAGATGCTGAGCGAATTGACGAAGCATGTGGAGGAGACAAAGGCAGGTGGCGACAATGTGAGTGATATATAAAACCACAAAGATCGCAGAATATGAGCGCACGATTTCTCCTCTCTACCATCTCTTGTTCGATCACCGTGACAATTACGCATTTTTCCATCCCCTTTATGGTCCTCGGTAGCTAGTCATTGACTTTATTTCCGTACTATGTACTTGTTGGAATATAGGGATTGATAGAGATGAAGACTGCGAATTAATTGATTGATAAATAGTCGAAGTCAGAAAATTCTCACCATATACAACGAGCCTCGGGGACTGCCATGGGGAAAGGGCGGACTACTGTCTCCCGAGCTGGTGCTCCGAGATTCAGGCAACTGTCATCTCCGGTCCATCACCTCTAGACGCCCATTATTCTGACAGTAGTTGTGGTATACTGTGGCTCCCCACAGATACAACTGAATTAACAGCGTACCCGCCCCGAGAACGGAGATTGGAGTGGGGCAGGGGGGGCCGGACCCGGCCGGGTCCGGCAGTCCGTCCAGTCCTGACTGTAAAATGTCTACGGGACGGCCGTCTTCAGACTGCCGGAACGAGTGGTCATAGTCCAGTCCCGGGCAGGCCTCAAGACGGACAGGACGGACGATTGCAAGGCCTGATTGTGGCCCATGTGGGCTTTTATGCGCTCACAGGTTTGGCTGTTTCTCCACAGCACTGCGTACCCAGTAGCACCGGCGTCCAGACGGGACCCGCCCATGACTATTGTGAGCCCGGGCCAGGCCTTTTCCGCTGCTGCCTTGGCCTCCGCCTCCTCCTCCGGTAGCAATTCGGCGTCGAGGGTCTCCACTTCCTTGAGCAGAACTATGTTCTCCGTTGGCCCCCTGTGGGTGAGGGTGTTCGTAAGCCTTCATCCGATCCCCGTTGGGGCATCAACCCCGTATCGCACTTGGTCCCCCTGTGGCAGGCTCAGCAGTCATATCCCAAACCACTGCTGCCTGTTTTCCAGCTGCGCCGTCACTGCCCTGAGGCCGGACTCCATTGAAAGGGCTTCCAGATTGGTCATCCTGAAGCAGCCTGTTGTTACCCTGGCTTCCTGGTTGACCTACAGTTGCAGTTCGTCCATCTGGCCCATCATCCCCTGAACATGGTCTTCTTTCCACCAGAGTTCCGACCCAAACATGGCAAACGACTGGACCCATGCAGTCATGACTTTCCTGCAGTTGGCTGGTAACAACCCCATCTGCCCTGTGAGGCACTGGATTCTGGTCATAGGCTTCTGCCCATGCTTTAGCCTGGTGGCGTGGTGGTCCCTGAGTGTGAGCTGTGAGTCTAGCCATACTCCAAGCCACCTCGTTGCCATCTTATTGAATGGGACATGGCTGGCCCCAACTGTCACCTCCGCCGTGGGCACCTTCTTCTTTCTCCGGAACAGGGCTTCCTTGGACTTGCCGTGGTCAGAGGCCACACCATTGCCAGCGGCCCACTCAATTCAGGCAGTCGTTGCTGCAGAGAGCTTGTCTGCCACCACCATTTCATCCGTGTCGTCGGCCCACCAGCCGATGTCGTCCACGAAGGACAGGCCATAGATGGCTGGGAGGGTAGCTTCTATCAGATCAAAGATCCCCGACAGGTAAGTGACGAGAGGACAGGTGCCGCGAAAGATCCATTGAGTATGCCGGTATCCACCAGGTAGTTGAGCCTGCCAGGGAGTCGTGCCTTGCCACACTAGTCTACTTTTAGCTCTTTATAACTTCATTTTTCACACTATTTCTTTTTTTCAGGGGAAGCTTCAGAAGTAACAGTGCTAGCTGCTGGAATGCTTCACCTGCATCACTATCTACATAGCAGCAATGTCTACTAGCGAAACAATTTCCCAATGGCGATCTTCTCAATCCATTTCCCAATGGCATACCTAGTACCAGAACCAATCTGATTTTTAAATGCCTTCGATACATACAAGGACAAAATCATCCCTACAAAAAAGAATGCAGCATTGGTAGCAGAAATGAAGGTTTCTATATTCAAGCATCAGACTTGTGGACGGCTTTCAGCTGCAGAATATGGGAAGACTCGGCGGCTGCTGTTAGATGATGAGTAGGAGGTTTTGATATGGCGGTGTGAGATTTTGCAATGTGGTGGCTTTCCGCAAAGTATTAGAGACATGACAGCTATTACAGAGGAAATTCTGCACAAACGTGAACCGACTGCAAAAATTAGCCTATGGTGAGTGCAACGAAGTTTACATCAGTGCCGGCCAGATGTGGGAATTCGTTGGAGCCAGCAACTCAATCGCATCAGAGTTCCACACACAAACAACCACAATGGTGATATTATAGGGATAGAGGAGGAGGGGGAGATCGAAATCTGAGTAGTGTCTGAGTCCAAAGTGGACAAAGATCGCTGCAACCAGCTATATCTGAGGATCATTTCTAGCCCTTACTTGATTTTATCAGAGCAAAACTTGTTTCATATGATGAATTTATGTGTAAACAACAAGAATCCCTATAATCCGCTGCGGATCAGGACCCTGACATTTTGGAGTGCAAAAAAACCGGAGTGACGACACGCAGCCAGTACCGACTACATCTGAGGATTAATTTCAGCCATTACTCGACTGAATTGGATCAAAACTGGCTGAGTACAATGGGTTTATGTGCATCTACATTCAAAAAAATCTGGGCCACGCTAGTGATTAATAAACCACACTAGCCGTTTTGGCTTAGCGGGGCTCGACTAACTGGCAGGCTTGACTACCTGGCACACCAGTCAACATAACCAGATTGAAAATGCAGCTCACAACCGAGCAAGGCCCTTAGTCTAGTCTCACTCTCGTGTCTACAGCTACAATGAAGACGATGGCCACTCCCCTTACACCACATTACTTGGACCCAAACGTCCACATCAGCCTGACCAATAATCTGCCCGACCTGACCTCGACCGTGTCACAGGTGTGATCAGTAGTCCTCTTTGTCGGTACCGACCTCCCATCCCTCCACTTCAATCCAATCTATCTCACACATGCCTCCGTTTAGGAACAACCCACAATTCGTTCAACGGCTAAGCTGTTACACCCTATATACTACAGGGTCGGAATTCTGATACGGACCAGGCAGGAAGGTACCGGAAACTCATCACATGGTCTTATGACGGCATCCCAAGACCGGGCAACCGACACTGTCGTGGCTCAGCTCGGGTCAACCGACTCTGCGGCACCGGAGGACCCTGGGCCAAGTACTGGTGTAGACTGGGAAAGTGCAAGCACTGTCGCAAAGACAATCTTGGTGGTCATCATAAGCAGGACAAGCAATTGGAAGGAAAACAGGAACGCAAGGAGCAGCGAGTCTAGATCGCGGAATAGGAGCGGGGCTGTTTCCAGAGGCACGGCCCAGAGGAACAGCACCACAAGTCAGGAATCACTATATCGTCGCAGACGGCTCAAAGGCCCGAGGTGATACCGTTGCACCCTGTGGTCAGAAGACACGAGGGATGATGCTACCACTTGCATCCTCGTCATTGACACCCGATTATGGTGATGAACTCTGGGCTTTGCCAGCGCACGACAGCATGAGCGTATCCCCCACTTATCCGAGATGCTTACAACGATTATGATGCAGGGCATACACTGCACCAAGGCGAGGGACATCGAGTTGACCGAATACTGAAGCGGAGGCTTGACTTCAAGCCGATCCTGCAGTGCTGGGTAGCCCCAGACCAAGTACCGGCTTGTGTTCAGGAAAGTGCAAATGCCGCTACACGACCGCACCTCAGGAACAGTTCGAGAGTCTGACGGGAGCGATATGGGGCGGACATTTACCTTGGTGCCTGTTGTGGCCGAGAAGGATTAGCTAGTACGGTTGAGGGCTCATTGCTGCCAGCTCCGGTTGAGTAACAAAACGAACCCCGTGCGCAACCGAATCGCATCACCCAATCACGACGAGAGGACTTAAGGAGAGGCAGCTGCTCTGGCCACTCTCGGGATGATACGGGAAAAGCAGTACTTGCCAAGGCGAAGAATTTTCACATTGCAGGGTGGGGTAGTTCCCCGCAGCACGTGACTTTGCGCAGCCGGATACTTATACGACGACCCGCCGACGCACGGTTCTCATCAAATGATCAAGAGAACCATCGGAAGATTCATCAGAATCACCAAAAATGATCAATCGGAATCATCAATCAATCATCAACGGACCACCTCCTGGTCACCCAGACATCAAGTCAATGACCTTTCCCCTATAAGCGATCCTACAAACGATCCTACTAGCGATCCTATAAGCGATCCTACGAGCGATCCTATAAGCGATCCTACGAGCAATCCTATGAGCAATCTGTCAAGCGAGGCGTTGCCCCAGAGCTGCAAAAGATCCGAACATTACGCCTCATGCCGAGCCTACACCGTGCGCTGCGAGCAATAGCTAGCGAGACGATGGCTGATCGGGGAAGGAGATGGTAGGATACGTGAGGAGCTCGAGAGTCTAGGTGGGAGATAAAAAGCAGAGTTAACAAGGTATTACACCAAAGGGTAACAAAGGGAATAAGGTACAAGGAGAAAGGTAGCAATGGTAAGTCATGTGGACTAGGAATACCCAAAGACATCTCGGGACCCCGGAAAGCAGTTCCGCAAGAGAAAGTAAGGCAACGGTAACCTCGGCATAAGCGATGGCTAGGGTGGCGTACTAGGGCACAAACTGTCCAATACCACTACGTCGTCGTAGCTGGGTAGACCCAATACACTACCGACTCTTGTAGCCGCTGCATACGGGAATGAGATAAGGGGAAACACTAGCTCCCTGCAAGTCGCACGCCATAAGTGGGGCTCATGTCGCAAGACAGGTCTGAGAGAGTCTAGACAGGAGATAAGACCCAGAGTTAGGCCCTTACGGCCGAGGTGAGCGGACACAAGAATAACTCCAGAGAGGGGCCAGCGGCAAACTAGGAGGATGACGGGTTCCGGAAGAACCACGTCTCATTCTAACTAGAACCTTGAAAGGAATCCAGCATAGTCCGAAAGACTAGCGTCCAGTGGAATACGAGGTCGACGACTGATAGCTCCCACCCTTATCGCTAGAACCTGTCAGGATCAATCAAACCCACGCACCGGACCCTCTGCGGCCGCGCGTCTTGAGAATGAATCCCCGGCGTGATGACAGCGAGAAACAAAGAAAAAACACGTGACCCACAAGAGTTGCATATATACCGCTCGAAACTGCACAGACTTCCTTCCATTCCCCATCCTTGGATTCCACACTCAGAAACCACCGCGACACGACGAACCTAAGATTATTCCGCTGTGAATAAAGACCAATCGAACCTGACTCTACGATATCTTTACCTCCACCTACATCAGGAAAAAAAAAATTGCGTCCTGAGCGTCCGGACGCACTAGACACACAGGATGTTTTAGACGCAACCTGCTTAACTCAGACGCAGATTGCCACCGCATCTGCTTACCGGACAGTGTGTGGCAGGGCATTTTCCTTCTGGACGCAGCCATATCAGGGCATTTTCCTTCTGGACACAGCCGTGTCTGGGCATTTTCCGACCGGACGCGTCCGGACGATGCGTGTCATGGCACCACGTTTACGCGGGCTGTCAAGGAACGGAACATCGCCGCAAATACTCGGGTCGCATTCGCAAACACGCAGCGGGTTCCAGGCATAGTGACTCAGTCCAGTTCTATTCTTTATATCTACGGTATGTACATCAATATATGCTACTACACACTTCGCGTTTCCAGCAAAAGCACCCAGCGTCACCCCCATCGCTGCGATCATGACATGCAGTAATGCTGTTTTGAGATGCATAGCATTGCTCTGCGTGTCGGAAACAAAGGAAAGTTAGCAAATACGACACGACACGATGAGCACGACGACTACGAGGAGGATGGCGATGAGGACGCGGACGGCGAGGACGATAGCGAGTAGGACGCGGCGAGTATGATGGCGAGCTTTGTGACATGTTTAGCACAGCTCTCAGAGTGACAGAGACACCGGGAAGTTGTAGAATAAACAGTGACGAGTACGATGTCAATGAGGATGCCGGCGGCGAGGAAGATAGCGGGTAGGACGTGGCTACTATGAGAGCGAGTAAGACGCGGTGATGACGATAGTGAGTAGGACGCGGCGAATTTGATGGCGAGGTTTGGGACATGGTTAGCACAGCTCTCAGAGTGACAGGAACAGTGGCGGGAACTGGTACAATACGATGTGACAAGTACGATGTCGATGAGGAGGATGTCGATGAGTTTGATGGCAGTGAGGATGGCGGCGAGTATGATGGAAACGCGAAGAACGACGACGAGTATCTAGGACGAGGTGAAAGGAGAGGAAAAAAGGGGTCTACGTAGGAGCGATGAGCAAGCCGAACCTTGCGTAAGCACAAGTGTTAGTAATGGCTTGGCACTTTGCATTGACATCATACTTGCTGCGTCCTACTTGCTATCTTTCTTGCTCCCAGCAATATCATTGACATCGTACTCCTCACCTTGTATTGTACCACTTCCCGCCACTGTTCCTGTCACTCTGAGAGCTATGCTAACCATGTCCCAAACCTCGCCATCATACTCGCCGCGTCCTACTCACTATCGTCCTCGCCGCGTCTTTCTCGCTCTCATAGTCGCCACGTCCTACTTGCTATCATCCTCGCCGCCGGCGTCCTCATTGACATCGTACGCATCACTGTGTATTCTACAACTTCCCGGCGTCTCTGTCGCTCTGAGAGCTGCGCTAACCATGTCACAAAGCTCGTCATCATACTTGCCGCGTCCTACTCGCTATCGTCCTCTCCACGTCTTACTCGCTCTCATAGTCGCCACGTCCTACTCGCTGTCATCCTCGCCGCCGGTGTCCTCATTGACATCGTACTCGTCACTGTGTATTCTACAACTTCCCGGTGTCGCTGTCACTCTGAGAGCTGCGCTAACCATGTCACAAAGCTCGCCATCATACTCGCCACATCCTACTCACTATCGTCCTCGCCACGTCTTACTCGCTCTCATAGTCGCCACATCCTACTCGCTATCGTCCTCGCCGCCAGCGTCCTCATTGTCATCCTCCTCATAGTCGTCGTGCTCATCGCGTCGTGTCGTATTTGCCAACTTTTCTTTGTTTCCGACACGCAGAGCAATGCTACGCGCATCAAAACAGCATTACTGCATGTAATGATCGCGGTGATGGGTGTGATGCTGGGTGCTTTTGCTGGAAACGCGAAGTGTGTAGTAGCATATATAGATGTACATACCGTAGATATAAAGAATAGAACTGGACTGAGTCGCTATACCTGGAACCCGCTACGTGTTTGCGAATGCGACCCGAGTATTTCCTGTGATGTTCCGTGCCTTGACAGCCAGTGTGACCGTGCTGCCATGACACTCATCGTCCGGATGCGTCCAGTAGGAAAATGCCCTGACACAGCTGCGTCCAGAAGGAAAATGCCCTAACACTGCTGCGTCCAGAAGGAAAATGCCCTGACACAGTGCGTCCAGAATGAAAATGCGCTGCCACGCTCCGTCCGGTAAGCAGATGCCGTGGCGATCTGCGTCCGGACGCACAGTGCCATGGCGAGCTGCGTCCAAATTCACATTGCCTGTGTGTTTTGCGTTGGGAGCAGTATGTGCACTGACAGGGTGCATCCAGAGCGTCCTGCGCACCTGGTGCGTCTGGACGCAGCCTGTGTGTCCGGACGTAGATTTTTTTTCCTGATGTCCATACTCGCATACCCAGGTGTCACACTATAATCTTGGTTCATAAGTTACCGTCGATTGACCACCTTATGCCCTCGTTTGAACAAGACCACTTCTTCCTTCTCGAACTAGCAAGCATCCTCAAACCACTCTCAACCCAGCACTACGACCAAAGTTACGACTCGTTCGCTGCAGTCCTCACAGAAGAAGCCTGGGACAAACACATAGACGACACCCAACCCACCGAAGCCATCATTGAGTGTTGACCCATATCGTGGTACATGGCGCACTGGTGGCAGTGCACGATTTCCAACACAATCGTTGACTGTAACGGTTACGAGTTCCAAGAATTGTTCGATTATGACTTCTTTGACGATTACACCATTTACACCGGGCACCACCTCGACCTATACTAAAGATGACGGAGTCCAACATCGACATGCTCTGCCTGGAATACCCCCGAACGGCGCTGGAGGTCTACAATGATACGGAGACCGACCAACCAACAATTGACCTCCCGAACCCCACCGCATGGGTTTGACTGCTGGTCACCCAACACCAGCAGGCCCAATGGGACCTAGAACAGCTCCAGAGGCTGTGCGGCGACACTTATGACAGGGCCGACCGGCGAATCGTGGCCATCAAGCGGAACTATCAACTCCTCACCCAAGCCCTCGAGTATGTCTACAAGACGGCCAAGGTCAACACGACTGTATCCCACGAATGGATGCAGACCGAGCTGATGCGCACCCCTAGTGCAGCTCAGAAATTCACCACCGATATATGGACGGCGATTACCTCCCACGACGAGGACCTGACCGAAAAGGAAGGCCATCAGGTTACCCGAATGAGCGGGCTAAACGACACGGTGCAATTTTTCCAGGTGGCCGACCGAAAACAGGCAGAAGAACAGCAGACCTGGAACGACAACTGCGAACGGTGGGCCCGAACCCAGCAGGAGGAAACAGAGGGGCTGGCCAGATCTCAATGGCAGCTGAGTACAGATGTAGGAGGAGGATTCCAGACGTCGTGGATGCCACGCCTAGAGTGGCTAGCATGGCCACTAGCATGGCTCCTAGAGTTTGTGGGACTTAGCAGATGGCTGCCCTAAGGGCTTCTGTAGATAGACAGTCACACACTAACACTAGCACACGGACACTTGTATAAGTGTCCAGTGCTCCCCTCTTTAGAATGGACATGTTTCTCGCTACCCCTCAACTGGTAGCAACACTTTATTTTCTCTGCCCCGTACGACCAGCGGCGAGCATTCTTTATTTCCCTGCCCCGCACAACCAGCGACGAGCAGAATAAGGGCGCAGAAACATCAAGATCCTGAGAGGACAACGAGAAAATCAGGGAAATGAGGAATACAAGCGACGAGACACGGGACGGCCCAGCAAACGGACTCGCGCGTGAAAAGTAGCTGCGGGAGGGCACAGCGAGTGGTAAGCACGGGGGCCGGCGTTTTGGGGCCCATACCTTATGTCTCACCAAGCTGTTTCCAGTCACATACAGTGCGCTGACCTTCAAGAAAAAGATACTCACACGCCATACACACACGCCGTATTCAAACGCTGTATTCACACGCCATACATACACACCGTACACACACGCCGTCCAGCATTCTCAACTACCCGTTCACTGGGCTGAGATACAGCCTATACAATGGGTTCATTGGGCGGATTCGAGAAGAATTTGAGCGAATCGAGTGGATTCGGGAAGAAATCGAACGCCGTATTCACATGCCGTACACACACGCCGTATTCACACGCTGTATTCACACGCCGTACACACATGCCGTACACACATGCCGTTCAGCAGTCTCAACTACCCGTTCACCGGGCTGAGTTACTGCCTATATAACCCGTTCATCGGGCAGAAGCGCTGAGCAATTCCAAAGCGCAGTGAGCCTTTCCAAAGTGCGGCGGACATTTCCAAAGCGCGGCGAGCATTCCCAAAGCACAGCAAGCATTTCCAAAGCACGGCGGGCATTTCCCAAGCGCGGCGAGCATTTCCAAAAGCACGGCGAGCATTTCCAAAGTGAGGCAGGCATTTCCAAAGCACGGCGAGCATTTCCAAAGCGCGGCGAGCATTTCCAACGCGCGGCGAGAATTTCCAAAGCACGGCAAGCATTTCCAAAGCATGGCGAGCATTTCCAAAGCACGGCGAGCATTTCCCAAGCATGGCGAGCATTTCCAAAGTGCGGCGGGCATTTCCAAAGCACGGCGAGCATTTCCAAAGCGCAGCGGACATTACCCAAGCGCGGCGAGCATTTCCAAAAGTGTGGCGAGCAAAATAGAGCATGCCGAAACAGCGAGCAATGTCAAACACCCCGAAATTCTGGCTGGGGCCAGGCGAGCTACTAGAGTGGATTGGTGAGGCGAACCTCTCGCGCGATGAAAACTCAGTAGTTATAGCTGTTTCAGCTGATGCGGTCCTGAATGCCGATGCTCAGTGGTACGAGAGTCACTGGGAAGCCTCTGTGGAGATGGCAGTCTGGAAGCGGCGCTGCGATCACCTCTTGGTTATCAGCTGTAACACCTGGGTACGCGAGTACGGAGGCGGAGATAAAGATATTGTAGAGTCAGGTTCGATTTCTTTATTCACAGTGGAATAACCTTAGGTTCGTCGTGTCGGGGTGTTTCGTGAGTGTGGTATCCGAGGATGGGGAATGGAAGGTGGTCGGTGGAGTTTCCGTGCGGTATATATGCCTTTTTTTTCCCTTTGTCATGTGGTTCCTTTCTTCCCGTCGTCACGTCGGGGATCCCAGTCTCAAGACGCGCAACCTCAGAGAGCTCCACACACGAGTGAGGTTGGTCCTGACCGGTTCCAGCGATAAGGGTGGAGGCTAACAGTCAGCGACCTCGTATTTCCCCCCAGCGCTAGTCTTTCGGACTATACGGGCTTCGTATCGAGGTTGTAGTCAGGATCGGTCGTAACTCTTTCGGAGTTCGCCGTCCCTCTTAGTTTGCCGCTGGCTCCGCTCCAGAGTTATCCTTTCGTCCGTTCGTTTCAGCCGTAAGGTCCTAACTCCGGGTCTTATCTCCCGTCTAGACTCTCCCAGACCTGTCTTGCAACATGGGCCCCGCTTATGGCGTGCGACCTGCAGGAAGCTAGTTCTGCCCTTATCTCGTTCTCGTATGCAGCGGCTACAAGAGTCGGTAGTGTGTCGGGTCTACCCAGCGGGCTGGCCTAAGATCCATCACCCGCTGAGGCTACCCTCTGCTCCACCTGTTCTTGCCGAACTGCTTTCCGAGGCCTCGAGATCTTTATCAGGGATCCCTAGTCACGTGACTTACCATTTTGCTACCTTTCTCTTTGTACCTTTTTCCCCTTTGTTACCCTTGGGTGTAACACTACTCCCCCTCTTTCTTAGCTTCGGCCCGAAGCTGATTTATCCTGACTCCTTCTCTTTCTTCGTGTGAATTTGGTGGAATGCAGTCCTCCAGCCCCTGCATCCCTCCGGCCGCCTGGTCCCAAAGAAAACCCTCCCACAGAAAAAACTTTGGAACCAATTCGTTTGACGGCCGGCCCTCGGATCTGGGTGGTCTTCCGACCGGTCCAGGATCCGACTGTCGGAGTGGTGCAAAGGAGACCAGGGAACAGCGGCGTTCTCCCAAAGAGGTGATCAGAAGACGGGTTGACCTGGCAGGCCGGTGTAGCAGGGGATCAGAACGGCCATACAGTAGTCTCGCCGCCAGAGCCGGTCAAAACCAGTGGCTCTTAACCGGCCAACCATGCCTCGCCACAGTTAAAGGACGGCCGCTGTTTCTTCCTGGGATTACAATACCTTTGCTCTTCTGCTCGTTGAAAAAGATCTTTGTATGGATGAAGTCCTCCTCCCCTTCATCCTACTACCCCCCGATCGTGCTTCAACCCCTTCGGCTTCGTCATGCGCCCGGGGCGGATCGGAGTCTAGCTCTCGGTGAGCCGGTAGTCCCTCGGCGTGTCTGGATTTCGTCGGTGAAACTCTCGGAGTTTCTCCTGGCCGCCTATTAAAAAGTTATCATATGGTTCTTCTGTCCAGTCCTTCCGGTCCGGGTAGTCGAGCCATTTGACAAGGTACAGGACGCGGTGCCCTTTCCTGGTGCTCCCAAGGACCTCGTCAACATCGTATTCCTCGCTATGTTTGATATCGTCGGCCTCTCGGAGGATCTTCAAGGGGTCCGGTGGTGCTCAGTGTTCGCTGGTTCGATAGGGTTAGGGTAGTGACACATGAAAGAGGTTGTGAATCTTCTATTTCTGAGGCAGCGTAAGTCAAACTGCGAGGGGCGAGACGATCTTTTCCACCTGGAAGGGGCCATGATTCTTGTGATCCAACTTCCAGGAGGGGCGGCGCGTCTTGATGTTGCGCCCGTTGAGCATTACCAAGTCTCCGATCTGGTATTTCGGGGGCTTGGTGCGCTGGGGGTCCGTGTAGCAGTGCATTCGTTCGTGTGCCGCTACCAGTCGTTCGGCGGATGCCTTGTGTACCGCATTCATCTAGTGGGCGTAAATCTTGCTGACGGGGTTCAAGGGTCCCAAGGCGGCTGGGTCGGAGGACACAGGATGGAATCCGTAGTTAGCGTAGAACAGAGACATCCCATTGCCCATGGTAATCGAATTGTTGTAGGAAAACTCCGCCATCGGGAGTACGCCTACCCAGTTGTCCTGTTCGTGGCCGACGAACGCCCAGAGGTACGCTTCGATCGTCTGGTTCAGGCGTTCTGTTTGTCCGTCGGTTTGGGGATGGAAGGCCGTTAACATTCTTGGGCGGATGCTGTATAGCCGCAGGAATTCTTGCCACATCTTGGAGGTAAACCGTGAGTCTCGGTCCGAGATGATGTCTGAGGGTAGTCTGTGGTGTTTCCAGACTTCCCGGGCGAAGATGACCGCCAGGTCGGCTGCCGTCTTCTTTGCTTTTCCAAGGGGGAGAAAATGCGCCATCTTTGTGAATCGGTCTTTAACCACCCACAATTGGTCGCATCCTTCTCAGAGTGGCAGTTCCGTAATGAAGTCCATTGCGATGGACTGCCAGGGGGCATACGGTAGTTCCAAGGGGGAGGAAAGTCTGTACGGTTGGTGCCAGGCCTCCTTGTTCTTCTGGCATTTGGGGCAGCTGCGGATGAAGTCGATAATTCTTTCGTTCATTTTTGGCCACCAGAATTTGCGCCAAATTATCTCGATCGTTTTGTCCTGGCCCATGTGGGTGGCGACCCGCATGTCGTGTTCTGATTCGAGAATCAGGGTTTTTGAGGTTGCCATCCTCCGGGATCCAGAGCATACCCTTTCGGTAGAGTAGCCCCTCCTTGATCTCGAGGACCTCTTCCGTCCTGACCTTTCGGTCTCTATGCCGCGCCTCACGAGGGCGGGCAGCTTCCTCCTCGACCTTCCGGTCATTCAGTGCCGCATTCCCCAGCACTGCTTCCAGTTCCTTTACCGCGTCTTGGTATTCATGGTCCTTTTTTCCTTGCCTTTTTGACTGCTTCCACGAATTCTTCTGACCATTGCCGCGGTGGGAGTGAAACCAACCTTGCCGAAGAGCAGATAAATGTTCTTTCTCGTCTGTCTGTTTTTTCGAAGTCTGGTTCCGCGAAGTTGTCTTTTCGCAAAACTGTTGTAATCGGCTGGTTTTCACTCCCCCCCTTTTCAGGGCGGTACTCCGAACGCCTTGAAAGAGCATCTGGTTTCCCATTTCGGTTTCCTGGTCGGTAGTAAATGCGGAAGTCGATGCCGGACAATTCCTGTGCCCACCGTGCCTGGCGTCAGTTGATTAACTTCGTGGTTGTGAAGTACTCGAGGTTCTGGTGATCGCTGAACACCTGGACCTGATTTGTTGCTCCTTCGCAGTACCGGCGCCACTGTTTGAAGGCATCGACGATTGCCAGAAGTTCCTTGTCGTGGATTTTGTATTTGATTTCCGCCGGCTGGAACTTCCGGGACTGGAAGGCGACCGGGTGTAGTCTTACTTCCTCGTCTCTTTGTGACAGGACGGCGCCGATGGCAAAGTCGGAGGTGTCTGTTTCGATGACCACAGGTTTGGTGGCGTCGAAATGGGCAAGTATTGGTGCCGTCGTGAACCATTGCTTCAGCTCTTGAAAGGCTTCTTCCGACTGTTGGTTCCATTCCCACTCCTTTTTTCCCCCTTTCGTTAGTTCCGTTAGGGGCCTGGCAACTCGGGAGTAGTCCTTGATGAAGCGTCGGTAAAAATTGGCAAATCCCAAGAAGGACTGCACTTCCGTTAGCAATGCCAGAGTCTTCCAGTCCAGCACTGCCTCCACTTTTCCTCTTGCCATTTGGATTCCATCCTGCCCAATAACATATCCCAGGAACTCCACTTACTGGGTCTTCCAGATGCACTTGTCTGGTGAGACTGCCAGTCGGTTTTCCTGCAGCCTTCTCAATACTTCCTTGACCCATTGATCGTGCTCCTCCTCAGTTTTTGCATAGATCAAGAAATCGTATATGTAAACCGGGAAGCCCAAGTCGATCATGTCGGAGAAGACGTGGTTCATCATGTCCTGGAAGGTTGACGGAGCATTGGTCGGTCCAAATGGCATGACTTGGAATTCTTACAGCCCATAACGAGTTCGGAAGGCTGTTTTCCATTCGTCGCCTTCCCGGATGCGGATCAGGTTAAACCCATTCTTTAGATCCAGCTTGGTGAACCATCTGGCTCCTTGTACTCGGTCCTGTAGTTCCTGCATCAGAGGGAGGGGGTACCGATTGGGAATCGTTATCCGGTTGAGGGCTCGGTAATCGACGCACAGCCGGAGTCCCTTCCCGTTTGGCTTTGGTACAAACAAAATCTTGGATCCCGCCAGTGAGGTGGACCTCCGAATTTTGCCTGTCCTTAACATTTCCTTGAGCCACTCCCTGAGGGTCTGGAGCTCGTACTCCGAGAGGGGGTAGATCGGTCCCCAGGGGGTGGTTTCTCCTTCCTTAAGGTCGATCTTGCAATCATATGGCCGGTGTGCTGGTAGCGCTTCTGCCGCTTCCTGGCCCATGATGTCGAGATACCCTCTAAATTCCTTAGGGATCTGGTCCCGAGGGTCCTCTGCTATCGCTGAGACATACCCGATGACTTTGGCTCCCGGGTCCAGGGCAACCGTCTCTTCAAGGGATAGAGCGAATTCCGCGGTTTCGAATCGCGTGCATTTCTCTAGGCAATTGTGGCTGCTGAAGCGGAGTTCTTCTGAGTCCCATGCGCCCTGGGGGGGGTGCTTCGCAATCCACCAGAATGGCAGGAAGAGGTCAACTTCCGGTTCCAATGGTGCGACCTCGAACACCTCCCGGGAATAGTGCTTCCGATGCTGGAGTAGGAGCGGCTCAGTGTACTCCATTCCTGCCCCTTTGACTTCTTCCCCTGAGCAGTTCAGTAGTGGGGCTGCCTCGCTTGTGCAGATTCGGGGTATGTCGAGCTGCTCGGTGATCCTCGTGCTAATCAGAGGTACTGAGCAACCGGTGTCGAGTAGGACCCGCACCGCATGTTGGGTCAGGCCCCATGAAATGATCATAGTGGTGATCGGTCTTTTGCCGCACTGTGGTTTGTTCGTGGACTTTTCGGGCGACGCTTTGTTAGGCTTTAGCCTTCTTCGTTGTCTATCCTGTGAGGTTCCAGTACTTGGTTCCTCCGGACCCTTTCGTTTTCGGTTTGTTCCACAAATTATTGGGAAGGACCTGGGGTGCGGCGAGCCCCGTCCTTCTAAAAATCCGAGTCGTCTTGCCAGGCTTACCGCAGCGTTATGGCCGCGGCTTCCCGCATGTCCTCGTCCTTGATTTTGACATGGACAGCTTTGGCTTGTTTGGGGGCTGGAGCCTCCTCGGCCTCCTCCCCTCTCTTCTTTTTCCCTTGGATCGAGCTTGCCTGCTTCGGGGCTTCTGGTAGCTCCGTGCCCTTGACTGTTGTTCGGGCGTAGCAGTCCTGGGTGGTGTGGTTGTCCCGGCCACACCTCCAGCAGTTGGCTTTGCTGTTCTTGTGGGGGTCGATCTCGTTTTGTGGGACCGCTTTGAAGGCGTTGCCACCGCTTCCCCAGTGGCTCTCCGCCCATGTTTTCCTTGGCTTTTCAGCCTTGCCCCCCGAGTCAGACTTCCCAGCCTGCTTGGGGCCACCGCTCTCCTTGCCCTTTCGGGCATTGCCTGGATTTTTCCCATCCGGGCCGTCCTTCCGTCCTGCACCGTTCCCGGGCTGCGCCTCGCGGGCCGCCTTTAGGGCCTTTCTTCGTTCCACGTGAAGACTGGCATTGTAGGTGGCCATGAGGAAGTGTTCATCGCCTATGAACTCCTCCATATAATGGGCGAAGCGCATGTCCAGGATATTGTCGGGTATGGCCTGGTCGATCTTCTCCCTTAATCCTTCGCCGGTGGCTCGGGCGTAGACATTCAAGGCGCAGAATTCGGTGAAGTATACCTTGATGTTGCCTTTGTACCGCAGCTGACTGAGCTTTAGCTGGGCGTTCGCGGCTTCCCTGGTGTCTCGAAATTCGGCCCGGAATGCCGCAGTGTATCGGGCTGAGGTGTCCCGGTCCGCCATTGTCCTTCGTGGGTGCTGGTGCCAGGCTTTTGCGGTGTCCGACAGCAGTGTTCCCACCCAAGCGATTTTCTGGGCGTCGAGGGTTTCCGGGTAGAACCTGATGTACTCAAGAACCGATTCCCACCAGACATTGAACGCCGAGGTGGGTTTCCCGTCGAAGGATTCTGGGTTCTTCAGCTTGAGTTGGGAAGTATTGGTTCTTACCTCCGGGGCCCTTTGGTCGGTCCGGGCTGCCGCGATGCCTTCCCCCACAAGTTGAGTGATTTCTCCTGGGGTGAGCATGGTGGCAATATGCCCTTCTTGAAGTGGGGTGGTTCCCAGTGGAGGCCTTCCGGTCACCGGGTTTCGTCATCTCTCCGGGACTGTATACAGGTTGTTGTCGTTGTTGCCCGGGCTTCCATTCCCGGTGGGGTTCTCTGGTTCCGGGGATGGAGACCGGAGTACCAACCTTGTTCGGGGTCGTCTTGGGGGGTCTCCTCCAGCCCCTCCCGCCGCCGCTTCCAGGGTTCCTTCCCTTGAAGCAGGGAGGGGGACGTCCTTTGGGAGAGCCGACTGTAGGTAAGTGGGCGTGGTGGTCGCCTGTTCAATGGCAATTACCTCCGTGCGCAGCCGTTGCTGTTCTTCGGCCAGTCGCTCGGTTTCCTTTTGTTGGGTCATGGCCCACTTTTCGCAGTTGATGTTCCAGGTCCCATTGAGCCTGCTGGTGCTGCGTAACCCGCAGTCGGACCCAAGCAGTGGGGTTTGGGAGGTCGATCGTCGGTTGATCGGTTTCGGTGTCGTTATATACTTCCAACGCTGTCCGGGGGTACTCCTGCCGGATCATTTCGACATTTGATTCCGTCATCCTTCAGTATAGGTCCAGAAAGTGTCCTGTGTAGATCGTTTCGTCGTCGTAAAATGTGTAGTCACAGATTTCTGGGAATTCGTATCCGTCGAGGCCAGCGCTTAGATTGTTAAGCGCGCAGTTGAACCAGTACTGAGTGTACCAGTTTTCGGGGGTGCAATCGATTGCTTCGGAGGGTATTGCTTCGTCGATTTCTTCGTTCCACTTTTCGTAGCTCGAAATCTCACTGTCGATTGAGGAGAAGGTGTAGTCGAGCGAGTATTGAGATGTGGGTTTGAATATGTGGGAGAGTTCGAGCAGGTAGAAGTGGTCGTGCTCGAACGAGGGCATGTGTAGGTATAAATCGAAGGTGACTTGTGAACCAAGATTATAGTGTGACACCTGGGTACGCGAGTACGGAGGCGGAGGTAAAGATATTGTAGAGTCAGGTTCGATTTCTTTATTCACAGCGGAATAATCTTAGGTTCGTCGTGTCGGGGTGTTTCGTAAGTGTGGTATCCGAGAATGGGGAATGGACGGTGGTCGGTGGAGTTTCCGTGCGGTATATATGCCTTTTTTTTTCCCTTTGTCATGTGGTTCCTTTCTTCCCGTCGTCACGTTGGGGATCCCAGTCTCAAGACGCGCGACCTCAGAGAGCTCCATACACGAGTGAGGTTGGTCCTGACCGGTTCCAGCGATAAGGGTGGAGGCTAACAGTCAGCGACCTCGTATTTCCCCCCGGCGCTAGTCTTTCGGACTATGCGGGCTTCATATTGAGGTCCTAGTCAGGATCAGTCTTAACTCTTTCAGAGTTCGCCATCCCTCTTAGTTTGCCGCTGGCCCCGCTCCGGAGTTATCCTTTCGTCCGTTCGTTTCGGCCGTAAGGTCCTAACTCCGGGTCTTATCTCCCGTCTAGACTCTCCCAGACCTGTCTTGCAACATGGGCCCCACTTATGGCGTGCGACCTGCAGGAAGCTAGTTCTGCCCTTATCTCGTTCTCGTATGCAGCAGCTACAAGAGTCGGTAGTGCATCGGGTCTACCCGGCAGGCTGGCCTAAGATCCATCACCCGCTGAGGTTACCCTCTGCTCCACCTGTTCTTGCCGAACTGCTTTCCGAGACCCCAAGATCTTTATCAGGATCCCTAGTCACGTGACTTACCGTTTTGCTACCTTTCTCTTTCTACCTTTTTCCCCTTTGTTACCCTTGGGTGTAACATCAGCGAACAAGCCACAAAACTAAACACTGGGACCTTGAGCCAAAACCTGATCGTTCAAAAAATTAAACTGTATGAGCCAAAGAGATTTGATGGTTCCCAGGACATGGAGGTTGTCGGTCAATATCTTGAAGATGTTCAGCACTTCGTTCGACAGGGTGGAGCAGTCTGTCAAGGGGCATCCGAAGACAACCAGAAGATCGACACCTTCTGGCGTTTTCTCACAGCCAAGGTGTTCCACTGGTTCGAGAACAGCATGAAGAAACAGGGTGTGGACGCTATTCCTCCGGAGGAGTACAATTACAATATCACACGGGATGACATGAAGGTCCGCTTCAAGCGCCAGTACGTTCCGGAATGGGCTCTCTCGGTAATCCGCCGCGAATGGCATAAAGTACAGGGACAAATGTTTCTGTACAGGGGCCGTTTTACACCAAAAATGCCCATTTTCACACAACCAAAAACCACTCTTTACTTGACGGAAAAAAACTGTGCGTTTCACAGACGTCTTAGAATCGTAAGAATCATCATCTATAAAAATCTTGACAACTTTTATTTTATATTGGTGGCGCACGAAATTGTGTTATGCACGAGTTGAAACGTGACTTCGGATTTTGTTTGGGACTCTCATACAAAAATATTACACAGCAACCAGTTTCAACACCAACTTTTCTCCCATATGGCATTACTCAACCACAATGACTTAGAATTGCATGCCGATTTTTTA
>Ga0307508_10001410_pt1 | contig 27053 bp, 30 predicted proteins | sample 9_EM_MG_FD_203089 | JGI IMG/M metagenome (GOLD analysis project Ga0307508, IMG submission 203089) | Populus trichocarpa ectomycorrhiza microbial communities from riparian zone in the Pacific Northwest, United States - 9_EM | ecosystem: Host-associated > Plants > Roots > Unclassified | place...
CTCGTGTTGGTTGCCAGAGTCATCGAAATGGGAACGGCGCGCTGGGGGTGGTCGTAGCTATGGCTGGCTTGTCCATGAGCACATTGTCCTCTGGATGACCGATGCTCCGGGGGTTGAGGATTCCGTTACGTGTATCGTTGCATGTCTCGCTGAATAGTTGCCTGTTCTTTTGATATTACCATGTCGCTCTTTCCGTTGGGCTCTACTTTTGTTTTCATTTTCGCATTACGTCGACACCTTTTTCTCCCCTGTGGTGATGATGATGATGATGATTCATTAATTGTATGCGATCGTATTGGATCATGGCGACATTATATACAGTCCTTTCCTGTTCACTGTCGACTGTGATCTCCCACAGTCCGCCAGCGGCGGTGGCAGCTACCCCTTCCCCCCCTTTCCCCGGCCTGTCCCGTGAAAGAGAAAATAGAAAAGCAAGCAGTTAGGAAACCAATCAATGAGATGAAGGAGAGACATTGATCGAAAATGGTGGAAAGCCCGTGGCGGCTAAGAGCGCCTCGATTCACGCCCGCCTACCCGCCTCCTGCACTCACTTTGCTTCCTCCTCCTCGCTCAACTGTTTCGTCGCCCTCGCCCCGTTTCGGTGGCATTGCGCACGGTCCCACCCTACTTCCCACCTTCGTGCTGCGCAAAAAGTCCAGGATCACGCTGGTGTACAGTCCGTTTGCGAACAGGTCCCGGATCGTCAATCGGTCCTTTCCCCTTCCCGTCTCCTTTCGTGCCTCCGCTCACGAGATCTTCTGTTGTGGCTTCGATTCCTTGCAGTGCTTGAACCAGGTTCCTCTCGTCTGTGTCATGTAGCGACATCTTCCACACTCTGCTATGTCTGTGTTCTGCATCCATTCGAGGTATTGCCCTGTGCGGCAGTGACCCGTTCGGAGTTGGTGAAAGCGTGCTGCCAGACGTTTTGGCGCGCTCTCCACCATTCGATTCGGCCGCTGGCTCGCGGACAGCCTGTACTACTTTCGTTTGACTCGCTCTTCATCCAAGCTCCTTGCTTCGGCCGAATTCTTCTCTGCGATCTCCCTCTTCAGGTTCGCTAGAGATCTGGGAGGGCATTTTACGTGCCCAATACCGATCCCCGTAGTTCAGTTGCGCCTGGCTGTCCTGCCACTATTCTTCTCTAGCAGCCTGTGCACCTGCGAAGAAGGTGACGGCTTCCGGGGTTGTTCTTTTCCTTGCCGCCAGCTCCACGGCTGTCCCCACTACTGCGCATTCCGCATCGAAGGCCTCCTGATTGTATCCCATGTGGGTCTTGACACCTAGCCACTTGCTTCTGTTCCTCCATGCCACCGCACATCCAACTGCCCGCCCCACTGCTGGCCCTCGACCCATTCGTGAAGATGGTTAGCCCTGCTGCTTTTCTCTTTCCGCTTCTGTTTTTGCCTTCTCCTTCTTTTCATCAGATCCAGAAGCACCAGGCTCTCCGGGTAATCTGACCTTACCCACGGTACAAGTGCGGTAGTCTCGCAGAATTGTAAGTAAGCGGGTTCCGTGACTGCCAACCGGGTGACATCGCCGATCGCGGTGCTGTTGGGCTCAACTGTGAGGTGGACGTCGACAACGAGGCGATAGAAGAGGGGGGAAATGGCTGCAACCGCGGAGAGAGACTGCGCATTCATTGCACCCGGACTATCCAGATCATGCCGGATCATGCCAAATTTTCCTCGCCGGGAAGACTAGTGGAGGCAAACTGCCGTATTAGTCAGTACCACACTGCCAGTTCCATTCCATAATAAACAAGACAACAAACGTAGTTAACACGCGGTTCAGGTCGGTAGGCAAAGGACAGGGAAGGTGATATAGAGTATCTTTCGGGAAATGGTGATAGTGACCGGGTGATTGGTGGGTACGAACAGAATGAAGAGTTTACCAATACTCCATAACGAGCCAAGTCTGGCGGGGCTGACTAACCCCCGCCTCCCCCGCAGAACGCCACTATCCCATGACTCCTGATACTACAAATTTCCCCGGTGTTCAGGGAACTAGCCACCCGAAACATGCCTCTCTGGAGGTTACACTTCCACACCATCCATTCACCTCGTCAGACCACCTCTTCTGCACCACCTGCCTCCGCCCTTGTGAGGCTAGTATAGCCTCGCTGTATCGCGCATTTGCAAAGTGTTTTGCCACATTCCACTGCCGTGGAGATGCGAATTTTCCGGACCTCACCGACACGTTGTCCGTTGCCCCCGCCATGATTTGTCAGCAATACCTGCAGTGGTGTTCTGCCGTCTGGGCATTACAAGTTATCAGCTGCGTGCACTTTAACGATGGCCGCTGGCGCATCAGGTTCCCATAAATCTGATCTAAAAGGGTCCAAAAATCTTGACTCCTGATGTCGGACCGATGGCTTTCTCTCGTTGGTACGCACCATCTGATTAACCCGTCAGCTTGACCACACAGGAAAAACAGAAGAAGCGAGCAAGGGATACTAAGCGGTATCAGAGCGCGAAAGATGAGCAAGTGAAATAGAAGGTGCAGTAGCAGTCAAACAGGTGAGGAAACCGATGGCGATGCCGTGCCAAGTAGCAATGAGGTGGGGGTGGCGGTATTGGCCTTCGTAACCGGAAAAATGCCCGTGACCAACGAGGAAGTTTGAGGCAGCCCATTGTGGGCAACTAGTTGAGGAAGCCGGTGCCGTCGTGAGTAGTCGTGAGGTGATGGGAAGGGTGAGCTACTTAGAATAGGGTAGAAGCCCACGAGCGACGGTGAACTTTGAGGTAGTGGTGCAATTGCATTACAACAGGTAGCCAAACAATTGCCGCTGCCGTGAAAATCGGTCGGGAGGCTGCTAGGGATCTGGCCTGGTGGCGGTGGTGGTATGTCGACATATGGATCGAGGCCACTTGCAAGCCGCGAGACTCCGTGGCGCAACGGTAGCGCGTCAGATTCCAGACCTGAAGGCTGCGTGTTCAAATCACGTCGGGGTCAGCCCATGGCACTTGTGCTTGCAATTTTTTGATGCCTCGGGCTCTTCGGCTACGCATGTATGGAGTGAGCCTCTGTGAGAAAAAGCAACGGAATTCCTATGTACCCTATCACTCGAATATCTTGGACGCGGTAGAACTCAGGAACCTGCACCGAGGAACTGCGAGGTAGTGCTTGCAGTAGCGGGGCTCGGAAGCAAAACCGAAGCCAGCGTGACCACTTTTCAGTCGATTATCTACCGTAGCACGAGTGGCTTTTCCCATGACGAAGATACCCATGCACGTGCATATCCTCGAGTATGCTGGAAATGTGGCTGTCGGATCTGCCAGTTAGTCGAACTAAGTACGCGGAACGTAGGTGTCGGAAGATAGGGGACAATATAGAAGAAAATGACGTGATTGGTTATTACATCGAGAGGAACCTTCTATCTGTACAACGGGCCTGAGGGACTCACCATTGCGAAAGGATGGAAAGACTTATGCAAGGCCCCGATGAAGATCACGGGTGAAAGGAAGGTGGAATCGAGAGAGAATGTGAGGGAGTTGTCGATACCCAATGATTGGCGGATTCTGTCCGGCAAGTATGATGTACATGATTAGGTGACAAAATCAACAGCGTCGGCTTCCACTTGTACACCCGGTACTATCCTACCCACGCCCGACGTTAGACTATGAGAAAGTCCAGTACCGCCTGACTGCACCTCTTATGGGCGAAGAGCTCGCGGATCCTCCACCGGCTCTTCCACCGCCCTGTCTCCTTCCTCGCTGCGCGCCCAGAGGATCTTCTGCTCCCCCTTCCACTTCGGACACACCTTGAAGAGGTGCTTGTCTGCGAGGGGCACTAGCACCACCAGCATTGTGTTTGCAGAGTGGGTAGCCAAGCCGAAGCCATCGCCGAGGCGGGCAACTGAGAGGGAGAAAGCGGGTGGCTGGGTGGTGTTGCCGTCGGTATGGGGTTGGCTGAAATGATGGTAGTAGCAGGCACAAACGAAGCCCTCGATCGAGGATTTTTGTTGTAGCGGGTAACGTAGTATGCGCGAGCGTAGCCAGTAGGTGTTGCTGATTGGGATGGGTTGGATGCGGCGATGGGAGTAGCACATAGAATCAAAGCCCTCCACCGAGGATGTTTGTGGTAGCGGTTACCGTAGTTTGAGAGGGGGTAGAGCAAAGCCGAAGCCATCGCCGAGGCCGGCAACTGAGGGAGAAGGCGAGGTACTTGGTGGTGGCGCCGGTGGGATTGGGTTGGCAGTGGTGGTGGGAGCAGCAGGCAGAAACCAAGGAAGACGAAAGAAGCGGTAACACAGCCCAGACCCATCCCGCTGGCTCCATCGTTCCTGCCTCTTTCAACCCGTCCTTCGCCTCGCAGTCACGCCACACTGCACGCACAACCGCCACACAGTGCTCCGCGAGCACGAACCGTCGCCCAGCTCTGCCCGGGAACTCTCCGATTCTGTCCGGACCACTCCGCTCTTCGCTCTCGCCTCCGACCGCGACCTCAAGTGCGACTTCTGCCGGTGGAACCGGGCGACGCTGTCTGCGTTTGCTGGAGCCGTTCCAGCGCGCGCTCAACGCCGAGCCGGAGGAGCTGCAGAAGATGCTCGCCCAGGAGCAGCTGCAGATCCTCGCCCAGGAGCAGCAGCAGAGGGAGCGCAAGGCGGAGGAGGATTGCAGAATGTGGGAGAGGCGGGAGGACGAGCGACGCGGGAAGAGGAGGAGGGCGGGAGCGCATGAGGGCAATGCGGGAGCCTCGACGCGGCAAGGGCGACAAGTTTGAGAAGAAACCAAAGGCCGACCAGCGGCCGTCGGGCTCCGAAACCAGCACGACCGCCGGTGGCAAGAGGAGGAGGAAAAAACGGAAAGTTCGTGAAAGCCGGCTCCGCGGACCAGTCGTCAGAATGATCGATGTCAATTCGCCAACCCGTTGCCCGCTCGCTATGCGCTACCTCAAACTGCCATGTCGGTCACGAGCTTTTCCCCCTTCGTACCACCTCCTCCTGCTCCTCCGACTCCCGAATGCTCGCGACCTCCTTGACTTCGCCTGCATCAGCCGCTCCTCCGATACAGCAGCTGCTACCTCGCTCTTCCTCGACGGTCACGGTCATCTCCCCGTCACTACCACTTACCTACGCCTCTGCCTTCCAGTTCGCGCTATCTAAGTGGCATCCGCATCTTCACTTGCCCTGGCCGCCGCGGCACCCGCCACCCCACACCCCCGCGGCGGTTTCGCGCCTGTCGCACGACTACCACTAGATTTTGCCTCCCCTCCAATCCCTGGAAACTCCTACTATCACCCCATCTCCTTCCCCAAATCGTGTTTGCCTAACTCGACAGTGGTATCGGAATGGTTTACCCGGTCCCCTGCTAAGGCACACACTAACTAACGCTCTCTAGGTGGCTGCGGGCTTGACTCCCTCCTACTACCACCACTACCACCTGCTCCACTCCACGTTTGCCGCCAACATGTTTGGTGATGAAGTCCCCCACGATGCCTCCCACCTGCTCCACTCCACGTTTGCCGCCAACATGTTTGGTGGTGAAGTCCCCTACAATGCCTCCCACGTGCTCCACTCCACGTTTACCGCCAACATGTTTGGTGATGAAGTCCCCTACACGCGCGATGGCATCTTCATTGGTTTGGCTACCCGCTCCGCCACTTAGGCACACACTGTCTCAAACTGCCAAATCGCCGACTAACCTGGGTTGTCGTTAGTACAGCTGCTGTCTCCAGCGAAACAGCCCGCGGGACCACCCGGGCCGCCCAGGAGCCCCGAAGACGCAATGCACCTCACGATTGGCCGCCACGGCATCGACGTCTGCCTGCTTCGCTGCCCCTTGCTGCAATGTATTCTGCTGTGATCAGTGGTCAGATCTCCTGCCATTTGACGAATGTTCGGTTATTTTATTAGTGTTTTGAGTGCGGCACCCTTGGAACTGCGTATTGACCCTGGTGAGATGGCAGCGTTGTGGAGTGAGTAGAATCAAAAATGGCGAACTGGCAGCCCCGTGCAATGCGCCCGCATCTGCGCATGCGTTACCTGACCCTTCTCCTGTCTTTGCTCACGCGCCTACACTCATTATTCTCAGTGCAGCCCCTCGATGGACAGTTGCAACCGCTAGTAAAGGCCTCACTCCTCCACGGTTCCTCCGTTCGCCTCGACCGGGTTCCAATGTCACCCCCATCGTCAAGCCTGCTGTCAAGCTACCAACACGCAATCGACATGGCCAGAGTGGTAACCAGACACGGCCAAATGAGGGCTTAATTTAGACACTTTCTCAGACTGTCCTGACTCCATCGGTTGCGAACCTTTCAAGTCACCACTGTTATCCCACCGCAAGAAGACCGGCCACCCCGCTGTTTTCGCGAACGCCGATTACATTACTGCAGCCAGGGGCCTGACGAAGCAAATGGGAATTCTAAATTGAACAATGTGGCGAGGCTTTTACTAGCGCTTACAACTGTCCATCGAGGGGCTGCAATGAGAATAATGAGTGTAGGCCCGTGTGCGAAGTGACGGAAAAACGGCAGGTAACGCATGCGGTAGTTGTGGGCGAATTCCACGGGACCGTCAGTTCGCAATCTTGGGTTGCAAGACATTCTGCGACGCTGCTATCACGTGAAGGTCAGTACAAATATTCGCGCGTGCCGCATTGAAATCACTAATGCATTACCAGATGCCGAAGAGCCAGAAGCCCGATGGCACGGTGGCAGGCGGTACCAAGAGGCTCGCTTTGTGGTTCCAGCAGGTCAGGACGGGGCACTGTCAATCCCGACAGTACCTCAATTCGACCAAGAACCGGTCCACCCCGCAATGCTGGTGGTGCCAGTACCCGACCTAGACCCGTGGGCACCTCCTCAAGGAGTTTCTCGAGTGTAATGCTCAGCAGAAGATCCTGTGGGCGGAGATGTGGAAGGAGACCGGGTGGTGAAGGTTAGTTGGTAGATCCGACCCCATCTGGCGGATGAGTGGTGCAGCCGGGTGGTACTAGACTTCCTCACCTCCACGGACGTGGCAAGGCAGGTGCCAGCTGAGGAGGGATACGCCATCAGTGAGGTGTCCATGGTGGAGCTGCGGTTGTGGGTGGAGGAGCATGGAGCGTGAGCCAAGGGTCAGGGCTATTCCTACCCACGCCTGACTTCGCGGTGTCCACAGGAGACAACTAGGCGAGATTGTTCTTCCCTTTCTTTTGTCCTTTCCATTGTAATTTCCTTGGTGCGCCTCACATCTTCTGGGACAGGCCTGCGCGTCCTCCTGCCATCATCACGGCCAACCCCATCCCAATCGCAAAATCTCCTGGCTACCATCTCTGCAACTACGGTAACCGCTACCATAAACATCCACGGTCGAGGGCTTTGTTGCTGACTCCTACTGCCATCACCACAGCCAACCCCATCCCAATCGGCAACCTCACCTGGCTACCATCTCTCCAACGACGGTAACCGCTACCACAAAAATCCACCGGGTGACATTCGCGACAAGCTGGCAAACACCTATAGGAATGCCGGTCAGAACTGGCCGCCTGGGCCATGGATGGTTGGCGGTGCAAACACTCCCGCTGCCCTCATCACTCCGCCCGCCGCCCCCGCCGCTGCACACGTTGTTGCACCAACCCCACGAGCCGAGTTACCAGCAACTGTCTTCCAGTTCTTCGTCATCGACCCTGATGTGCAGAAGCCTCGACAGCGATGTACCGATTCTCAGAGCGGTGGTTCCACCTCCCGGCATAGGCGGTCTTCCTCGCACGGAGGCAACAGCAGCGCTCCGCAACCGCTGAGGGGTGCCGGCGGGGACGATAGCGATCTTGAGGACGATACCGGACCCTTGAGGGATGAACCGGACTCGTACAAATGGCGATTTCCGGCCAACAGGAACTGGATCCGGGAGTTCGAATATCACGATCTTTCGAGACACGGGCGCTTCACATTGGGTCAGTTCGTAGCGAAATTCCTTCACAAAATCCCTGGTGGCCGGACTATCCGAGCTCTTTATGGCGCTTTGGGCAACCTTAGTAGTGGTTCGGGCAACTTTGTGGATCCTGGGATCAGCCCTGTTGGATCAATCGTGGGATTGGACGATGACGACGGGTTTAGTGCATGGCTGTCAATCACCAAGCACTTGCAGCAGCCACTCGGGATTGCAATCATCCTGCATCGGAACTGTCCCACCGACTCGCCCACCCGAGGGCAGGATCTGCTCTCGGATCAAGCAGGCCTGTTGGCGCAGGACCTTTTGGACGAAATCACGGACTACCCTTACGACTCTGAATGTCCTGACGCCAACTCCAAGAGTCGCAAGAAGGTTGGAAAGCCGAGGTCCGCCGATGGTTGGATTAAAGCCGTCAACAAGTATGGCCGCCGGGTTCGGCAAAATCGATGGGTGCTGAATCGGCTAAGAGAGTGGGCGAGCACTCAGGCTTACGGGCCGCAGCCTGCGCCGCCGGAAGCATCCGTCACCATGGAGGAAGCCATCTGCTTTCCGGGTGAAGCCTGCTACCGCCCCCGGATGAACCTGGGTCAGCACTTCGCTGCCAAGCAGCAGTACATCGCTTTGGATCGCGACGACCTGGCGTACCGCAAGTGGGAAGCCGCCAATCCACGCCCTCCCAATTACCCACGGCTAGTCGGTAGCGACGAGGAATTGTCAAACTAGTGAGTGCGTCGAACGATTTTTCGGGTTGCAGCTAGAAACTCGATCTGTTCCCTATGTTCGGGTTCCCTATGCTTGAATTGGATTTAGATTGTATTTCTTTCGCGTGGTTGGGTGAGCGGTGATGACAACTCTGCGGGTTGTAGCGTTACCGCGTTTGACTGCCGGAGTGTACGCGCGGGTGTGGCTTCGTCGGAGAGCTCAGTGGCTTTAGGTTGGGTTTTCGGTTCGGTATTTCGTTTTGCCTTCTTCGTTAACGGATTTTAGGTGATTTACAGATGGGCGACTCCGATCTTTCCGGGTTTCGGAGCAGTTTTTGAATGGTATCAATCCCTATTTTCAGCTCCGGGTATCTCGTGTGCTCCTGCGGCGTTCTCCCAGCTCGCAGGCAATGACCGAGCAAAACCGCGATGGCAAACCGATCATCACACTGGATACTATAACAAAAATCGGGTGGAATTGCCACCGTATCCGTTCTGCACTGGGCCGGGTCGAGTGTCAGCACGTTCTTAAGATTTCACCGTCTACTAAAAGTCTGAAAGCCCGTCCGGCTGCGAGCTGCATTTTCAATCTATCGCACAAAATTTAAATGCTGCTTGAAACCCTTGGTTTCAGGGAGATGGGTGAGTGTTCGGCAGACCACTTGAGTTCAGAAAATTGCATGCTGTCGGCTGGGTCACGGTGCGCTGGGCTCTACCAAAAACCGCCGGCACACACCAGCGTGTGGCCCCCTGAGCCAACCATGCCATCACGCCTACGATATCCAACTGCCACCAAACACCATTCTTAGCCCAGCAAGGCGGTTTGTCGTTGATCTAATCTCCCAATAGAGCACGCTGAAAGACAAACCACACTACCACACGTCAGCGATTACTGGGAAAAAATATGTCGAGCATCTTCTGGAGAGCAACGACTACTGATGTCCTAGCCAGGCCACGCAAAACAGTTTCGGCACTGCGTGATTGGTACCTGTGGATACAGGGGAGGTGGAAAGTCGGTTGTTCGGGTTATGATTGCATAACTTGTTTTAGCAAATATAAATTCAATTTTTAGCTTAGTCGTCTAAAAGTCGTGATTTATAACGTGTAACCTGTGTTTGAATCCCACTTGTACCCGTGACCTTCCTCGAAAACATAAGCTCAGACCAGAATGAAGTAAAGAAAAAAATATATAAAAAAATAGAATAATTAGAACAAACAAAACAAATGGAACATGTGGAATATGTGGAATAAATGGAATTAAAAAAGAAAAGAAAAAGAGGAGAAAGAAGAAAAAACCCCGAGTTTTTTAATGCTGGTATCGCAAGTGGATACGGTATGGATACGGTGTGTAGCCCGCATGGGAACCTGAGATCACAGCACGATCACACCAGTATCGGTGCCGGATCTACAAGAATCTTGTACATCGCACTTGCCGGATAGAATCCGCCAATCATTGCGTATCGAAAACTGCCTCACATTCTCACTTCTCCACCTTCCTTTCTTAACTACAAAACGCGAAATCGCTAACTACCACCAATCAACCCTGACAAAAAAAATACGCTTCAGAACCAAGAAAAAAAACGGCCCAAATAAAGACTGGAGACAGTGGTGTTTGCCATCCAAAGGCATGAGGACTCGCCGACGAGCGAGGCGTTAGGAATTCTGCCAGGAAGCCGTCTGGAGGAATGTAGAGCAGACTCTCCCAGTAAGATTTTTTAGGGTCAGGAGTACGTAGCAACCACCAGGAATAATATTCCTTAGGTCCACGTTGGAGGCAATGTTGTCGTCAGGAGGGATGAATAGCAGACTCGCGGAATAGGATTTTTTCCATAAGGAAGGACGTATCTCTGAGATCCACGGTCGAGGCGACATTGTCGTCAGGAGGAATGTAAAACAGACTCGTGGAATAGGGTTTTTTTTCGACAGGAGGAACGTATCTCTGTGATGCGCCATTGAGGCAACGTTCGCCAGGTTGAATAGATAGCACACTCGCGGAAAAGGATTCTTTTCGACAGGAGGAATGTATCTCTGTGATGCGCTGCTGAGGCAACGTTGTCGCCAGGAGGAATGAATAGCAGACTCGTGGAATAAGATTTTTCTCGACAGGAGGAATGTATCTCTGTGATGCACGGTCCATGCGACTTTGTCGTCGGGAGGGGTGAGTGGAGGACTCCAGCAATTGAATTTGTTGTAGTGGCGATCAAGGCAACTTTGTCCTCGGGGGGAATACAGTAGCAAAACAGACGGATAATGTTAGGTGTTTACGGTCGCCGGAATGGTGTCGTCATCAACCCGTTGCAGACTCTTGCAAATGTGATTCGGCTCTGCGATCGGCGTGAAGAATGGCGTGTGCTTGCGCACTGGCCGACGCGGAATTGGCTGCCGGCACCCAGAACAGATAAGCTCGCTCGCGGAATACGATCATTCTCTCGGCAGGAGGAATGTCACGGGTAGTATTGGGCGTCTTCATCTCCTTTCGTGGCGTCTGTGGGACCTTTGGCGGCACCGGCTCTCTGTGATGCACGGTCGAAGCGACGTTGTCGACAGGAGGAATGTATCTCTGTGATGCGGTCGATGCGACGTGGTCGTCGGGAAGGGAGAGTGGAGGACTCCAGCAATTGAATTTGTTGTAGTGACGGTCAAGGCAACTTTGTCCTCGGGGGGAATACAGTAGCAAAACACACGGATAATGTTAGGTGTTTACGGTCGCCGGAATGGTGTCATCATCAACCCGTTGCAGACTCTTGCAAATGTGATTCGGCTCTGCGATCGGCGTGAAGAATGGCGTGTGCTTGCGCACTGGCCGACGCGGAATTGGCTGTCGGCACCCAGAACGTTTTTTTTCGACAGGAGGAACGTATCTCTGTGATGCGCCATTGAGGCAACGTTCGCCAGGTTGAATAGATAGCACACTCGCGGAAAAGGATTCTTTTCGACAGGAGGAATGTATCTCTGTGATGAGGTCGATGCGATGTTGCTGACAGGAGGAATGTATCTCTGTGATGCGGTCAATGCGACGTTGTCGTCGGGAAGGGAGAGTGGAGGACTCCAGCAATTGAATTTGTTGTAGTGACGATCAAGGCAACTTTGTCCTCAGGGGGAAGACAGTAGCAAAATACACGGTTCGCTCACGGAATAGGATTTTTTTCGACCGGAGGAATGTATCTCTGTGATGCGGTCGGTGCGACTTTGTCGACAGGAGGAATGTATCTCTGTGATGCCGTCGATGCGACGTTGTCGACAGGAGGAATGTATCTCTGTGATGAGGTCGATGCGATGTTGCTGACAGGAGGAATGTATCTCTGTGATGCGGTCGATGCGACGTTGTCGTCGGGAAGGGAGAGTGGAGGACTCCGGCGATTGAATTTGTTGTAGTGACGATCAAGGCAACTTTGTCCTCAGGGGGAAGACAGTAGCAAAATACACGGTTCGCTCGCGGAATAGGATTTTTTTTCGACAGGAGGAATGTATCTCTGTGATGCGGTCGGTGAGACTTTGTCGACAGGAGGAATGTATCTCTGTGGTGCGGTCAATGCGACGTTGTCGACAGGAGGAATGTATCTCTGTGATGCGGTCGATGCGACGTTGTCGTCGGGAGGGTGAGTGGAGGACTCCAGCAATTGAATTTGTAGTGACGATCAAGGCAACTTTGTCCTCGGGGTGAATACAGTAGTAAAATACACGGAAAATGTTAGGCGTTTGCGGCCGCAGGAATGGTGTCGGCATCAACTCGCTGTGCGCTGAGAATTGTATCTTCGAGTCCACGGTCGATTCGGCGTGGCGATCGGCGTGAAGAATGGCGTGTGCTTGCTTGCATCCCGCTGGCCGACGCGGAATTGGCCCCTTGCCTGGTCGCCCGAAGTCGAAGCAACGCCGCCGCCAGGGAGGAAGGTAGTGTGACCCATAGATCACGTTGGTCAAAGGCATAATCCAGTGAACCTCGCCCTGCCTGGGCCATTGAAAAGTATGACGGGGCCATAGAAAAGAGGAGAAGCTCAGGCTCGCCGTCCGACGTCGTTCAACTCGTAGCACCTGTCACGGGACACAGGTTTGTAGGTCTCAGGTCGATGGTTCTGAGGAGGCAGTTTTTCCAACTGGTTTTCCGGATGGAAAAGGTGAAATCCTAGTGCCACTAGCATCATGTAGTTCATGGCTGAGTCTCTGAGGTAGTCCGTCCTTCCAACGGGTTTTCGGATGGATAAGGTGAATTTCTAGCGCCGGCAGCATCACTTAGTCCATGGATGAGCACCTGAAGTAGGCCAGCCGTCCAACGGGTTTTCGCATGGATGTTTCTATTTCCATCGCCACCCGAAACCTTCCGACAGGCTTGCACTCCTCCAAATTTCCCCGGCATTTCGAGCTCATGGGTTGGCAGAAAGTTGCCTTCCTTCCACTCCATCGACACCATTCGCAGCTGCGATCGGGTGAGGATTGCCGTGCACGCATCCACATCGCCTGGCTAGCTTGCCAAAGCGCCTTGCCAATCCCGGTCAGGTTGTCTGGTGGTCCTCGAGGGGCCGTTGTCGTCAGCTGATCTGTCGAGGAGATTAGCGATCGAAGCCACAAAAATAGTAGCTAGGTACTTCGGTGATGCTCACTCTGCCTGACGCGAGATAACTGGCAGTGCTCTCCATAGTCCACGCCGGCCACACCGCCGCATGTCGTCTCGGAAGCGTCGTGCCTTCCTTCGTGGCGAATGGGTGACACTCGCTGAGGCCACGTCTTCTCCCCTTCGTCGGTGTCTGTTCGCCCACCGGCCACCCTCGGAATCCAAAAGTGGTGCTGGCCTAGCGGTGAGGATAGTACCCCATGCAGAGGAGTTCGGTGTCAACGCGGGCACAGCCATGCAGGAATAACGACCGCCCACGCGGCGACTTCGCTCGAACCTAAAGTATTTGTAGGTGCAGAATTGTCGCTGTCTGGGGTGCTTGCGAGCGTTGGTGTTCGGGTCAGGGTGGGCGGTTCGGGACAATTTATATCTGGCCAGAGGTCGCCGCTTCTGCTATTTGTGCGGTCATCATCAGTGCGTGATAAGTCGTCTTGTGTTGCGTTCATACATAGCTGGACAAAGCCTGGCAATCAGACAATGGGGAGAGGAGAGGAGGGAAAGGGTCACATGGATAGTGAGCATGCTAGCATATGACGAGAAATGCACATTCCTATGGGTGGATTCACTACATCGTACTCCAACAGGAACACCACCACCCCAGGAGCGCGAAGGCTATCTATTCTAGGTTGGACCTATTCCTGCACGTGCAAGACAAATTGAGATAGAGTATCAGCTCGCTCTTCTTCCCTCAATTCGCTCTCCAGTGCCTACTCGTGACCAAAAATGGAATATACGAATGGCCGCACAAACCACCAGCTCGACCGCACCCCAGAACGAACAAAGGAAGTATGGACAGAGCGAAGGCTTTTGCAAATCCTAACGCGAAGTGGACGAGGAGGAAACAAAGGACTCTCGATCTGTTTCAGGTGACCACGCTCAGGTAGATGCACACAAAGGACGAACCTCAGATCGTCACGATAGCATCACGGCGGACTAGGAACTCGGACATTCCGGAAGAAGCACGCGTCGAGGTGAACGGAAGTAAAGGGCTTCGGGGAACCGAGCGGAACCGATCACCATCAGAGACTGGTACCTCGCCGAGATCGTGGCAGCTTTTCAGATACGTGGCCGATGAAGAAGCAGCATCATTTCACCTTCAGATCCGCCCTTGATGGCGTCCACGCCGCAACGATCCTGTCACGGGCGACTGAGGTCAATTTGGACACGGAGGCAGCCTCACCAGGAAGTTCCTAGTGGAATATAGCGATTGGTGGAGATAAAAGGAGTGAAATTAATTGATTGATACATACAGAAACAAAAAATAGGGTATTATCAATCAACCAGCAATACAGCATTCTCCCTATCAAAAGCAATTCTGCGGGACGACATTATTCTAAGCTATTGCGTTTGGACCATCAGATACATATCAAATGATTATTGTAATCTGATAAGCATTGAATTAGGATCCATAGCACCCAAGCACATACCTTTAGAATGCAGAATCGAAGCTTCCTCATCGTATTTTACAAAACTGAATACTATAACGATGCGGCACGATGCGGCACCATAAGGCATGAATCGTATACCAGTTGCTTCCGCACCCCCTAAATCACTACGCAGTGCTCGCTAACACCCGAGCAATACACCGCGGATGCCAAAACGATCATAACACTGGATACTATAGCAAAGGCGGGGTGCAATTGCTACGGTATCCGTCCAGCACTTGGCCGGGTCGAGTATCAGCACGGTCTTAAGTTTTCGCCGTCTAATAACTGTCTGAAAGCCTGTTCGGCTGCGAGCTGCATTTTCAATCCACCTCACAAAATTTAGATGCCGCCAACAGCCCCCGGTCCCCGGGCGATGGGTGAGTGTCCGGCACACCCCTCCGAGCCCAGAAAACTGCATATCGTCGGACGGGTCGCGCTGCGGTGGGCTCTACCAAAAACCGCCAGCACACACCAGCGTGGCCCCCTGAGCCAACCATGCCATCACGCCTACGATATCCAACTGCCACCAATCACCATTCCTTAGCACAGCAAGGCAGTTTGCCGTTGGTCTAATCTCCCAATACCAGAGCACGCTGAAAGACAAACCGCCCTACCACACGTCTGCGATTACTGGGAAAAAATATGTCGAGCATCTTCTGGAGAGCAACGACTACCGATGTCCTAGCCAGGCCACGCAAAACAATTTCGGCACTGCACGACTGGTACCTGTGGAAACAGGGGAGGTGGAAAGTCGGTTGTCCGGGTTAAGATTGCCCAACTTGTTTTAGCAAATATAAATTCAATTTTTAGCTTAGTCGTCTAAAAGTCGTGATTTATAATGTGTAACCCGTGTTCGAATTCCGCTTGTACCGTGACTTTCCTGGAAAACATATCTAACCTTTAGACCAGAATAAAGAAACAATAGAACAAATAGAACAAATAGGGCACATAGAACAAATAGAGCAAATCGAACGGATGAAGAATGAAAATGGAATTAAAAAAGAAAAAGAGAAGAGAATAAGAAAACCCATTTTTTTTTAATGCTAGTATCGCGAGTGGATGCGGTATCGATAGAGTACGCAGCCCGCAGCGGAACCTCAGATCAGAGCACGATCACACCAGCATCGCCACCTGATCTAAAAGAATTTGAGTATCAATTTCGATTCGTGTTGATCAGTAAAACGGAAGTAAGGCGGGGGTGTTTATCAGTGGGTAGCGAACTGGCGAAGGGTCCAATCTGGGCTCATAATTTCATGGAAAATACTTACTCAGTGACCGATAGACATGAAGAGGGTGAATTGATTACTTAATGCATGGTCGCTAGCAGCACATTCTCTCTATTTACAACGGGCGTCGGGGCAGCGTCAGGGAAGACGATAGATCATGGCGGCGTATATTTTACCCAGGGTTCCCCTCCGTGGTCCGCGCGGTGGCGGCACGTTGCTACATACCTCCCCTTAGCCCTCCGCCCAGGCCTCTCCCCGGGAATTTTTGAAGCGCACCAAGGAAATTACAAAAGAAAGACAAAGGGGAGAACAAAGGAAAGCCGGCCCCCCAACCCCTACTGGATGGCTCCCCCCCATCCCCCAATTCCCCCACGACACCCAGCCCGTCCGCCTCCGCTTCCTACTCCTCCTCCCACTCCCGGAGCTCCCACTCTGACACCTCACCCCCGGCGTAGAAGAAGCGCCACTGTGACAACCTGTGCCGGCTCTTGAGTTCGTAGAGCACCGGAACAACTATCTACGTGGATACTGACCTACAGATTGTGATCACAACCCTCACGGACCACTACCCGGATAGGTCCTAGATCCTCTCCTCAGTACAGCCTCCCGCTCGATCGCTGCTTTGCATTTTAATTAATACTAACCACCCTCATAGTTGTCAACCTTCCGCGATTGTGCGATTTATCGTGCGATTTGCTGTTTAAATCACTGTTCTCATGTAGGTCCAACTTCTTCTTCAAGTATTGCCGCAAACACTCATTAAAGTACAACTGCTGCAGTTGTGATTCCATCTACCATGAATGCTGCCGGAGCCCGAAGGGCAAGACCCAAGGCGGACGAATATCTGAGATACTTTGACATTGGTCCAAAGAAAGCAGAAGCTTTTGTCAGGAAGCGAATCGCAATGCATATCCAGATTACTGGCATGTACTTAATTGCTTGGGACCACCAACCGTTCCGAATCCTTTTGGATGCGATCGCCAACCACGACCCGTTTCTCACGCCCTTTTTTAGCGTCCTCAATACCGTCAATATTGATTGGACATCCCCAGTGAAGCCCAACCATGACACAGGAAAGAAGGCATGGCGGCTCGCAATCACCTACATCGGTGACATTCGTGACAAGCTGGCAAACACCTATAGGAATGCCGGTCAGAACTGGCCGCCTGGGCCATGGATGGTTGGCGGTGCGAACACTCCCGCTGCCCTCATCACTCCGCCCGCCGTCCCCGCCGCTGCACACGTTGTTGCACCAACCCCACGAGCCGAGTTACCAGCAACTGTCTTCCAGTTCTTCGTCATCGACCCTGATGTGCAGAAGCCTCGACAGCGATGCGCCGATTCTCAGAGCGGTGGTTCCACCTCGCGGCATAGGCGGTCTTCCTCGCACGGAGGCAACAGCAGCGCTCCGCAACCGCGGAGGGGTGCTGGCGGGGACGATAGCGATCTTGAGGACGATACCGGACCCTTGAGCGATGAACCGGACTCGTACAAATGGCGATTTCCGGCCAACAGGAACTGGATCCAGGAGTTCGAATATCACGATCTTTCGAGACACGGGCGCTTCACATTGGGTCAGTTCGTAGCGAAATTCCTTCACAAAATCCCTGGTGGCCGGACTATCCGAGCTCTTTATGGCGCTTTGGGCAACCTTAGTAGTGGTTCGGGCAACTTTGTGGATCCTGGGATCAGCCCTGTTGGATCAATCGTGGGATTGGACGATGACGACGGGTTTAGTGCATGGCTGTCAATCACCAAGCACTTGCAGCAGCCACTCGGGATTGCAATCATCCTGCATCGGAACTGTCCCACCGACTCGCCCACCCGAGGGCAGGATCTGCTCTCGGATCAAGCAGGCCTGTTGGCGCAGGACCTTTTGGACGAAATCACGGACTACCCTTACGACTCTGAATGTCCTGACGCCAACTCCAAGAGTCGCAAGAAGGTTGGAAAGCCGAGGTCCGCCGATGGTTGGATTAAAGCCGTCAACAAGTATGGCCGCCGGGTTCGGCAAAATCGATGGGTGCTGAATCGGCTAAGAGAGTGGGCGAGCACTCAGGCTTACGGGCCGCAGCCTGCGCCGCCGGAAGCATCCGTCACCATGGAGGAAGCCATCTGCTTTCCGGGTGAAGCCTGCTACCGCCCCCGGATGAACCTGGGTCAGCACTTCGCTGCCAAGCAGCAGTACATCGCTTTGGATCGCGACGACCTGGCGTACCGCAAGTGGGAAGCCGCCAATCCACGCCCTCCCAAATACCCACGGCTGGTCGGTAGTGACGAGGAATTGTCAAACTAGTGAGTGCGTCGAACGATTTTTCGGGTTGCAGCTCGAAGCTCGATCAGTTCCCTATGTTCGGGTTTCCAATGCTTGAATTGAATTTAGATTGTATTTCTTTCGCGTGGTTGGGTGAGCGGTGATGACAACTCTGCGGGTTGTAGCGTTACCGTGTTTGACTGCCGGAGTGTACGCGCGGGTGAGGCTTCGTCGGAGAGCTCAATGGCTTTAGGTTGGGTTTTCGGTTCGAGATTTCTTTTTGCCTTCTTTCTTTTGGGATTTTAGGTGATTTACAGTTGGGCGGCTCCGATCTTTCCCAGTTTCGGAGAAGTTTTTGAATGGTATCAATCCCTATTTTCAGCTCCGGGTATCTCGTGTGCTTCCGCGGCGTTCTATCAGCTCGTAGGGTTGTGGTTGCAATCCTACGAGACAAAGGCATGGCTTCGTTGTGCAAGGCATGCCCTACTCGCGCCTTGGTGTGCTCGGGCGGCGTTTCGCTGCTACTTGAATTGTGGGTGTAGTTTACAAAACACCGTCGCACGGCAAGGTTGTATGTAGGAGACAAAGCCGCGAGCTGAGTGCTGAGGCCATCGTTCGCGGCTCGACCCCTCCTCCCGACAGACGACCAGTGACGGCATCGAAACCACCTTGACCCAATCTACTCGATCGGAACAGCAAATTGCAGTCCACCCGTCAACTCCACGCTCGCCACTCGACCGACCCCGTACATAGCTGTACGCGTACACTGGACCCACCCGGACACGCTCGCACAACTCCTCGCTATCAAAACTAGCGGCGTTCGATGGTATTCATAGGTGCGGACCGAAGCCTGCATCCGTCTCGTCACTGGTGGTCAAGGACCTGGTGGTGGGCATCCGATTGTTTCCAGATGTTCGGTGAACCTGCACCCCTGATGCTTATCTTGTGCGACGACATTACTTGCACCCCGCGCCCTCGTCGCCAGTCGTATCTATAGCGGGCCTTCTCCGGACGATGGCTGCCACGGTATATTCCTTCCAGGTGCATAGTGTCATGGCATATTTCTTCCAGACGACGAGTGCCAGGGCATATGCCGCCCAGATGCCGCGCGACAAGGCATATCTTCCGATGCGTTAATGCACCTCTAACTTCTGGACTACGGTCGTCACCGCCCATTCCGCTCCCAATACGAGGCGGCCGTGCGTATGTGCACTAAACGAAGATGGGCACCGCATTAGCCTTCGAGTCGACGAGTGTCACAGCAAATCCTTTTCTTCCAAACTACGAATGTCAAGCGATGTGGTACCCGGTCGACGCCCGCCCCGGCATATGCCAACTGCACGACAAATGCCACGGCATAAGCGTTCATGGCGCCGATCGTCAGGGCCTATTTTATCCAGACGACGGATGTCAAGGCATGTGGCGTCCGGACTAAGCCTTCCACGGTGTATGCCTTCCAGACGCAGGCTTGCTCGTCACTTCCGCAGGCCAGTAGCTTGGCTGACGGCTAGTTGGTAGAACACTGTCAGAATAATGGGCGTCCGGAGATGACGGACCGGAGGCGACATGTCCGGAGATGACAGCGGCCCGAGTCTCCGAGCACCGGCTCAGGAGACAGTCTTCCGTCCTTTCCCCATGGCGAGTCCCTCGGGCCCGTTGTATATAGAGAGAATGTTCCTCCTTCTACTTTGTATCAATCAATCAATTCACTATCTTCGTCTCTATCGATCCCTATATTCCAACAGGTTATGAGCCAGGATTGTACGCACTGCCAATCCGCCACCCATCGATAATCGCACCTGCCGTACCTGCCGCTTGGTGCCTCGCTTCTCCGCCTCATCCCTGCACTCTTCTTTTTAAGCCTCAACCGTTTGAGCCGCGTCGCGTCGCGACAACAATGCCAACAACAGGTCCCGCAGTCGCCGACCTACACAACGCCGTAACTACCGCTCTGGAGAACGACATACGATCAGTCCCTATCCGCTGAGAGGCCGTGACTAGAATCGGCATGACGACCGCGCTGCCCCGATGATCTACCTATCGGTTGAACCCAGGATTCGAACCGTCATCCGCAGTCCTACCGCAAACGAAATCAATTCTACATCCCGCGTCTGGGTATTCCTTTGCCAGGAATAAGACTCTGCCTTCACGATATTCGGTCGTCGAATACATCACGAACCGACTCGCCGTTCGCCAGGAATTGGGTGGAACCAAAGAAGCGATCCCGAATACCACCGTCGATTGCCACTTTCTTTTCGAGCCGTACCACGATCGTTCGACATTGTCGCTGACGACCATGACTACAATCAGTGCGCCGACAGCGCAGCCTCGATAATCTACGTATCCTATGAACCTACGATTCGAGCCATCATACGAAGTCCGCTCGCGAATTGAATAATTCAGCCCGCGTCTGTGAATTCCTTCGCCAGAAATACGACTCTACGTTCACGATATCCGGTCGAATCAATACTTGGAGCTGCTGCGCGCGCCTGATGTTCATGTGGCCGTCGTGCGCGCTCGGTGATGCCGTAGCTGCTGTGGCGCCCCATACCGGAGCTGCTGTACGCGTTCAATGTTGATGGAGCTGCTGTACGCACCCAGTGATGAATGAACTGCTGTGCGCGCTTGGTGATGCTGGAGCTGCTGTGGCGCCCCATACCAGAGCTGCTGTCCGCGCTTGATGTTGATGGAGCTGCTGTGTATGCGCTTGGTGATGCCGGAGCTGCTGTGGCGCTCCATACCGGAGCTGCTGTGTACTCTCAATGCTGACAAATGGACAGATTATCCAACGGATCGGCCTGCGAATCGGCCTGGTATCCAACGTAAGCTTCCGGTGAAGCACGTGCAGGTGGTTAAACAGGGTTCTTTCCCTCTCCTTTCCTTCTTTGGTGGATGCACTCTTTCTCCTTTGTCCGTGGTTTTCCCATGAGGTTTTTTACACGGTTATGAGTTTTAACGAGGCATCCGAGGATACTGGGGTTTCACTGTTTTTCTCTCCTCTGCTACTGTTTGTCGCTATACTGCCCGTTTCGATTTCTCCTTTTCTCCTGTGTTCCTTTGCATCATCCGTACGAGGGGAAGTGTCAGAATAATGGGCGTCCGGAGATGACGGACCGGAGAAGGCGTCTGGAGATGACGGACCGGTGGCGACATGTCCCGAGATTACAGCCGCCGGAGTCTCTGAGCACCGGCTCAGGAGACAGTCTTCCGTCCTTTCCCCCTGGCGAGTCCCTCGGGCCCGTTGTATATAGAGAGAATGTTCCTCCTTCGACTTTGTATCAATCAATCAATTCACTATCTTCGTCTCTATCGATCCCTATGTTCCAACAAACACTCACGTGTTTGCATGTTTCCCCCGCTGGGCGGCTTACTCGTCACATCCGCTCGTCAATGGGTTGCCTACCAGCTCGCTGTTCGGATCGCTCGCAGGCTTGCTCGTCACTTCCGCTCGTCGGCCTGCTCGCACCTCCGCTCGTCAGTAGCTGCCCGACGGCTTACCTGACAGAATTCTTATAGCGTCGCTCGCGGGCGAGTCCTCATTGCATTGGCTGGCAAACACTACTGTCACCGTTCTTAATTTGTGGGGTTTTGTTGTTGTTACTGTATAGCCTTTTTTTTTTGGCAGGGTTGTCTGGTTGTAGTCGCGTAGACTCCCAGCCGGGTAAAGGGTGGTGGTGTCAGCCGATCACGTGTGGAAAAATACTCGAGTAGTGGCCAGGGTTGTGTGGCGTAGGCTACTTGGCGGACAGCGAGGATTCTAGGCTTTGGCTTTCATCTTTAGACTTAGAGAATCAGACTGTGACACTGGGGTTATCTCGTAACCGGAGTGTATGGGGAATCAAAGGTAATCAGGCTACTTTCGATAATTCACAACGGAATAATCTTAGATCTTGTGGGTTCGGTGGTAGTGTTGGTGATGATGTCCGTTCTGATTTCTCTTCCGCCGAGAAATCCCTTTCTTGGGGAAGCCAGCGTGAGAAGTGGTGACTCGGACTTGGATTCTCCGGAGGCGCAGTGACCTCGTGGTCGATTCATTGGTCATGGCCGGGGTGTAGATAAGGGGGATGAGGTTTTGTTGGCACTGCATGATCTTCATGTAGTTGAGCGGGGTTTCAAACCCCGAGTGTTTCCGCGCGTCGGGAGCTTCAACCCACTTGGTCGAGTGTTTCCGCTCGTCAGGAGCTTCAACCCACTTGGTCTGTCTTCCGTCAACTCAACCCCTCATCCCCGGAGTTTAAACCCTTAGAGCCTTTCTCGGCCGTAAGCTAAACTCTGTCTCCTTAACTCCCTCCTAGACTCTCTGAATCGCTCCGTCATCCTCTAGTCCTGTGCCGCTCTAACTAGCTTCGTACTCTAGATATCCCAGGTGTAACACTACCTCCCCTCCCCCTTAGCCTCGTCCCGAGCGCTAACATGTTCGTTGTAGCCCTCCTCTTTCGTAATTGTTGTGTTGCTGAGTCTGATTTGTTGTGGATACCGTGACTGCAGTCCTCCTCCCGTGCAGCCCTCCCAGGCACCGGACAAGGAGCCTCCTTCCCTCAGAAGTCCTTTAGTCCGTCGGAATGCCTGGGCCCTCAGAGTAGGTCAGTGCGTACTCTTACTGTCGTGTCCCGGGCGTAGTAGCCCTGTTTCGGATCCCACGGCCTCGGCGCCTGGCGCAGCGAGCTAGTAGGCCCTGGGCTGTACCGGCTTCCAGATAGGGACCCACCTGATTAAGCCCTATGGGCCGCAAAGTGTGTCAAAAATGGCCGCGCCTTCGGGAACGGTCTTCCCCTGCTCTGCTGTTCCGCCGCTCCGTAGCCTCCGGCTTCGAATCGGTGAGGTCCCGTACACAGCGGTGGGTGCCGATGGTGTGGGTCCGGGCAGTGGGTCTTCGTTTGTATCGTCGTCTTCAGTTCCGGGGTCGATCTCGGGTCGTCTTGGCGGAAGAGCCTGTGATGTCCTTTGTGCTGCTACCGGTATCCGGTCAGTGACCCTCCGAATGGAACTTCAGGGGTCCAGGAATGTACCGAGGAGTAACCGCGCTTTCCGGGAAGGGGTCAACGACGAGCTGGCTCGAGTCGCCGGTTCCTTATACGAGGCGATAGTCTTTCGGCGCTTCTGGATTTCTGTGATGGAATTCGCGGAGCTTTTCTAATCCTCCTTCCGAGAAGTTGTCAAAGGATTCCTCCGTCCAATCCTTTCGTTCCGGGTAGTCCAACCATTTGATGAGGTAGAGTATCCTTTTGTTATTTCCCCGGCCGCGTTCGGTTGAGGACATAACTTCTTCCACGTCGTATTCCTCGCTTTGCTCGATGTCGTCTACTTCCTGGAGTACCTTCAAGGGATCCGGCACTGCTCGGTGCTCACTGGTTCTGTATGGCTCGAGCAGCAAGACGTGGAAGACATTGTGGATCTTCCATTTCCGGGGCAGCGTGAGGCGGGCGGGCAGTGGGGAGACCATCTTCTCGATTTGGAAGGGACCATGATTTCTGTGATCTAGCTTCTTCGATGGTCGGCGCGTTTTGATATTGTGTCCATTGAGCATGACCAAATCTCCTATTTGGTATGCCGGGACCTTTTTCTGAGCTGGGTCCAGGTATCGGCGTATTTGCTCCTGTGCCGCTTCTAATCCTTTTCGAGATTTCTCCTGTATTGCTTTCATCTAGTGTGCGTAGGCTGTGCTGGCCGCATTGACTGGTACCTCGGATTCTTTCGGGGGGTCGAGCGTTCTTGGGTGAAATCCGTAGTTTGCATAGAAGGGCGACATTCCGTTTCCTACCTTGACCGAATTGTTGTATGCAAATTCAGCCATTGGTAGCAACGAAGCCCAGTTTTTTTGTTCCTGGCTGACAAATGCCCGTAGGTAGGCCTCAATGGTCTGATTGAGGCGCTCGGTTTGTCCGTCATTCTGCGGGTGGAACGCTGTTGACATTCGCGGCCGAATTTTGAGTAGTTCGAGAAACTTGTTCCATGTTTGCGATGTGAACCGGGAGTCTCGATCTGACACGATGTCAGTAGGTAGGCCATGGTGCTTCCATATTTCTCGTGCAAATACGACTGCTAGGTCTGCTGCTGTTTTTTCCCGAAGTGGGATAAAAGGTGCCATCTTGGTGAATCGATCGATGATCACCCAGAGTTGGTCGCATTCTTTGGATTTTGGGAGTTCTGTGATGAAATCCATGGCAATGGACTGCCACGGGGCGTATGGGAGTTATAACGGAAAGGTCAGGCTGTAAGGCTTGTGTCGGGTGGTTTTGTTTTGCTGGCATTCCGGGCAGCTTCTGACGAAGTCGATGATTAGCTCGTTCATTTTTGGCCACCAAAAGTTTTGTCGGATTAGTTCGATCGTTTTATCCTGCCCCATGTGCCCGGCTACTCTGGTGTCGTGCTCCGATTCCAGGATTCCTTGTACCGCTCCCTTAGGGACCCACAGCCTGCTTTTTCTGTATAGCACACCGTCCCGTATTTCCAGCCTCTCTTTGTCCCCAACCTTTCAATTGATCAACGCAGATTCCTTCTGCACTGCCTCCCTTGCTTGTTGATATTCCTCATCCTTGCCCGCCTCTTTTCCCACTATTGATGGGAAGCCTTCCGACTACTTTCGACAAGGTAGCAAGGCTAGTCAAGCTGATGAGGCAATGAACGAGTAGCTTCGTCTTTCCCCGAGGTTTCTTTCTTGCAAGACCGTTGTGATCAGCTGGTTTTCTACCCCCCCCTTTTCTGGGCGGTACTCTGAACGCCTAGACAATGCATCTGCTTTCCCGTTTTGTGTTCCTGGTCGGTAGTAGATCCGAAAGTCGATGCCGGCTAACTCCTGAGCCCACCTTACCTGCCTTCAGTTTAGTACCTTCGTGGTTGTAAAGTATTCCAAATTCTGGTAATCTGAGAAGACTTGGATCTGGTGCATTGCTCCTTCACAATACCTGCGCCAATGCTTGAATGCGTCGAGTACCACTAGTAGTTCGTTGTCGTGAATTTCATAGTTTATTTCTGCGGGTTGGAACTTCCTGGAATGGAACGCCACTGGGTGTAGTCGATTTTACTCATCTCTTTGCGATAGTATAGCTCCTATCGCGAAGTCTAATGCGTCCGTCTCAATGATTACAGGTTTGGTGGGATCGAAGTGAGCCAGCACCGGGGCCATCGTATATCGCTGTTTTAGTTCCCTAAATGCCGCTTCTGCCTCCTTGTTCCAATTCCATTCTTTTCCTGCCTCTTTCTTAGTCAGCTTCGTGAGCGGTCTTGCTGTCTTCGAGTAGTCCTGAACGAAGCGTCGGTAAAAATTGGTAAAACCCAAGAATGCTTGGACTTCCGTCAGCGAGCTTGGGGTTTTCCACTTCAGTACAGCCTCCACTTTTTGGTTCGACATTTTTATCCCTTCTCGTCCTATAACGTATCCCAGGAATTCTACTTCATGGGTTTTCCAAACGTATTTGTCCGGGGACACCGCCAGTTTGTTTTGCTATAGTCTTTCCAGGACTTATTTGACCAGGCAGTCGTGTTCTTCCTTGGTTTTGGCATATGCCAGAATGTCGTCCATATATGCCAGAACCCCCAGGTCTAGTAGGTCGGAAAATACGTGATTCATCATGTCTTGGAATGTTGACGGTGCGTTTGTAAGCCCAAACGGCATTACTTGAAATTCAAAGAGTCCATATCAAGTACGGAACGTGGTTTTCCATTCGTCTCCTCCCCTTATACGAATAAGGTTGAACCCATTTTTTAGATCCATCTTTGTCAACCACTGAGCGCCCTGGACTCGGTCCTGTAGTTCTTGCATGCGTGGGAGCGGATATCGGTTTGGGATGGTGACCCGGTTCAGTCCCCGGTAATCCACGCATAGCCAAAGGCCTTGTCCGTTTGATTTGGGGACGAATAGGATAGGGGATCCTGCTGCCAAGGTTGATTTCTTGATTTTCCCCGTTTTTTCCATGTCTTTTAGCCATTCTCTGAGGGTTTGGAGTTCTACCTCCAAGAGTGGGTAAATAGATCCCCAGGGCGCCGTGGCTCCCTCCTTCAGGTCGATTTTGCAGTCGTAGGGGCGGTGCTCCGGAAGGGCCTCTGCTGCTTCCTTGCTCATAATTCCGAGATATTGGCGGAATTCCATTGGTACATGGTTCAGGGAGTCATTACTGTCGCTTGCTGCGGACACGTATCCGATGATTTGTGCCGTTGGATCCGTGGATACCGAGTCGTCCCAACTTAGGGAGAATTCGTTGGTCCCGAATTTGGTACAATCCTTCTGGCAGCTGTGGATGTCAAACTATATTTCCTGCAAGGTCCATGTCCCACGGGGCAGGTGTCTCCTTATCCATTCGTACGGGAGAAATATGTCGATGCTAGGTTCCATTGGTCATATTTCGAAGTGTTCGATTGTATAGTGCTTTCGGTGTTGAAGGCGTAAGGGTTGTGTGTAGAACTGTCCTGCTCCTTCGACCGTTTCGCCTGAGTAGTTTTCGATCTTCATTGGGAGGTTATGGTTTTTTGGGGGGATTCCCAATTGCCTGATTGTTCGCTGGTTCATTACATCGGGAAAAAAATTCTGCGTCCGGACGCTGCATACGCGTCGGAAACGTCGAGACGCTCAGGACGCAACCCGGCAAGGTATTCTCCGTCCGGACAATGCATGTCAGCGCACATGCTGCACCGAACGCGACCCGCCCGTGCATATGCGTACTAGACAGAAGTGGGCTGCGCATTGGCCTTCCGGACGACTAATGTCAAGGCAAACAGCGTCCGGACGATGCATGCCACGGCATCTGCCTTCTGGACGAGGAGTGTCAGGGCATTTGCCTTCTGAACGCAGCGCGTGTCTTACAGACGCAGAGTGTCAAGAGAGATGTCGTCCAGACGAGGAGTGTCAGGGCATTTGCCTTCTGGACGCAGCGCGTGTCTTACAGACGCAGAGTGTCAAGGCAGATGTCGTCCGGACGAGGGGTGTCAGGGCATTTGCCTTCTGAACGCAGCGCGTGTCTTACAGA
>Ga0307508_10001411_pt1 | contig 27053 bp, 23 predicted proteins | sample 9_EM_MG_FD_203089 | JGI IMG/M metagenome (GOLD analysis project Ga0307508, IMG submission 203089) | Populus trichocarpa ectomycorrhiza microbial communities from riparian zone in the Pacific Northwest, United States - 9_EM | ecosystem: Host-associated > Plants > Roots > Unclassified | place...
GGCCGCCCGATCCAGTACCACCCGACGCCGAGCGGCACCCCGACCTGGGGCGGCGCCTGGAAGAAGGCGGTCCGCGACACCTATCAGCGCGTCACCAGCGTCAGTGCGCAAGGTAGCGTCATGAGCTACCGCAACAACTATCTCGACCTCGATCCAACCTATAAGGATCCGCTCGGCCGGCCGCTGATGCGCATGACCTTCGATTACCAGGACAATGAGCGCAAGATGGCGAACTGGATGGCGGAGCGCTGCGACGACATCGCCAAGGCGATGGGCGCGAAGACGACGCAGGTGAACCGTCTGGTCGGACCGTGGAACGTGGTGCCCTATCAAAGCACCCACAACACCGGCGGCGCGATCATGGGCAGCGATCCCAAGACCAGCGTGCTCAACCGCTATCTGCAGTCCTGGGACGTGTCGAACGTCTTCGTGATGGGCGCGTCCGCGTTTCCGCAAAACGCCGGCTACAACCCGACCGGCACCGTCGGCGCGCTGACCTACTGGTCGCTCGACGCCATCTTCAAATATCTGAAGTCGCCGGCGCCGCTGGTACAACAATGAGGTTTGCCGTGAACAGGAATGACGCGCGCTGGATCGCGCGCCTGCGCCGCGCAGTCGCGGCTGTGTGCCTGCTGATTCCCGGCGTTGCCGCCGCCGAATCCGACAATTACGTCGAGATCGCGCGCGGCAAGGCGCTGGTGACCGCAGGCGACTGCGTCGCCTGCCACACCGCACCGGGCGGGGTGCCGTTTGCCGGCGGATTGGCGCTGCAGACGCCGTTCGGCGCGATCATGACGCCCAACATCACGCCCGACAACTTGACCGGCATCGGCAGCTGGTCGGCGGATGATTTCGCGCGCGCCATGCATGAGGGCAGGAGACCGGACGGCGCCTATCTCTATCCGGCTTTTCCCTATCCCTACTACACCAAGGTGACGCGCGCCGACACCGATGCGATTCTGACCTATCTGCGATCGCTTCCTCCGGTCTCCAACAGCGTCAATCGCAGCACGCTGCCGTTCCCGTTCAACATCCGCCAGTCCATGATCGGATGGAACACGCTGTTCTTCACGCCTTCGGGCTTTACGCCCGATCCGAAACGCTCGGACGAGTACAACCGTGGCGCCTATCTGGTCGAGGGGCTCGGCCATTGCGGCGCCTGCCACACGCCACTCAACGCGTTCGGCGCCAACCTAAGCTACCAGCGCCTGGAGGGAGGTCGGGTCGACAACTGGACCGCGCCCAACATCACCAACGACAAGGACCTGGGTCTCGGCAAATGGTCGGTCGACGACATCGTGCGATATCTGAAAACCGGCCAGACCGCGACCGGCCTTGCCAGCGGACCGATGAAGGACGTGGTCGAGAATTCGACCTCGAAGATGGCCGACGCCGACCTCAAGGCGATGGCGGTCTACCTGAAGGAGCGCGGCGCGGCCGGTTTTCCTGCTGCGATACCGCTGGCGGCGTCGGACAAGCGTATGCAGGTCGGCGAGGCCATTTTCGTCGATACCTGCGCGGCCTGCCACATGCGCAGCGGCGAAGGCGTGGAGCACATGTTTCCGCGGCTCTCCGGCAGCGTGATCGCCACGCAAGTTGATCCGGCTTCGCTCATCCGCATCGTTCTGACCGGCGGTCGCGCGGCCGCGACCGATGCGCGGCCGACAGCGCCCGCGATGCCCTCGCTCGGCTATCGCCTGAACGACGAGCAGGTGGCGGCCGTCGTCAGCTATGTCCGCAACAGCTGGGGCAATGTGGCTTGGCCCGTGACGGCCGAGATGGTCAAGGCCTTGCGCGGCCGCGTGTCGACAGCGGCGGAGTAGGCGGGAACCCGCATCATGCGCTGGGCTTGCGCCAGCAAGCCTCGCTACCCATCTGGCATGACGAAGGAAATTTCGCCATGCTGGATTTGACCGCTGATATCGCCGATGACAGCCTGTCATCGCCGCCGGCTGACACCGGTTCCACCAATGACAGGGCGCTGCTCGACGCCTATTCCAATGCCGTGATCGACGTCACCGACCGCGTCGGCCCCGCCGTCGTCCGCGTCGAGACCGGCCCGAAAGTGCGCAACGGACGCGAGCGCGGCGGGCTCGGTTCCGGCATCGTCATCTCGCCGGATGGCCTGGTGCTGACCAACAGCCATGTCGTCGGCACCGCGAAGGAGATCCGCCTGCGCGACACCGAAGGTGTCGTGACGGACGCGCGCGTGCTCGGCGTCGATCCCGACACGGATCTGGCGCTGCTGCGCGCCGGCGGCGCGCGCGATCTGCGCTATGCGTCGCTCGGCAACTCCAAGACGCTCAGGCGTGGCCAGCTCGTGGTCGCGATCGGCAACCCCTTGGGCTTTGAATCGACGGTCACCGCCGGCGTGGTGTCGGCGCTCGGACGTTCGATCCGCTCGGTCTCTGGGCGCACCATCGAGGACGTGATCCAGACCGACGCCGCGCTCAATCCCGGCAATTCCGGCGGTCCGCTGGTGTCGACGGCCTCGGAGGTGATCGGCATCAACACGGCCATCATCAACGGTGCGCAAGGCATCTGCTTTGCGGTCGCCAGCAACACTGCGCAATTCGTTCTCGCGGAGATCATCCGCCACGGCTATGTCCGGCGCGCCTATATCGGGGTCGCCGGCCAGACCGCGCCGGTGCCGCGGCGTCACGCCGTGCTCGCCGGCGTCGAGAACAAGATGGGCGCGCTGCTCGCGCAGATCGAACCGGACGGGCCGGCGTCCACGGCCGGGCTGTTGCCGGGCGACGTCGTGATCAGGCTCGACGGCGTCGAGATCAACGGCGTCGACGATCTGATCCGCGTGCTCGACCGCGACCGCATCGGCCGGACGCTTGCGATGGACGTGCTGCGGCTTGGGCGGTTGCGGGCGTTCGACATCCACCCGGTCGAGCGCAAGCCGTCGGCGCGGCAGGGCTTGGTGCCGTAGTCTGCGACCCGTCGTGGACGACGGAATGTAGGTCGCGCCTGCTGTTTGGTCGTTCAAGCCGCTCGCGGCGCATCGACGGTCGCGCGCATTGGATCAGCGATCAACCGACGCGGCCAAGGAAAAACCATCGCGCAGGTCCTTGCACAATTCCGTGACGACTAGTCGTCGTTGCGATCGGCAGGCGCCCTGTCGAACGAACGCTCGAACGGCGCTCGGCCGAACAACAGTGGGAACGGACCGAAATGCGGTTCTTCGCGTGTCACGACGCGCGGTTCCTCTCGGCCGTAGAAGCCCGGCTCATCCCGGCGAAACCCGAACTCCGTTCGCTCGGGCCCGGTGCGCTCGGGCTGATCCGGTTCCTCGGATGGCGGCTGCCGCGTTCTGGAAGCCGCAAATGATCTGGCCCTTCGCTCTGCAGAGCGCTTCTGCCGCTCGACCTTGCGCTCCGCTGACCTGTTCTGCATTGCGTCCTTTTGTTCCGGCGGGTTGGCCGGTTCGACTTGCCGGACCGGTTCCGGCTGTTTTGTGCTTTCGGCATCGTTACGCGTCGCGGGTTGGGGCGCCGCGGCCACGTTCGCTGCGGGAGCTGGGTCGGGGCGCGCGGCAGCGGCCGGCTCGGCGGACGGTGCGGGATTGTCCCGGACATCCTGCTGTTGCTGTTGCTGCGGTTGGGGAGAAGCGGCGGGCTCTGGCTCGGAGCGGGCGACCCGCTCCAGCCTTGTCGGCCCGGTGGTCGTGTCCTTCAGCGCGGTTTTTGTCAGCAGCGTGCCGCCGCCAAAGCCGAAGGCGAGCGCGCACACGACGGTTCCAATTCCAAGAAGATACGAACTTAAGGAAAACGGCATGAGTGCCTCCTCGTCCTGCGACGGGCGAACGCCGGACCAGCAGCAGAGGTTCCCAAAAGATGCAGCGGTCGGCTTCATGATTCAGCGTGCGAAAGCCAGCAGCAGCCCCGGGACAACCGCCCCCGCCAACACGCCAGCAAAGATGGCGCGGCGCGGCGTGCGCAGAATAATCTCGCCACCCCTGACCTTCTCGGCCGGGTAAGGCGGCGGCGCTGGTCCGTTGCTTTCGGTCACCGCTGGATCAGCGCTCTGTTGTCCTCGTACTTCTTGCAGCCAAGTCAGCGCGAGGCGAAAGGTTCCGGCTCGCAATCGCCTCGCTCGTTCGTGATGTTTCCCGTCGGCGATTGGCGGCTGCACCGGAACCGGAGAAACACGGGAGCGCTCAACCAGCGTCGATTCCGACCGACGATGACGCGATTACGGTGCATTTAACTATTGCGTGGGGAGACATTGCGCTCGTGAGCAAAGTGCACCGTCAGCGCAGCGCTCGATCCAAGCATTCACCGCCGCGACGGGCACCGAGATAGTCGCAACTATGGCATGGTTTGGAAGCAAAGGATCGGGCCGACGCCACGGCAATCGCGGTTCGCAGCGACCGACAAATCGGCGCTGGTGCCATCGTTATCCGGGGTCAAGCCCATATCGGCGCGTCGAGTCTGCAGGCAAGGCTGCAGCACAAAGGACGCACCTGCACCGCCTGAAGGTGAAGGCGGTGCCATCGGCAAAACGATTCAGCTGCGCCCCTGTCTGGAGCAGGGGGCCCTGGATCGTTTCACACGACCGTCTTTCAACGAGTCGCTTCTGCCATGTGCTGACCGTGGCTGCTGTGCAGTTGCGACCCACCGATCGAGCCCACGGCGAGGGACTTGAAGTGGTCGAGCACGAACAAGCGAATCGCCGATGAGAGATTGCCTTGTTGGCGGTTGTTGTCGATCTCGCCGACCATCTCCGACAGCGTCATGCTGCGCTGCCCGGAAATCTCCTTCATGCCATTCCAGAACGCCTCTTCGAGACTGACGCTGGTCTTGTGGCCGCCGACGACGATCGAGCGCTTCACGACAGGTGATTTCACGGCACGTCTCCTATAACGTTATGCCCCATCATCCCCGATACCCGGCCGACGGTAAATCCGTAGTACTCCGGGGCTAATCTACCGGTAGACCACCAGCAGCGGCGCGGGGTTGGGGAAACCGGCACCGCCGGAAGGCGAGGGGGGGTATTGCACCGGCAAAAGGAGTCAGCGCCGGCCTTGCCCGGAGAAGGGGGCCCGACCGTCGATCTCGCGCCTGGGCAAGTCCGAGCCATTGTCCGCGATCTCGATGCCATGCTCGATCCGGTCGGGTTCGCGCGACTGCATGGCGGCACCAGTGACGTCTACCGGATCGACCTCGCGGGGGCCGAAAACCCGCTCGTACTCAAGATTTATGCTGACGAGCCGGCGTGGATCGTGGCCAAGGAGGCCCTGGTTGCCGGCTGGATCGGGGAGCGGGCCGGCCTCCCAATTCCGCGTTGGCTGCGGGTTGACGAGCGTCGAACCTGCGTCCCGTTCCGCTTTGCGCTGACCACGTGGCTGCCGGGCGTGACGGTGCGGAGCCTGATCGGCACACCCGGTATCGACGTCGCCTATCGGCAGATGGGGGCACTGCTGCGGCGTCTGCACGCCATTCCCATGGTGGCTTACGGTTACATCGTCGCCGACGGCATCCGGCGGCCACAGCCGACCAACGACGACTACATGCGCTCGGCGTTCGACGAGGCGTTTCGGCAGTTTCGCGAGCAAGGCGGGGACGAGACCTTGACGCGTCGCCTGGAAGAAAAAGCGCGGTTGCGCTTCCACCTGCTGCAGACCAGCGCGGGAGCTGTGTTTTGCCATGACGATTTGCAGCAGGGCAACGTGCTGGCCGAGCATGCGAGGGACGGCAGCGTGCAGCTCACCGGCCTGATCGATTTTGGCAATGCGCGGGCGGCAGACGCATTGTTTGACCTCGCCAAGGCGCTGTTCTGCTGCAGCCATGAGGATCCCCGCAGCCGCGAATCTCTTCTTGCCGGATATGGCGAGATCAACCATCCGCACCCGGAGGAGGCGCTCTGGCTCTATACCCTGTTTCACAGGGTCGTCATGTGGTGCGGCCTCAGGCGCCGTGGCGACAGCTCTGACGGTCCTGCAGGCCTGCTGCGCGACCTGGACCAGATGAGCCGATAGGTGCACGTGGCAATCCGTCCACGGCTACCCGCTGGCAAGCACCACGAGGATGAGAACCACCAGACCGCATGAGCGCAGCGATATGCGGAATTGCAGCAACTGAGAAAACGCGGATGTCGCTTCGCTCATCCGGGTTACGTTTCCAAAGGCACAGAGATGGCAAACAACGAAGCGTTGCGCTCAAGGTTGCGGCACGTTTACTGGATTGGTGGCGGCAGCGGTGCCGGCAAGTCGACGATCGCCAGGCGCTTGGCGGATCGATATGGTCTGCGGCACTACGCCACGGACGAAACAATACGCGACCACGGTCGCCGGACCCCATCTGAAGATCGCCCGTTCGCCAGCGCGTTTGATAAGATGGACATGGACGAGCGGTGGTTGAACCGGTCTCCGGAGACTATGCTCGACACCTTTCACCTGTGGCGCGGTGAATGCTTCGATCGGATTGTCGAGGATCTCCTGGAGTTCCCGCCCGACCGCCGGGTCGTCGCCGATGGCCACCGGTTGCTGCCCGATCTGGTGAAACCCCTGCTTTACGTAACTGACCAAAGCGTCTGGCTGCTTCCGACGCCTGAATTCCGTCTGGCCGCGTTCAGAAGTCGAGGAACGCTATGGAACATCGCTGGAAAGACCAGCAACCCTGAACGCGCGCTGCAAAACCTGCTTGTGCGTGATGGGCTGTTCACCGATCGCCTCAGGAAGGAGACCAAAGGCGCCGGCCTCGCAGCCATCGAGGTCGACAACTCCGTGAGCGAAGGCACCCTGTTCGATCGGGTTGCCAAACAGTTCGGGCTCTAGTCAGGAACAAAGCAGCCAGCAAGTAGCCCGCATAAGCGCAGCGATATGCGGGGATCGTTGGAATTTCGAGAATCCCGGATGTCGCTACGCTCATCCGTGCTACACTTCCTTTCCGAGAGGAGGAGACTATGGCCACCAGACATTTCGGCATTGCGGCCATCATCGCGGTTCTGCTGCAGTTTGGCGCCGGAGGATTGGCGCGCGCCGGGTCGTCAGGCACCAGCGTCGAGATCGGCACGACGTTTCCCGACCACTTCCCGGTGATCCAGAACTTCTATCTCGGCAAGCCGGTGATCGGCTTTGGCTCCGATAGCGGCCGCGTCGAGCACGTCCCGGTGATCTTCCTCCACGGCAACAACGACACGCCGTTCGCGACCGCCTGCAACGCCTTCGGGCGCATGCAGGCCTTCGCGCAATTCTTCCTCGATCACCGCTACCACCCGAGCGAGCTCTGGGGGCTCGGTTATCAAGGCGATCAGTGCGATCTGTTGCAGGACAATACCCATCGCTCGGATATCTCGCACACGACGGCTGCGGCGGTGCCGGCGCTGCGCGAATTCGTGCGGGCGGTGCTCGACTTCACGGGCGCCAAGCGCGTCGACATCATCGCCCACAGTCTCGGCGTCACCGTGACGCGGGAATGGATGCTGCAGGACAATGCCTATCGCAAGGTGCGGGCGCTCGTCGCCATCGACGGACCCAATCACGGCATCGTCGACTGCTCGCCCAACCCGGCCAATTTCTACCAGCTGGCGAGCGGCGGCGGCTTCACGCCGAGCAGCGCGGTCTGCGACGAGTACGGTTCCGACCACACGCAGTTGCTCAACGTCCTGAACGCCGCTGGCGAGACGCCGGGTCCGACGCGTTACCTGGTGATCCGCAACAAGCCGGGAACACCCGACTTCGTCTACAACAGCCTGCAGGACGGCGTCCTCCCCGGCGTTCCCGCCGAGGATCGCGACGGCAAGCCGCATGATTTCACCACCAGTGCCGGTCTTGCCGGCGCCGAGACCATCGACCTTGTCGGCCAGGGGCAATACGACACGATCCTCTCCACCAGCCATCTCGGGATCCTGAACTCTCCCGACACGCGCAACGCCGCACTGCGGTTCTTGACCTCGTTGCCAGGACGGGCCGATCAGGACGGCGCAGATTAGAGCAAGGTGAAGCGAGACCGTGGCTGCACTCAGTCAGAATGGTCCTGGAATGCAGTCAGGCTTTAACCGCCGGAACTTTGCATCCGTCGCTGAAGGTCAGAGACGGGCCAGTTTTGGGCTGGCTTGCTCGCAAAAAAGAGCTTGATGACGTCGGCCTCAGCCTGAGTTATTCGACCGGAGGAGACGCTCTCGTCATGTGGTTTGGTCTTCCCATCCCGCCTCACCACGAGGGGCGCTTCGCGATCGTCACGAACGTTGGGCGGGATGCGGTGGACGCGACGGTGTCGTGTGCGCATGAGGTCGCAGGGCGGGGCAACCCGTGAACGATCGAGAGAGGCGCGCGAGACGAGCGGCAGTGTTGCGGACGGTCAAAGCGTGTGGTCCTGGCACCCGTTGCTGGTGTCAAGTTGGCGGAGGCGTGTCGGCCCAACCGGGCGCAGGCATGTCGTCAATTCGTCGACGACGGTGGCAAGACGAATTCGTCGCCGGGGAAAGCATGCCATACACCGTAAAACCATTGCGTGGGGAATGCCGGATGATTCCGGTGCCTCCGCTGTGAATACTGGTGCGCATACTAAAACTCCCCAGCGCGCACCAGGCTGCGGGTGCATTGGGCACCCGGCATTCCCCGCGCCCTCTTCGATGAGGGCGATCAGAGTTTCAGGCAAACCTCGGGCGCGGTTGCGCGGCGAGATCGCGAAGTCGTATGTGAAGGCGGCGCTGTTTGACATGCGAAGCGGTGGCAGTCTGTCCAGGGGCCTCGTGGTTCGAGACGCGCGGCGTCGCCGCGCTCCTCACCGTGAGGGTCTATCACCTCATCCTGAGGAGCCGCGCGCAGCGTGGCGTCTCGAAGGACGAGGCCGCCGACCGGAAGCCGTCGCGCCACTCACTCCGCCGCCGCTGCAAAGCGGCTGTTGTCGAGCTCCGCCTCCAGCCGCGCCTGTTCGGCCATCGCCTTCTTGATGTTGTCGTCCTTGACGTGGCCGTAGCCGCGGATCATCTCGGGAACACGCGCGAGCCGCGCCAACAGCGGGAGCTGTTCGGCCTTCGGCGTCGCGAAGCGCGTGTCGATCAGCCCAAGATAATCCTCGACCAGCCTGCGTTCGGTCTTTCGCTCCGCACTATGACCGAACGGATCGAGCGCCGTCCCGCGCAAGAATTTGAGCCGCGCCAACAGACCGAAGGCGCGCATCATCCAGGGACCGTATTCCTTCTTCCGCAGATGTCCCGTGACCTTGTCGCGCGACGCGAAGATCGGCGGCGCGAGATGGAATTTGAGGCTGAACTCGCCGTCGAATTTTTCCGCAAGCTTCTTGGCGAAGCTGCCGTCGGTGTAGAGCCGGGCGACTTCGTATTCGTCCTTGTAGGCCATCAGCTTGAACAGGTTTTTCGCCACCGCCTCGGTGAGTTCGCTGGAAGAGGGCGCCACGGCCGTTTCCGCGTTTCGCACTTTCGTGACCACGGCGAGGTAGCGCTCGGCATAGACCTTGTCCTGATAGCTTGTCAGGAAATCGGCGCGATGGGCGATCACCTCGTCGAGCGTCCTGGTCGTGTTCGCGGTGCGGGTGCGGAACTGGATCACGCTGCGGACGCGGGACATATCATGGGCGGCAAGGCGCCCCCAGGTGAAGGCCTGCTTGTTCATCTCGATCGCGGCGCCATTGATCTCGATCGCGCGCAGGATCGCCTCCAGCGACAGCGGGATCGCGCCCTTCTGGAAGGCGAAGCCGAGCATGAAGGCATTGGTCGCGATGCTGTCGCCCATCAGGGTCGAAGCGATGCCGGTGGCGTCGATGACGTCGAGATTGCGTTCGCCGATGGCGTCGCGCAGCGCCGTCTGCATCGCGCCGATCTCGAAATCGATATCGGGATTCTGCACGAAGCTCGCGGTGGGTTGCAGGTCGGCATTGACGAAGGCCCGCGTCGCGCCACGTTCGGCGCGGGACAGCGCCGGTGTGCTCGCGGTGACCACGATATCGCAGCCGAGGATGAGGTCGGCGCCGCCGCTGGTGATGCGGACGGTCGCGATATCCTCCGGCGTGGGCGCGATTCGCACGTGACTCATCACCGCGCCGTTCTTCTGCGCCAGGCCCGTAAAGTCGAGCGCCGAGCAGCCTTTGCCGTCGAGATGGGCGGCCATGCCGAGCAGGGCGCCGATGGTGATGACGCCGGTGCCGCCGATGCCGGTGACGAGGATGTTGTAGGGGCCTTCGAGCGGATGGGAAGCGGGCAGGGGGAGATCGGCGAACAGCTGTCCGGAATCAACCGCCGATGTCGTGATGCGCTTGAGCGTGCCGCCATGCACGGTGACAAAACTCGGGCAGAAGCCTTCGACGCAGGAATAGTCCTTGTTGCAGTTCGACTGGTCGATCTGGCGCTTGCGGCCGAACTCGGTGTCGAGCGGCTGCACCGAGACGCAGTTCGAGGCTACCGAGCAGTCGCCGCAGCCCTCGCAGACGAGATCATTGATGAAGACGCGCTTGGGCGGATCGGGATAGAGCCCGCGCTTGCGGCGGCGTCGCTTTTCCGCCGCACAGGTCTGGTCGTAGATCAGCACCGTGAGGCCCTTGATCTCGCGCAAGCTCCGCTGCAGCGCGTCCATCTCGCGGCGGTGATGGATGGTCGCGCCTTGCGGGAAATAGCTGGCGTCCGCCGGGTATTTGCCGGGATCGTCGGACACGATCGCGAGGCGCTTGGCGCCCTCGGCCCAGACCTGATGGGCGATCTGCGAAACGGTGAAGCTGCCTTCTGCCGGCTGCCCGCCGGTCATGGCGACCGCGTCATTGTAGAGGATCTTGTAGGTGATATTGACGCCGGAAGCGCCCGCCGCGCGCAGCGCCAGCAGGCCGGAATGGGTGTAGGTGCCATCGCCGAGGTTTTGGAAGATGTGCGGCTCGCTGGTGAAGGGCGCCTGTCCGATCCAGTTCACGCCTTCGCCGCCCATATGGGAGATCGTCGCGGTGCGCCGGCTCGGCACCGAGAGCGCCATGCCGTGACAGCCGATCCCGGCCATGGCGCGGCTGCCCTCCGGGATTTTCGTCGAGGTGTTGTGCGGGCAGCCCGAGCAGAAATAGGGCGTGCGCTGCAGGGCGATCGGCGCCCGCGCCGTAGCCGGATGCTCGAAGGCTTCGAGCCGCGCCAGCCTTTGTTCGAGCACCGGGCTCTGGTGACCGAGCCGGCGCAGCCGCGCCACCAGCGCGGAGGCAACCATGGTCGGGTTGAGTTCGCCCTCGCTCGGCAGCAGCGGAGCGCCGGCCTCGTCGCGCTTGCCGACGACCGAGGGACGCCTGGCGGCATCCATATTGTAGAGTATGCGGACCAGTTGGTCCTCGATGAAGCCGCGCTTCTCCTCGACCACCAGCACGTCCTGCAGGCCTTCGGCGAAGCGCTTGGCGCCGCTCTCCTCCAGCGGCCAGGTCAGCGCCACCTTGTAGACGCGCAAGCCAAGCTCCTCGGCGTCTTTGTCGCTGATGCCGAGATCGGCCATCGCCTGCCGCAGATCGAGATAGGCCTTGCCGGTGGCGATGATGCCGAGCCGCGCCGGCTTGCCGTCGAGCACGACACGGTCGAACGCATTGGCGCGGGCGAAGGCGGCGACCGCCGCCATTTTTGGCCCGAACAGCCGTCGCTCCGCCTCCAGTGGCGGATCGGGCCAGCGGATGTTCAATCCGCCCGGAGGCATTTCGAAATCGGAGGGCCGCGTCACCTGCACGCGCGATGCGTCGCTGTAAATGGAGGCGGAGCTCTCCACCGTTTCCGAGATCGCCTTGAAGCCGACCCAGCAGCCGGAGAAACGCGACAGCGCAAAGCCGAGCACGCCGAGGTCGAGATAGTCCTGCAAGGTCGCCGGATTGATGATCGGCATCAGCGCCGCGGCAAAGATCTGCTCGCTCTGATGCGCCAGGGTCGAGGACTGGCAGCCGTGATCGTCGCCGGCCAACGCCAGCACACCGCCGTTGCGCGACGAGCCCGCCGAATTGGCGTGTTTCAGCGCGTCCGTCGAGCGGTCGACACCCGGACCCTTGCCGTACCAGATCCCGAACACGCCATCGACCTTGGCGCCCGGGAATAGCCCGACCTGCTGGCTGCCCCACACCGCAGTCGCGGCCAGGTCCTCGTTCAGGCCGGGCACGAAGGCGATGTCGTGCTCGCTAAGGAACGATTTGGCGCGCCACAGCGCGTGGTCATACATGCCGAGCGGCGAGCCGCGGTAGCCCGAGATGAAGCCGGCAGTGTTGAGCCCGGCGGCGCGGTCGCGCTCGCGCTGCAACATGGGCAGCCGCACCAGCGCCTGCACCCCGGATAGGTAGATCCGCTTGGCCTCGACGCGGTATTTGTCGTCGAGCCCGACCTGCAACAGCGTCATGTGCGGATGCTCCCTGGCGGCTTCTTTGATCCTGAGCAGATCGGTTTGGCCGCCAGTGAAAAGCATGGGCTGATAATGTCAACATCGATCGGAGCATGCGTGGGTGCGCGATGGCGTGGGCAGATCGGAGACATCGCAGCAGCCAGCCGCAGGCCACGATCGGACGCTTGATTGCGGTTCGACAATCGCGTCCAGTCGGCCAAACAGAAGCAGCCATCGCGGAGGAAAGTCGTGGCAACGCAAGCATTCGAAACGATGATTACGGAAACTGTCGACCGGCTCGTCGGACCATGGCGGCGGCCGCATCAGATGCTGCATGCACAGGTCTATGACGCGCATGCCTCGATCCATGACGATGCCACCGCGCAGAAACTGGGATTCAAAGGTGGGACGATCGAGGGGCCCACCCATTTCAGCCAGTTCGCGCCGCTGGGCGAACGGCTCTGGGGCCGCGCCTGGTTCGAGAGCGGATGCGTGTCAGCGCATTATCGCAACGCCGCGTTCGAGGGCGAGGAGGTGCAGGCCATCGTGACAAAGCCGGCGCCGGGCCAGAGCCAGTGCGACATCCAGATGGTGAAGCGCGACGGCACCGAGGTGCTGCGCGGCACCGCATCGGTCGGCAGCAGCGGGGCGGTCACGGCGCTGGAGCAGCGGCTGACCGAGCTCAAGCCACTCACCGACCCCGTGATCCTGCGCGACATCAAGGTCGGACTGAAAACCGCGCGGCAGACGGTGCGGACGGCGAGCGACCAGAACATGGGCGATCTCTATCCGTTCTCGCTGCGGCAGAAGCTTGCGGTGATCACCGAGCCATCGCCCTTTTACGCGAGCGGAGACAATCCGTGGGGCCGTCCCATCATCCCGATGGAGATGCTGAGCGTGCTGTTCCAGTACCGCGCCAAGGATAATCCCTTGCCGACGAAAGGCCCGGCGGTCGGCCTGTTTGCCGATCAGGAGATCAAACTTTTGAACGGGCCGCTGTTCGTCGATCAGGATTATGAACTGGAGCGCGAGGTTGTGGGCTTAAGTGGCAGCCGCCGGACCGAAAGCCTGTGGCAGCGTACCTTGGTCTATCATTCGAACGGCGCGGCGCCGATCGCGACCATGCTCCTGAACATGGCCACACTGAAGGATTCCTACGCGACATATTCCGAGGAGTACGATCGCCTCTATTCGGGTAGGGCACGATAAGCGGCAATGAGGACTGCCGCCCAATGAATAAGCAATTGCCTGTCGCAAAACCCGCGCACAGCGAATGAGCAGGTGCCGGATTGAAATCCAACTGACTGAAATAACGGAAGATTCCAAAACGCGGCGGCCTCGACGCGTATTGTACACAATGGCACGGCGCTTGCTTCATGAGGCCTGAGAGTTCTCTCGCCGAGGGGGCGCGTCGTGACAACGAACTCAAGTCAGGCATCTGTTGGAACGGTTGCGGCCGAGCCTGAGCCGATCGATCTCGATTGGTCGGTAACCGCGCTCGTCATCATCGACATGCAGCGCGACTTCATGGAGCCCGGCGGCTTCGGCGAGACGCTCGGCAACGATGTCTCCCAGCTCGCGCGCGCGGTGCAGCCGATCGCGGCGGTCCTGAGTGCGGCGCGCGCGAGCGGGATGCTGGTGGTGCACACCCGCGAAGGACACTTGCCCGATCTGTCCGATGCGCCGCCGGCCAAGATCGAGCGCGGCGCGCCGTCCCTGCGGATCGGCGATCCCGGCCCGATGGGGCGCATCCTGATCCGCGGCGAAGCCGGACACGACATCATTCCGGAATTGTATCCGCTCGACAGCGAGGTCGTGATCGATAAGCCGGGCAAGGGCGCGTTCTACGCGACCGAGCTCACCGAGGTGCTGCAGACATTCGGCATCGAGAATTTGCTGGTGTGCGGCGTGACCACCGAGGTCTGCGTCAACACCACCGTGCGCGAGGCCAACGACCGCGGCTATCGCTGCGTCGTGATCTCGGACGGCTGCGCCTCCTATTTCCCCGAATTCCACGAGATGGGCCTGAAGATGATCAAGGCCCAGGGTGGCATCTTCGGCTGGGTCGCCGACTCGGCCGCGGTTCTCAAGGCAATGACATCGGAGACATCGACTAATCTGGCAGCGGGAGCATCAAGATGAGCACGAGCATGACGGGGACGGCCGGGAAGGGGGACTTCAAACCGGCACTGTGGACGCCAGGCGACTGGAACGCATTTTTTGGATTCGGCACGAATATTCTGGTCAACATGCTGGTCCTGACCGGCCTGTTGCGCTTCGTGCTGAAGATGCCGGATTCATTGGTGTTCGGCCGCATCCTCCCTGCGCTCGGCCTGATGATGTGTCTCTCGACCTTCTATTATGCGTGGCTTGCCTACCGCCTGGCGCAGAAGACCGGCCGCAGCGATGTCTGCGCGCTACCGTCAGGCGTCAGCGTTCCGCACATGTTCATCGTCACCTTCGTGATCATGCTGCCGGTGACGCTCAAGACCGGCGACCCCATGAAGGGCTGGTCGGCGGGGCTGGTCTGGGTGTTCTTCCAGAGTTTTATTCTGATGATCGGCGGTTTCATCGCGCCCATCATCCGCAAGATAACGCCGCGCGCCGCGCTGCTCGGGACGCTCGCCGGCGTCTCCGTGACCTTCATCGCGATGCGGCCTGCGCTCGAGATGTACATGACGCCGCAGATCGGTCTGGTCTGCTTTGCGATCATCCTGGTGAGCTGGTTCGGCGGCGTGAAATATCCGCGCGGCATTCCGGCGGGACTTGTCGCCATTGCGGTGGGCATGATCATCGCCTGGGGTTCGAACCTGTTCGGTCTCGGCCTCGGCGGCTTGAGCCTCAAGGGCGTCGGTGACGCCTTTGCGAATTTCGGCTTCTCGGTGCCGATCCCGGCGGTCTCGCACGTGTTTTCCGGCTTTGAATTTCTCGGCGTCATCCTGGTGACGGCGATCCCGTTCGGCATCTACGATCTCGTCGAGGCCATGGACAATGTCGAAAGCGCCGAAGCCGCGGGCGACGAATATCCGACCACGCGCGTCTTGACCGCCGACGGCATCGTCAGCCTGATCGGCTGCCTGATGGGCAATCCCTTCATCAACGCCGTCTATATCGGCCATCCCGGATGGAAGGCGATGGGCGGCCGGATCGGCTATTCGGCGGCGACCGGCATCATGGTGGTAGTGCTGTCGTGGTTCGGCATCATCTCGGTGCTGCTGGCGCTGGTGCCGGTGGTCGCGATCTCGCCGATCCTGCTCTATATCGGCATGCTGATCGGCGCACAGGCGTTCCAGACCACGCCGGCCAAGCATGCGCCGGCGATCGTGCTTGCCTTGACGCCGCATCTTGCGGCGTGGGCCAAACTGCAGATCGACACCATGCTGGGCTCGACGATGATGGCAGCGCAGAGCGTCGGCGGTCTCGCCGCCGACAAAGCCGATGCGGTCAAGGCCGCCGCGATCGCTGCGCTACCGCAGCAGGGCGTGATCTATCACGGACTTGAGGTGATGGGTGGCGGCTCGATACTCGCCGGCCTCATCCTGGGTGCGATCGGTGTCTTCATCATCGAGCGCGACTTCACCAAGGCCTCGGCCTTTGCGCTGGCCGGTGCCGTGCTGACCTATTTCGGCTTCATGCACGGCGAGGCGGTCGGCATCGGCGGCGGGCTCGGTGTGACGCCTGCGGTCGCGTTCGCCTATGCCGTGATGGCGGCCGGACTGTTCGCGCTCGGCCGGGTCGAGACCACGGCGCATTATGTCGCGCATCCCGACACCATGGCGGCGCCCGCCGAGTAGGCGAACAGATCTGGGATCGATCGAGCGGGCCGCCTTCAGCGACCCGTTTCGATTTTCGCTTGTGATAAGCCGCGGTCACGCGTCGCGGCGTGGCGCGACCGTCAAGCGCAGGAAACTCAACACGCTTCCAAGCCCCGCAAATCCGGCGCCGAGCGCGAGCGCCAGCGCCGCGCCGTCGCGGCCGGCGAGGCTGAAGCACAGGGCGGCAAGCGCTGCTCCCGTGGTTTGCCCGATCAGGCGGGCGGTGGCGACGATGCCGCTGGCGCTGCCGCTGCGGTGCGGCGGCGCGCTCGACATGATGGCCTTCATGTTGGGCGTCTGGAAGAAGCCAAAGCCGATCCCGCAAATCACCATGCGCCAGACGATGTCGACGATGCCGGGCGACGCCGGCAGCGTCGCCAGCAGCACCATGCCGATGCCGAGCAGCACCAGCCCAAGGCCGCCGAGGACTCCGGCGGAGAACCGGTCGGACAAACGGCCGCCGATCGGCGCCATCATCGCCACCACCAGCGGCCACGGCGTCAAGAAGAAGCCGGTCTCGACCTGCGAGCGCCCGAGCACGTCCTCGAAGTAGAACGGCAGCGACACGAAGGCCAGCCCCTGCACCGCGAAGGCGCAGATGGCGGTCGCGGCCGACAGCGCGAACAGCGCGCGGCGGAACAGGTCGATCGGCAGCATCGGCGCCGGGTGATCCCAATGCCTGCGGGTCAGGAGAACGCCGAGCAGGATTGCGGTGACGAGTTCGATCGCGACCCAGCTAGGTGACGACTGATGCGCCGCGCTGCCGATGGCGATGATGAAGAGACCGAGACAGCCGGCAGCGAGCAGCGCGCCGGGAAAATCGAACGCGTGCGCGGCCCGCGGCGTCGACGGCAGGGTCTTCAACCCGATCAGCATGGCGGCGAGGCCGAAGGGAATATTGATGGCGAACAGCCAGGGCCACGGGCCAACCGAGAGGATTCCGGACGCAATGGTGGGCCCGAGTGTAAACGCGGTGGCGACCACCAGCGCATTGTGGCCGAAGCCGCGCCCGAGCATGCGGCTCGGATAGACGAAGCGGACCAGCGCGGTGTTCACGCTCATGATGCCGCTGGCGCCGAGACCCTGCAGCGCCCGCGCCACCAGGAGGCTCGGCAGCGACCACGCCAGCGCGCAGCCCAGCGAGGCCACCGTGAACAGCAAAAGTCCGCCGAGATAGATGCGCTGGTGACCGACGATCTCGCCGAGCGCGCCGAGCGGCAACAGCGTTGCGACCAGCGCGATCTGGTAGACATTGACCACCCAGACCACTTCGGCCGGGCTGACATGGAGATCCGCCGAGATCGCGGGCAGGGCGATGTTGGCGATTGCCGTATCGAGCGAGGCCATCGCCAGCGCGGTGAAAATCGCGGCCACCGCCCAGCGCCGGCGCGCCCAGGGCAGGCCGTCGGGGGCGGCGGGCGGCTTCGCCGCGATCTTGTCGGTTGACATTTAAAGCACTCTTTCGGACCGGCGGCGAAGCGCCGACGCCGCCCGGCATGTACTACGGACACGCCGCCGCCCACAGCTGTCCCGCTGCATGATGCGTATGCGAAGCGTGGCAGCGAGGTGCTTTTGGGCCGACTTTCGGCTACTTCCCGCCCGCCGGGCGATCCACTAGGCTTCGCCGCCAAGGCGGTTACAACAAGAAAGCAAGCTCCGCCGGCGAGGGGAAAGCGCTTTGGGCGTACCGGCAAGCGCGCGCATCGAGGTCATGCATGCCGCCAGCGAGCGTTCTCGTCGGCCGACGCTCGCCCATGTGTGGGTCGCGCTACTCTTGGCAATCCTGGGCTTTCTGGTCATCTATCCGCTGTTGACGCTCTTGCTCGGCGCGCTCACCGACACCAATCCGGTGGTCGAAGGCTTGAGCCTGAGCCACCTCTCGATCGCCAATTTTCTCACCGTCGTGAGGAATCCGAACGTTGCCGAGGCGCTGGTCAATACGCTGATCGCCTGCGCCGGCGGCACCTTGATCGCGGTGGTGATAGGCCTGTTGTTTTCCTGGATCGTGGTGCGCACCAACACGCCGTTCAAGGGCATCATCGCCGCCGCCAGCATCCTGCCGCTGTTCGCGCCGCCTCTGGTCGCGGGCGTGGCGTGGTCGATCCTGGGCTCGCCGAAGACCGGGCTGATCAACACCCTCTTCAAATGGGCGGGGCTCGACTGGCGGGTCGATTTCTACACGCTTTCGGGGCTGGTGTTCGTGTTCGGCATCTACTACGCGCCTTACGTCTACATGTTCACCTCCTCGGCGCTGCGCAACATGGATCCGAGCCTTGAAGAGGCCGCGGAGATTTCCGGTGCCAGCGCATTCTCGACGCTGTTCACGGTGACGTTTCCGCTGATCATGCCGGCGATCGTCTCGGGCATGCTGCTCTCCTTCATCGTGATGCTCGGCATCTATGGCGTTCCGGCCGTGCTCGGCGCGCCCAGCAATATCAATGTGCTCACGACCTATATCTTCAAGCTCACCAACTGGTCGCCGCCGCTCTACAACACCGCGGCCGCGGTCGCGATCATCCTGATGGTGGTGACCGGCTTTCTCGTGTTGCTGCAGCAGAAGGTCCTGAGCGGGCGCAGCTACACCACGGTAGCCGGCAAGGCGTTCCGGCCGCGCAATCTGGATCTCGGACCCTGGCGCTGGGTGACGCTGTCGCTCGGCCTCGTCTACCTGCTTGTCGTCGTGATCCTGCCGACGCTAGCGCTGATCGTGGCGGCATTTCGCAAATTCATGTTCATCCGCAATGCCGCCGCTCTGTTCGACATGCGGCAGTACTCGCTGATGCATTTCTACAGCATCTTCGACAATCCGTTGACGCTGAACTCGATCTACAATGCGGTCGAGGTCGGCATCATTACGGCGGTCGCCGGCGGGACGCTTGCGTTCGCGATCGGCTACACCATCCATCGCACCCATGTGCCCGGCCGGCGCAGCATCGACCTGATCGCGACCTTGCCGGTGGCGATTCCCGGCCTCGTCATCGGCGTTGCCTATCTGTGGGCCTGGATCGGCATTCCCGGCGGGCTTTACGGCACGATCTGGATCCTGGCGCTGGCCTTCATCGCGCGCTTCATGCCGGATACGGTGAAGGCGCTCTCCACCTCGTTCCTGCAGATCCACCGCGAGCTCGAGGAAGCCGCCTGGGTCTGTGGCAAGGGGACGCTCGCGACCATCGGAACCATCGTGCTGCCCTTAGCGCGGCCGGGCGTGATCGCCTCGATGACGCTGCTGTTCGTGCTGGCGATCCGCGAACTGGGCTCGTCGCTGTTTCTCTACACCTCCAATACCATGGTGATGTCGGTGCTGCTGCTCGACTATTACGAAGGCGGCAATGTCGGCAAGACGGCTGCCTTCAGCCTGGTGCAGACGGTCCTGCTCGGCGTTCTCATCGGCGGCGCCAACTGGCTGTCGCGCGGGGCGGCGCAGGACGGCGTCGTGCGGGGAATACGATAAGAGACGATAAAATAAAGAGGGAGGGTCGGTCATGTTGCGAAGGATCGTGACTTTTGCCGCTGGCGCCGGCGTGGCGCTGGCGCTTGGCAATTTGCCGGCACAGGCCGAGGAGGATTTCGGCTCGCCGGAGCTGATCGCGGCGGCAAGAGCGGAAGGCAAGCTCGTCTACTACACCGCCAACTTCGCCGAAGTCGAACAGCAGGTAATCAAGGAGTTCAACAAGCGCTTTCCGGAGATCAAGGTCGAGATGGTGCGCGCGCCGGGCGGCCAGCTCATCACCCGCGTGAAGACGGAGGCCGCCGCCGGCAAATTGATCGCCGACGTGGTCGACCATTCCGACCGCGCGCTGATGGCCGAGCTGGTCGACTTGTTCCAGGATTACGCGCCGCCGAATGCGGCCGATTACAATCCCGATGCGCAGATTTCACCAAAACTGTGGCCGCGGGCCACGCTGGTGTGGTCGATCGCCTACAACACCGAGCTGGTGAAGGATCCGCCGAAGACCTGGATGGATCTGACCAAGCCGCAATACGACAAGCTGATCGGGCAGGTGTTCGCGGAGTCCGGTGGCACCACCTGGACCCGCATCATGTTCGAGCGCCAGGTGCTGGGGGAGGATTACTGGGCGAAGCAGGCTTCGACCCATCCGATCCTTTATCCGTCGGGCGCGCCGATGTCGGATGCGCTGGTGCGCGGCGAAATCGCGATCGGACCCTTGCTCTACAACGCGATCTACCCGAAGCAGAAGGAAGGCGCGCCGATCCAGATCTTCTTCCCGCCGGAGGGCGCGCCGGTCAACCCTTACGCAACCGGAATCCCGAAGACGGCGGCGCATCCGAACGCCGCAAAGCTGTTCCTCAACTGGTGCCTGTCGAAGGAGGGGCAGACCTTCATGATCAAGGAATTGGGCAATCTCACCTCGCTCAAGGTGGCGCCGGTCTATCCCGAAGGCTTCGATCCCAAGGTGGTCAAGGTCTGGTATCCGAACTTCGACCAGTATGTGAAGCTGCATGCGTCCTGGGTGGCCGATTGGGACAAGATCTTCGGCTATCGCCAGTGATCGACACGCGCAAGGGGGCGGTTACGTCATGACCGCAACACTCGAGGTCACCGACCTGCGCAAGCAGTTCGCGATCGGCCGCCCCGCCATTGACGGCGTCAGCTTTGCGGTGCCGGCGGGCGAAATCGTCGTGCTGCTCGGGCCCTCCGGCTGCGGCAAGACCACGACCTTGCGCTGCGTCGCAGGCCTCGAGCATCCGAGCGCCGGCGAGATCTCGATCGCCGGCAAACTGGTGTCATCACCTGCGCGCGGCATCCTGGTGCCGCCCCGCGCGCGCGAACTCGGCATGGTGTTCCAGTCCTATGCGGTGTGGCCACATATGACGGTGCGGCAGAACGTGGTCTATCCGCTCAAGCATCGCAAAATTGGCCGCGCGGAAGCCAACCGCAAGGTTGACGAGGTGCTGCAACTGGTGGGGCTGTCGGAATATGCCGAAAGGCCGGTGGTGGCGCTGTCGGGCGGCCAGATGCAACGGGTGGCGCTGGCGCGCAGCATCGTCTACCGGCCGCAGCTGTTGCTGCTCGATGAGCCCCTGTCCAACCTCGATGCCAAGCTGCGCCTGCGGCTGCGCGACGATCTGCGCGTCATCCTCAAGCAGACCGGCATGACCGCGCTCTATGTGACCCATGATCAGGCCGAGGCTGTCGTGCTCGGCGACCGCATCGGGGTGATGCGTGACGGCAAGCTGCTGCAGATCGGCACGCCCGATCAAATCTACAACCGTCCGGCCGATCTGTTCGTCGCCAATTTCACCGGCGCCACCAATGAACTCGCGGGCACCTTGGTCGAGTGTCGCGGCGAGTATGGCGTGGTCGATTTCGGCGAGGGGCGGCATGGCGAGGCGTTGCTCGCACATCCGCTTGTCCCGGGCGAGAAGGTGCGGATTGCGTTACGCCCGGAAAATATCGCGATCGGCAAGGCAGACGGCGCCAACACATTCGCGGCACGCGTGGTCGATCGGCGCTACCAGGGCACGCAGACCGTCTACGACATCGACCTGTTCGGCCACAGGCTGGAGGCGCTCGAACTCGGCACCGCCGCGCGCCATCAGGTCGGCGTCGAGACCCAGGTCGGCTTGCCGCGCGCGGCCTTGTGGGCCTATCGCGACATCGGGCCGTCGACGTATGATTAGAGGCTGATAAATTCAGCCGCGGCCGCGGTTTGGTGCAATGACGATTGTGCGACCCATCCGGATTGGCTCTACTGCGTTCTCGACGTAGCCGCGCCGGACGCCTTGATGACGCAAGCCGAATTGAAGAGTATCTCCGAGAGATATGCGGCGTTTGCAGCGGACGAGGCGCGCGGCTCGTCGGAAGCTTACGAGAAGCTCGCGCTTGCCATCGCTCAATCTGGCGACGTGCTTGAGTTTATCGCGACGCTGCCTGCCGAACGGCGTCAGCCGAACCTCTTTCTTGCAGCGGTTCGGCATGTCCGAGGCGTTCCTCGTGATGTTGACGATTTGAGGCAGTTTTTGCGTACAAGTCACACGCCGATCCGCGAGGTCATGCTGTCGCGGACGACGCAGACCAACGAACCGGCCCGGTGTGCGGTACTCCTTCCGCTGCTGGCGCAGCTTCCGCAACCGCTCGCGCTGATCGAGGTTGGCGCATCGGCGGGGCTGTGCCTGCTGATGGATCGCTATGGATACGATTACGGCGATGCGCGAATCGATCCAGCCCCGTCAGACGTCGCGTGCGTGCCGGTGTTCACCTGTAAGGTATCAGGCGCCGTTCCCATCCCGAAGGCGATCCCTAGCATTGCGTGGCGCGCCGGACTGGACCTCAATCCAATCGACGTCAGATCGGAACAGGACACGGCATGGCTTGAGACGCTGGTCTGGCCCGGGCAGGAGGTGCGCGTCACGCGGCTGCGTGCCGCCATCAATCTTGCCCGACGCCATCCACCGCATCTGGTCAAGGGCGATTTGCTGACAGACCTGCCACAGCTGATGGCGACGGCGCCGAGAGCTGCAACGCTCGTCGTCTTTCATACCGCAGTCCTTGGCTATGTTCTGCCGCCATCGGCGCGGGAGCGGTTTGCCGCAACCGTGAAGGACGCCGGAGCCCAATGGATCAGCAACGAAGCTCCCGGTGTCTTTCGGTCCATCGCGAGCAAGGCGCCGCCGTCGCCAGTGAGCGGGCGCTTCCTGATGGCATTGAACGGAGCGCCGGTCGCCTGGACCGGGCCACACGGACAGTCACTCGACTGGTTCGGCACATGATGGGTCGACAGCCTCCGGGCCTGGTTTGATTTGGCGGTGGCCAAGTGCTTATTTTTCGAAGTGAGAAAAAATAGTGCCGAGGTGACGCGGCGGACCGCTGTTGAAATGAGAAAGGGCGGCAAATGGCCGCCGTTCCTGCATTAGAGCGCGTCACTCACAGCTATGTCGCCTACCATCTTCACCACGGAGCGATATGCGCCGCCGACAAACGAACCCGCTGGTTCTGGAAGAGTGGTCCCTGAAGGGAGCTGTCGCCTCCGCTTCGACAAGCCCGATCTTGCATTCCGTATTCAGACGTGCAGACCAAAGAAGCCTGCAACAAAGATGATGACGACCACGACGCCGATGATGTAGAAAATGTTCATAATGTACTCCGATTGAGGTATGCGCGATTTCAATATGAAAACGTGCTGCTCGAATAGCAACGTCCGAACCGGACGGTACGTTCCATCATTCACCGAAGCTATCCATCTCTGGCTCGTTCAACATCGATCGGCCGTTGCTGACGGATCTTGCTTTGCGGCGGCGACGGCAGCGAAAGGTGGTCAATTTTATACAGACTGACGTTGGATGCGCTTACCGAAGGCTATTGCTGATGAGGCGCGTCAATGAATGGTGCGTGAGCGCTTTGCCGAGTTCAATCTCCTGGGAGATCGAGCGGGTACCTGGGCCATCCGGCAATAACCGGGAGACAGACTCCGGATTTGTTTGGAACTATCACTGTTCAAGAGCGGAACGTCTGGTCGTGCAGGTCGTTGGCTTCTCACACCCTGGAGGAGAAATTTGATGACCAAACTGAAACTTCTTGCCGCGGCCGCAGTGCTGTCAACCATTATGGTCGCGCCGGCAATGGCGCAGCAAGCCTATTACCGAGGCCACGACGGTTACCGCGACCGTGGACCGGTTGATGACGCAGTCGGCATAGCTGGGGCCGTCGTCGGAACGGCCGCCGCTATTGCGACATCCCCTTTCCGTGGTCCAGATGCATACGATAACGGCTACGGTTATGATAACGGCTATCGTTACGATGCCGGATATGCCAGGCGCAATGGCTTCGTCTGTCAGCCGGGAACCTGGTTCCGTGGCGAAGACGGTCGCCGACACATCTGCCAGTAAGCGTCATTGCAACATAGGATGGCGGCCCGAAAGGGCCGCCGTTCCGATCCTCATCGATCCACTGACCGTGTTCAGTATGTCCAAGAGCAAACCAACATCGACCGGCCCCATGACAATGCAACCCGAGCGCGGCTCGAAAATGCAGACACAAGGGCTGCCCGTGACGCCAACTGTCGGAGAGGCGGCGAATGCGCCGCAAGCCAAACAACGGCCAACAGGGCCGGAAGCAGTCCGCGTCGCCGAAGCGAGAACCACGTTGAGGAAGTCGCTGCGGAAACAGCGGGATGCCCAAAAGGGCAACATACTGCCCTAGTTTCCACTTTCCAAAGTTCGTGGGCAGCGAGTTCGCCACTTGAATGGTCGCACGAACTTCAGATCGGCGGCATTAGTCTCTGGAGTCGATGTCGCGATGAAGGTTGTGAAGGTAACACAGCCCCTCGACCGTCAGGCGGTGCTCGTCTTCTTCGCCCCCGATGTACATTTTCATCAGATGCTCGGAAAGTCGTTCACGGGCACCCCTGGTCTCGGAACGGTCTGCAAGAACGCCATAAATGATGAGAGCGCGATCGACGGGCAGAATGTTCATTGGATTGCCTCAGGATGCTTCGAGCCACAGAATAGGTAAGGCTCATTGCTACGTATCGTTCCGGACGATAGGTGCGATTTCCTCGAGGCGACCAGAAATGGCCTGAAATCGCAACACTACGGCGGCAGGGAGACTTGCAGCTTCGCCTGAAATGACGTGATGCGCGGTTCAGGGAACTTAATCGATCGCCGGACGTTCATGGTAGATGATGTTCCCCAAATTCTCGCTGGCTGTGGCGCTATCGTCGATAGCGATCTGTCCAGTTCACGCCGAAAGCGGTCTTGCCGCGTTCTATGGCGGCGGGCGCACCGCAAGCGGGGAAGTCACGGGCCCAACGGGACTTACTGCTGCTCATCGGACCTTGCCGTTTGGCACCTGGGTGCTGGTGACCAACATGCGTAATCGCAGAACTGTTGTCGTCCGTATCACGGATCGGGGGCCGTACGGTCGTGGCCGCATTATCGACGTGAGCCGCGCCGCGGCGCGTGAACTCGGTATGATCGGCAGCGGCACCGCAATGGTAAGCGTGGTGCGTCAATAGAGCGCTCTAAGCCGGAATCGACTCGTGATTTGGACACCGCCGGAGTTCGAGTGTCACGGGAGGGGTTTGGACGGATGAGGGAGAACAACAGGCCATGCGTGTCTCGATCCTTGCATTGTCAGTCCTGGGAATTCTCATCAGCGCGGGTGTCGCCAAGGGCGGTCCGAGCACGGACAACCGAACCTTGTCGGCATCCGTCGGTCCGGCGATCTTTACCGACGCAGCAACTCAGGAAGCCGAAGACCAGATCGGCCTCGACAAGGGAAGGCGTCGCGACGTGCAGCGCCGCCTGACGGGACTGGGCTTTGACACCAAGGGCAGTGGAGTGTTCGACGGGTCGACGCGCGCTGTCATCACGCGCTGGCAGGGCGCACGCGGCTATCCCAAGACCGGTTTCCTCAACACGCTGCAGCATGAGGCGCTACTGACCGAAAGCGTTTCAGCGCCGCGCGCCAGTTCAAGCAGCAGCGACAAATCCGATGACGACGATCGGGCCCGTCGTCGCGACGGGGGTGGTGCTCATCATCGCCGCAGCGGTGGCGGTCCAGGTGGCTTGATCGGCGGCGTGGTGGGTGGGCTGTTCGGACACCGGTGACCCAATAAATTGTGCGGAGCGGAGGATCCTAAACTCCTTCGGTCCGCGCGATCCAATAGTGGCGTAGCTCGAAGCAACATACAGGAGAGAACAATGGCCGTGCAGATGACAAAGTCGCAGCTGATCGAGAAGATCGCTGCGGAAAACGAAGCAGCAAAGAAGGACGTAAAGGGCTTCATGGAAACGCTGGCAACCATCGGCTACAAGGAGCTGAAGAAAAACGGCGTCTTCCTGGTTCCAGGTTTTGCCAAGTTCGTCGTCATCAAGAAGCCCGCGACCAAAGCGCGCAAAGGGACGAACCCCTTCAATGGCGAACCAATGATGTTCAAGGCCAAACCTGCGCGCAACATCGTCAGGGCACGCCCGGTCAAGGCAGCAAAAGACGCGGCATGAATGTCAAGGCGTCGTCCGGGGCCCTCTTGCAGTCGCCGCTGAAAGCCGGCTGCAACGACCTCGAATGAGGCGTCGCGACGTCTCGGTCTGGCACCTTTGAAACATGCCGGCGGCCACTGCGGAATGTAACGAAGTTTTAACTGCTTCGGCTTCCTTATGGTTCCAGCCGTTCCCGGTTTCGAAAGCGGCATCCGTATTAGACGCCAGCCAAGGAAGGTTGAGCGAGCAACTTGAAATAGCCACATCGACCTTCCATATCAGTTCAGTCGATCTGGATCCGTTCGGCCAGCTCTGATCGTTATTGACCGAGTGCCGGACCCAACTTCCTGCTTCCCTTAAGGCTTGATCGCTGCCCTTACTGCGGCGCCCGACTCGACAATTCCTCCAATGAACGTCGTCCGGTGTCCCCGGGGCGGCATATGGACCAACATGAAATACATTTCGGAACTTAAACCTGCAGCGGCGCAGCCACGCCCAAATGCGAAGGTCATGACCAACGCCATGTCGCGAAGACCCCGACCCACCCAGAGAAATGAACCGTCCGGGGGCCCCCGCCCCGAGGTGAGAAACGCTCAAAGTGCCCAACGAAACTATGAACGGTATCTGGCCCTGGCCCGCGCCGAAGCTCTGACCGGGGACCGGATCTCGGCGGAGAACTACTTCCAGCACGCCGAACACTATTTCCGCTCAATGGGCGAGAATTCAAATTAGGAAGACCGGCAAGCCGGCAGGCTGACCGGACAATCCAGCACAATCGTCCGGCGCGCGGAACTCTTGAAGACGGCCGGATTAGGCTCGTGATGCTTTGGGCAGGGGCCCGCAAAGGAGATCCAGCGTCAGCTGAGCGCTCATTAATAGCGCCAGGGCTCGGAATCCGGGTTAACGCGATAGGTGTCCGAGGATTGTGGCGAGATAATCCGGGTTCCATCCGGCGGATTTTCGCCGGAGCCTAATGCTTCGCTTGTCATTGACGGCTCGCACGAGAT
>Ga0307508_10001413_pt1 | contig 27031 bp, 30 predicted proteins | sample 9_EM_MG_FD_203089 | JGI IMG/M metagenome (GOLD analysis project Ga0307508, IMG submission 203089) | Populus trichocarpa ectomycorrhiza microbial communities from riparian zone in the Pacific Northwest, United States - 9_EM | ecosystem: Host-associated > Plants > Roots > Unclassified | place...
TTATTCCTGTACGGACGATTGGAGTTGGCACTCTTTCCTACCAGGTTTCTCCCACTGGGTTTACTGCGTAGGTTTTAATGAGGCCAACGGGGAGTATTGGGCATATGTTCTCTCGTTTCTTATATGTGCTTGCTGCTTTGTTTTTCACAGAAATACGGGACGCAGCAAGGGAGGAAGTGTTGCAATATCTCACTCATTGCTTAGTCACGGCAAGCATGGGCCTACCCCTATATTCTCCTTTCTCTCGAGGCTTCAGCCTTACTTAGACAATACACACGTTCATCACTTTCAACAAATATCACTCGTGACGCATCATAAAATATCACTCTGTTTCAGTACATCATGATGTCTCACTCGGATTTGGCATCATACATTATCACCATTCATCTGAATTTGGAATTATCATTCATACCTACATTCGATTGGATCATCTTCCACCTCCGACAACCACACTCATCTTACTGAAATCACCACGCCTACGATCTATTGCCTATTGGAGTAACGAGTTCGACTTCATAACCACCTTCGCTAAACAAACCTGGCGAACTCCAAACGGCTCCAGTGGGTACCTGGCCTGATGTTTGAGGACGAGAGCTCTGGGGAATTAGGGGAGGATCAGAGAGCGCTGAGGGAGGGCAACAAGGAGGCCCATGAGGTGATGGCCGCCCAGAGAGAGGAGATAAGGCAGAGGGAGAAGAAGGAGAGGATGGAGATGTTGGAGGCGCTCATGGGAGGCTATCAGGTGGAGGACCTGCTGGAATCTGCAGTGAAGGCGGTAGTGGAGAGGAAGGCTGGAGGGCGGAAGAGGAAGAGCAAGGGTACCGGAAAACCAGCCTTTTCGCAGGTGGCAGCGGGAAACAGGGTGACCAAGAAAGAGGAGAACCTGCTAGATTTCTTCAGGCACAGCAAGAGGGAAAGAAAAGAAGAAGGGAAAGAGAAGGGAGAGCAAGGGGGAGACTCGATGGACTTGGAGGAAGAGACGAAGGGTGAGGTGGATGCGGGGAAACTGGCGAAGGCGGCCTTCGGAGAAGACGGGGGAGGCGCGTCAGAGGCAATCACGGACGATCACTCGATGGGCGAGCCCGACGAGAGTGCAGGAGAATGGGGACCGCCGGAGACCCTGAACGAAGAAGGAAGGAGAAGTGCAGAGATGACAGACTACTCGCTGGGAGGAATCAGCAAAGTGGACTGGAAGGAAATACCACAGTCAGGAAAGAGTGTGGCAACAAACTATTAGCTGGAAGGAGTAAAGGAAAAGGATTGACGGGTAGTGATAGGGGTCAGCAGTCAAGTCGACCCAATCAGCTACTTCAGCCGCATGCCAGAAAGTATGGCCCGGGCAAGCACGGTCCAAGCGAGCCAGTACTCGCTCAAGGAAGTAACAGAAGACGACTGGAAGAGAGCAGCGGAGAATTAAAAGACCCGCATCACGAGCAATCAATTGAGGAAGGTGCCAGCCAATGCCGAAGGCGGTGGCACAGATATGGGCAGCTCCCAAGAGGGCGGCACCTCAGCCGCACAGTGGCGCCAACGGCCGAATCTGAGAGATGAAGTGCAAGTAGGCAAAGCAACACTGGGAAGCCTACAGGGAATGATGGAAGAGGCGAGGAAGGAGAGGACAGAGATATTAGAGGAAGTAATCAAAACAATTGACGCGTAGGCACATGACTAGGGCCAGGGAGAGAAGGACCAGAGGGCGAGACTGGAGAGGATAGAGGAACACCTAGCACGAGAGAAACAGACAAGGGAGGAGAATGTGAGGCTACAGGGGGAAAAATGCGGATGCAGGCAGAAATATGCCGACTGCAAGGAGCCAAAGAGAAGAAGCAACGGAACGAGGTTTACTGCTTTGTAAGGAACCGGCTGGAGTGGGGAAGGGATCAAGAGGAGACAGAGGAGAAGGAGACCCAGCAGAGGGATGCAATACATGAGGCGGCAGAACAGGCAGCCGAGAAATGGAGAATGAAGAAGGAATTGCCAAAAGGCTGGGGGGGATTTGAGGAGTGAGAAGACACTGGGATGCAGATGGGAACGGTAGCAGTACAAATGATGGTGGCCATGCAGGAGGTATGAACCCTCGTAGCAGAAATAGCAAGCACAAAGAAGATGGAGAAAGACACCTACGCAGCAGTACAGGGAATGGCCAAAGGAATGGCCAGGACCACAGAAGCAATAGACAAGATGAAGAAGGAAATGGAGGACCTGGAGGCGGAGGTGGGGAACAAGCTGGAGAAGCTAACCAGGGCGGTGGAGCGAGTGGAGAGAAAAGGAGCACCGACACCTTCCCCTCTCCTGATGGCAAGGGATATGCAGTGTGAGGCCCTGATGAGAAGACTCAACAGACCACCGCCAACAACACCGACAGACTCAGAAGCAAGCAGCCCAGCACCAACATGGTGCAGGTACCCTCCCCCAGCCCTCCCAAGGGTGCAGCAGGTGGAGGCAGCAAGGAAGCAACCAGCCGCAGTAGAGGGACAAGCGGCAACGGCAGAGGCGGAGGTGAACGAGACGGAAGGCCTGACGGAGCAGGATATGGTCAATAGGGATCTGGGAGAGAGTATCAGAAGAAGCCGAACCGCAGTGTCGCACGTCGACTGGAGCAGGACTGAGGAGGGGGGGGAGGAAGAAACTAAAGATGTGGAAAGGGGAGAGGCAGACACAATCCACCCGGAAAGGAGAGAGCAGATAGAGAGGGAGGAGAGCGAAGACACCCCAATCCCACAGCAGCCGGCTAGACCATTGTGGCCAGTGGGACCCGGAGTACAAGACATGAGTGTCAGGAATCTCACGCGGCAGGCTCATAAGCGCCGCAGCCGGGGCCGCCGTCACCCTTGTTGCCCTGTGGCTGGCCCTCATCACCGCTGCCGCATTAACGGTCATCCTCCGTGCTTAGGCGCCTCGACCGATCTCCACCATATCGCGCCGGTAGCGATATTCCCCGACTGCTGGCCGGTCTCAACCTCTCTCCTTTGTTTCCTCTATGTTGCCTATGCGTCCTTCTCGTCTTTGCTGTTTCCTGTTGATAGTGCTTGTACGTCCTTCTCCTGTCTTCTTACGTATGTTGTTTCCCTTTGATTATGCTTGTGTGACCTTCTTCTCTTTCTGTACTGTTCTTGCTTGCGTGTCCTTTCTCCTGTTGCCACAAGTAGAGTGGTGGCTGCGCGGTGGCCGAGTGCGATCATGTGTTTCTTTGGGTGCGGCAAAAGAGTCATGATGGGAAAACTCTGTGTCAGTCTTGCGGGCGAGGCTGTGATTCCACAGTGGAGGAAAAGGTATAAAGGAAGGGCGCAGTAGCTAGTCTGGAGATTCTTTCTCCACGCAATCTATTATCTCTCTCCACAGACCTACCTCTCTCTACCCGTGAAACCGGCGCTGCGACCACCAACCCCCAGACGAACAACGAGCCCACGTAAGGCGTGTGAGAGGACCGCGACGAGACCACGCCGGGCATGACGGATACCGCGAGAACAACGAGCCCATGCAAGGCGTGTGAGAGGACCGCGACGAGACCACGCCGGGCGTGACGGATACCGCGAGACCAACGAGCCCACGCAAGGCATATGAGAGGACCGCGACGAGACCACGCCGGACGTGACAGATACTGCGAGATCAACGAGCCCACGCAAGGCATGTGAGAGGACTGCGACGAGACCACGCTGGACGTGACGGATACCGCAAGAACGATGAGCGGCGCATGAGTACGCCGGAAGTATGAGTATGAGTGGCACGTGAGTACGCAGGAAGTGTGACTACGAGCGGCGCGTGAGTACGCCGAAAGTGTGAAGACACAGGGAAGTGTGAATACACCGGAAGTGCGAGCAGGAGCGCCCGCTCCCAAGGAAGTCTACATTGCCTGTCGAGCCCCCACGGAGTAGTCAAGACAGGATCTTGTCACTAGATTGCGTCTCCCCCATCGACATCCGACGTAGCAATACACAGTGGATTCCCAGGATGAAAACACCGGGGACCCCCTCAACCTTAGCGAATTTAGGGACGTCCCTGACGACCAGCAGGTACCAAGACCAGTGACCCCAGAACCACAATCCCGAGCACAGACACCCGAGTCACCCGAACAAATCAGAAGAATGACGGAAGGACCCCACCTACTGACAACAGAAATGTTGCAAACACTCCTGGCAGCACACGACAGACCGCCGCAGACCAGCTACCCAAAGCTCCGGGACCCCGAACCATTCGAAGGAGAAAAAGCGAAGTTCAAAAGGTTCCTAGCCCAGTGCGAGCTGAAGTTTAGAACCAAGGGAAACCGATTCGACGACGAAGAAAAAAAAACGGGATACGCATCCTCCCTTCTCCGAGGAGTAGTGTGGAACTGGGTGGAAACCTTTCTGAATCAGGAGGGAGGAATCAACCTAACATGGGAAGAACTGAAGACTAGCATGAAGCACGCCTTCGGCCAGGTGGATGCCAAAGAAATAGCCTTCGAAAAGTTCCAGAAAATCCAGCAAGGAAGTCGGACGGCAGCAACCTATTGGGTAGAATTCCAGCAAATCAAAGTAGACCTCCCGTACGTGGACAACGTATGCATCGCACGGTTTCGAGATGGATTACACCCAGTAGTAAAACGACACTTGGTCATGAGCGAAGTACCAGCCACCGTTCTGATAGACTATGCCACTGCGGCCATCAAAACAGATAGCCGTCTATGCAACCTTGGAGTCATTAGTTGACGACCGGCAGCGAGTCCAGAAGCACGCTTCCATGTCCACATGAAAGAACCCCCGTCAGCACCCCCGTGGGACCCAATAGATTTAGACACCACCCGACGATTTAAGTTTGCACCAAGAGCAAACCGGTTCCCACGCCGACCACCAACGGACGAGTGCTACAATTGCGGGAAAAAGGGGCACTTCGCGAGGGAATGCCCCCAGCCGGAAAAACCATGGACCACATGGAGAAGGCCATACCGGGCAGCGGAAGCCACGTACGAAAAAAACACCATCGGTACTGAAACAAGGGAAGAACCCGAACCGGCGGGAAACGACAGCCCTCGGGAACAGGCCTCAGCAACAGCCACCCGAGGGAGAAACCAGTTGCAGAACCAGACCCACCCTACAGGATACAAATGACCAGGTACGACCGAGAAGAAAAAATCATGATCAAAGTCCCAATCATAGGAGCCGACGGGAAGGAACACAACACCACCGCCCTAGTCGACAGCGGAGCCTCCGAGAACTTTATCGACAAAGCCTATGCAGAAGCAAGTAGAATTCCCATGCAGCAAAAAGCAACACCAAAACGGGTGCTGACCGTAGACAGGAGCGAGGTTACCGGTGGGCCGGTAACCGACGACGCACAGGTCCACCTCACAATCAATCATCATGAAGAAGACATCCGGCTACACTGCATCACGATCGGAAATGCACCAATCATCCTAGGACTCCCATGGCTCAAGCTCCAGGACCCGGTGATAGGATGGAAGAATCATACTGTGAAATTCCACTCGGACCACTGCGCCGAGAAGTGCTTGCCTAGCTCCCCAAGAGCCAACACGGTTCCGGAAGAAAAAGCCACCGAACAATATTACAGGAAAACACCGGAAGAAGAAGAAAATTGGGAGATCGGCGAAACGGACCCATGGAAAGTATGTCAGACCGTAATCAACAAAATCAAGGAAACCTCCAAAACGAGCAAAAATCCAGTTCCATTGGAATATCACGAATTCATCGAAGTGTTCACCGAAAAAGAGGCTACGGCACCTCTGCCCCACCGCACTCAAGACCACCATATCCCACTAGAGGAAGGGAAGATGCCCCCGTATGAGCCACTGCAACCCCTGAACGAGGAAAAAATGAAGGCTCTCAAAGAATACCTTGATGTCAATGAGAAGCGGGGATGGATCTGCTCATCCACCTCCCCGGCCGGAGCACCGATACACTTCGTAAAGAAAAAGGATGGAGGACTTCGCCAATGTGTAGACTACCGACAACTGAACGAAATCACAATCAAGGATCGAACACCATTACCGCTGATCGGATAGTCCCTCGACCAACTATCCAGCGCCACCATCTACACCAAGCTTGACATCCGGGACGCCTATTACAACCTCAGGATTAGGGCCGGAGACGAGTGGAAAACAGCGTTCCGCACCCGATACGGCCTTTACGAGTACTGTTTCATGCCGTACGGACTGACCAACGCACCAGCCTCGTTCCAACGATGGATGAACGAAATCCTGAGCAAATATCTCAATATCTTCTGTGTGGCATATTTGGACGATATCCTCATATTTTCGCAGAACCTGGAAGACCGCCAGAAACACATCCGAACGATACTGAAGCGAGTCAAGGAAACGGGACTGACACTGAAGGCCTCCAAGTGCGAATTCCACACCAAGGAGATCGAATATTTAGGATACGTGATATTTCCACAAGGCTTGCGCATGGACGAAGAGAAAATCCGGACGATCAAGGAATGGAAAGAACCGACGAATATCAAGGGAATCCAGAGCTTCTTAGGATTTGCCAACTTCTACCGAAGGTTTATACAGGATTACAGCCGGATCACAACACCCCTCACCCGCCTGACAAGGAAAGAAGTAGACTGGGAATGGGGCGACGAATAACAGACGGCCTTCGAAACGCTCAAAACAGCAATGGTGACAGAACCGATACTACAACACTTTGACCCAGAGTGACCCGTCACAATCGAGATGGACGCCTCAGACTATGCCATCGGAGCCATTTGCTCGCAACCCGACGACAACGGAACTCTGCACCCAGTAGCCTACTACTCCCGAAAACTCAAGGATCCGGAGCACAACTATGATATACACGACAAGGAACTACTGGCGATCGTAGACGCACTACGAAAATGGGACACATATTGCAAGACAACAGGGCCGAAAATCACGATTCTTACCGATCACAAAAACCTCGAATACTGGAAGACAAAGAAAGACCTCAACCTGCGGCAAGCCCGGTGGGGTGAGCGATTAGCCAACTACGATTTTACGATGAAATATCGACCTGGGAATCTGGCCGATAAACCTGATATCCTCTCTAGAGAGTCAGGAGACTCTCCCTGGGAAGGGGATATGAAGCATCGGCAGAACCAAGGCCGAATACTGCTACCCGGAGAAGCCTTCGAGGCGCCTCAGGACGATAACGAAATGCCTGGCGCCACACTCTACGCCCCCGGAGTACTCCAGGCCAATACAACGGAAACCATCAGCCTTCAGATAGACAAAGACCTCCTGAACGAAATCCAGACACTAAGCGCTGCAGATAAAGAGATTCAAGAAATCCGGAGGAAAAAGGTGAGCGGGACCACCTGCGACGGGAAGATCGCGCAAGGACTATGCAAGGAAAACAGCGGGTTGCTAATGGACGACGGTCTCATATGGATCCCTGACAACAATACCCTGCGACTTCGCATATTACGAGACCACCACGACGCGCAAGCTATGGGACACCCGGGCCGGGCAAGAACCCTGGAACTCGTTAGCCGAAATTTCTACTGGCCGGGTCAACGAAAGTACGTCCACAGATACGTCGACCATTGCGACACCTGCCATCGTATCAAACCAATCCGACACACCCCATTCGGACTGCTAAAGCCACTGGAACTCCCACACCGACCATGGGACACAATATCAACGGACTTCATCACCGCGCTACCGACAAGCAACGGAAAAAATACATTATGGGTAATAATCGATCGCCTCACAAAGATGGGACATTTTGTCGCTTGCCAAGACACCATGAACCCCGAAGACCTAGCAGACCACTTCCTCCGGCAAGTTATAAGACCTCACGGACTGCCAAGCAGTATTGTATCAGACAGAGGATCCTTGTTTACCTCAGACTTCTGGAAACGAGTAACGGAAGCACTCGGGATATCACGCAACCTCTGCACAGCCTGACACCCACAAACAGATGGACAAACGGAAAGAGCCAATGCCACTCTCGAGCAGTATCTCCGGGCATACTGCAACTACCAGCAGGATGACTGGGAGAGGTTGTGTGACACTGGGGTTGTCTTGTAACCGGAGTGCTGGTAAGGGTAGAAGTAATCAGGCTACTCTTTGGATGATTCACAACGGAATAATCTTAGACCTTGTGTGTGGGTTTCGGTGGTAGTGTTCAGTCTGTCTCTTCTTCCTTTCGGGAGGAAAGAGCCTGGTTATATACTACTTTGGGGTGTCGTGAGATCTGGTGACTCGGGCTAACTATTCCTCCGAGGCTTTCGACCCCGTGGGCGACTCATTGGTCCTGGCAGGGTGTAGATAAGGAGAGATGAGCTTTGTCGGTTTCGCACCGCAGGGTCTTCCTGCGGCCGAGCGGGGTAACCGCATCAGACTTTTTTCTCGTATACCTTTCGGGTGACGTGGCAGCTCCCTTTCCGGGAACCTGCCCAAGTCTGCCGGTTTCCACTCGTTTGCTTCCCCGCAACCCCCTCAACTCCCGAAGTTAGTTCCCTTACGTCCGGTCTCGGCCGTAAGTTCTAACTCCGTTCCCCATCTCCCTCCTAAACTCTCAGAGCCAATCTTTCCCGAATAGCCAACTACCGTGTCCTCCTCCCGGTACGTACCTCCCCAAGGATCCGTGCCGACCCATGATAATATTCCAGTGTAACACTACCTCCCCCTTTTCTTAGCTTCATCCCAAAGCTAATGAGTGTTTTTCCTGAGTAGCCCGTCTCTTTCTGAAGATTGTTTCGGTCGTGATACTTGTCACTGAATGCAGTCCTCCACCCCTTCATCCCTCCCCATTGTTGGTAAGCCGGTTCGGAACCGGGGAGCCTCGGACGATGGGGCCCTCACAGTAGGCCGGTGTGTACTCTTACTGATTGGGTCATGTTGAATCGTACTCGCCGCCGCGCTGCGTCAAGGCTTTAGCCAGCTCGGTTAGGTTCCGGGGTTGCAGGGAGACCAGGGAATCGGGAGAGGAATGGTGTCCTTCGTGCTAGTGACCCGTATGCTCGGCAGTGACTGTGCCCACATCCTTCCGGGGGGAGACTAGTATGCTGGAGCAGTGACAGCGCTGTCGGGGACTCACTTCACCGATTATGGGCCTCCTGCACCGGTTCCGCCGGTCCGAGTCAGTCGCCGAGAGGTCGATACGTCTGTTCTGAACGGTTTTCCTGATTCTCAACAGTTTCAGTCACGTGCACTCCTTGTCAGGTGCCCGGTCGGCGGCTTCTCGTGGTTGCCCATGAAGCGGGTCTTTTTGTTGGATTATGACACTGTGGTACTGACGTCCTCCACCCCGTCAGCCCCCTACCGCCAGGTCCCCGGGGGATCTGGTCTAGCCCTCGCTGAGCCAGTAGTCCCTCGGCGAGTCCGGATTCTGTCGATGAAACTCCCATAGTTTCTCCAGACTGCCTACCGAAAAGTTGTCGAACGGCTCCTCGGTCCAGTCCTTACGCCTCGGATAGTCCAGCCATCGGACCAGATAGAGGATTCGTTTGTTATTTCCCCAGCCACGCTCGACTGAGGACATAACTTCTTCCACATCGTACTCCTCGCTTTGCTCGACGTCATCTGCCTCTCGGAGTACCTTGGAGGGGTCCGGTGGGGGTCGCTGTTCGCTGGTTCGGAAAGGTTCGAGCAGCAAGACGTGGAAGACATTGTGAATCTTCCATTTCCAGGGAAGCGTGAGTCGGACAGCAAGTGGGGAAACGATTTTCTCGATCTGGAAGTGACCATGATTTTTGTGGTCCAACTTCTTCGTGAGTCGGCGCGTTTTGGTGTTGTGTCCGCTGAGCATTACCAGATCTCCCACCTGGTATGCCGGGGGTTCCTTTCGGGCCGTATCCGCATATCGTCGCATTCGTTCCTGTGCGGCTTCCAGTCCTTGCCGTGAGTCCTCGTGTACTGTCTGCATCCAGTGGGCGTAGATGGTGCTTGCGGAGTTCGGCGGTTCCTGAGTTGGAGGGTTGACGGTTGCGGGGTGGAAGCCGTAGTTTGCAAAGAAGGGTGTTATTCCGTTTCCTATTGTGACCGAGTTGTTGTAGGCGAACTTGGCCATTGGTAGTAGTGAGACCCAATTGTCCTGTTCTTTGTTTACGAACGCTCGGAGGTATGTTTCAATGGTTTGGTTTAGTCGCTCCGTCTGTCTGTCCGTCTGTGGGTCAAATGCGGTGGACATCCGGGGTCAGATTCCGGACAGGCTTAGAAACTCCTTCCACAGTTCCGACGTAAAGCGGAAGTCCCGGTCTGACACGATATCAGTGGGGAGTCCGTGGTACTTCCATACCTCTTTTGCGAAGGTGACTGCTAGGTCTCCCGTCATCTTTTTGTCCTTTTTTAGCGGTAGGAAATGCGCCATCTTGGTGAACCGGTCAATGATTACCCATAGCTGATCGCATCCTTCCGAGAGGGGCAGTTCCGTAATGAAATCTATCGCGATCAACTGCCACGGGGCGTACGGGAGTTCCAGTGGTGAGGATAGCCCATAGGGCTGGTGTCGGGAAACCTTATTTTGCTGGCATTCTGGACAGCTTCGGACAAAGTCAATTATCCGTTCGTTCATCTTTGGCCTCCAGAAGTTTTGTCGTATGATTTCGATAGTTTTGTCCTGTCCCATGTGTCCTGCTATCTTGGTGTCGTGTTCGGATTCCAACACTGGCTGTATTAGCCCCTTTGGCACCCAGAGCAGGTTCCCTCTGTACAATACCCCGTTTTCCTTTTTTATTTCTCCGGCCTTTTGGTCCTTCCGCGCCAGTTCTTCTGGCGTTGCTTCCTGTTCCATTGCCCGTTCGTACTCCTCGTCTTTCTTCCCTTCCTTTTTAACTTCTGTCAAGAATTTCTCCGTCCACTTCCTTCCTGGGAGGGATGCAAGTCTTGCCGGTGAGCAGATGAACGACTAGTTTTTTCGATCTGTGAGGTTTTTCTCTCACAAAACAGCCGTGATTGGCTGGTTTTCTATCCCCCCTTTTTCGGGGCGGTACTCCGAACGCCTTGACAGCGTATCCGGCTTGCCGTTCTGTGTCCCTGGTCGGTAATAGATCCGGAAGTCGATTCCTGCTAGTTCCTGTGCCCATCGAGCTTGTCGTCGGTTGAGCACCTTGGTCGTTGTAAAGTATTCCAAGTTATGGTGGTCCGAGAACACCTGTACTTGGTGAACGGCTCCTTCACAGTAGCGCCTCCAGTGTTTGAATGCATCGACTATTGCCAGTAGTTCTTTGTCGTGGATTTCGTAGTTGATTTCCGCCAGCTGGATCTTCCAGGAGTGAAAGGCCACTGGGTGTAGCTTTCGCTCGTTGTTTCGTTGCGATAGTATTGCTCCTAAAGCGAAGTCTGATGCGTCTGTCTCGATGATCACTGGGCGCTGTACGTCAAAGTGATCGAGTATTGGGGCCGTAGTGAACCTTTGCTTAAGTTCCTGGAACGCTTTCTCAGCTTCCGGGTTCCAGATCCATTTTTCTCCCCTTTTTTTCGTTAATTCCGTGAGCGCCCTGGCTACTCGTGAGTAGTCTTAAATAAAGCGTCGGTAGAAGTTAGCAAAGCCCAGGAAGGACTGTACTTCCGTGAGGGAACCGGGGGTTTTCCAGTTAAGCACGGCTTCCACTTTTCCCTGCGCCATTTTGACTCCTTGCCTTCCTAGCACGTAGCCCAGGAATTCTACTTCCATTACCCTCCATTCGCATTTTTCCGCGGCCACCGCCAGCCTGCTTTTCTGGAGCCTTTTTAACACGTTTCGGACGATCTCGTCATGTTCGTTCCTGGTTTTGGCGTAGACTAGGATATCGTCCATGTAAGCCAGAAGCCCTAGGTCGAGCATGTCCGAGAAGATGTGATTCATCATGTCTTGGAACGTGGAAGGTGCGTTGGTTAATCCGAACGGCATCACCTGAAATTCATATAACCCATAACGAGTTCTGAACACTGTCTTCCATTCGTCGCCTTCTCAGATCCGGATTAAATTGAATCCGTTTTTTAGGTCCATCTTGGTAAACCACTGGGCTCCCTGCACGTGGTCCTGCAGTTCCTGCATTAGCGGAAGTGGGTAGTGATTTGGGATGGTAATGCGGTTGAGGGCACAATAATCAACGCACAACCTCAGTCCTCTCCCGTTTGGTTTTGGGACGAACAGGATCGGTGATCCTGCTGGCGAGGTGCTGCGTCGAATTTTCCCTGTTTTTTCCATTTCCTTCAGCCATTCTTGTAGGGCTTGTAACTCAGTTCCAAGAGGGGGTATATCGGGCCCCATGGCACCGAGCTTCCTTCCATGAGGTCGATTTTGCAGTCATAGGTGGTGTCTTTTGGCAGCGCCTCTGCCAAGGGTTTTCTCATCAGGTCCAGATACTGTCGGAACTCCACCGGGTCTTGTTCCAGGGGGTCTTGGGTTTCGATCGCCGACACGTAGCCGATAATGCGAGCCTGGTCATCCAAACATACATCCTCATCCCAGGTTAAGGAGAATTCATCTGTTTCGTACTTGGTGCAGTTTGTTTGGCAGTTTGGGCTGTCAAATCGCACCTCCCTCGAGCTCCAAGGTCCTTGTGGAGTGTGCTTATCGATCCACCAGAAGGGGAGGAAAATGTCGATTTCTGGGTTCATGGGTGATATGTCGAAACGTTCTTTTGTGTAATGGTTTCGGTGTTGTAATCGCATAGGCTCAGAGCACCACTTTCCCGCGTCTTCCACTACTTCTCCCGTATAGTTTTCGATTCGTATCGGGTTTTTGCGTTGGGATCGTTGGATTCCCAATCGTTTGACCGTTTCCTGGTTAATCAAGGCTATTGCACAGCCAGTGTCTAGCAGGGTTTTGACAACGTGCCTTTTTTGCCCTTGATATAGTATCATTTCGATTATTGGTTGGGCGCCGCAGGGGATTGTTCCGGTTTTCTTTGGCGGGGTTCCAGCGCTTGGTTCCTCGTTTTTTCTTTTCCGGGATACCCCACTTATTATTTGGAAGGCCTTCGGTTGCGGCGTTGCCGGGCCTCCTAAAAATCCGATCCTTCGCTGTCCTCCCAGATGGGTAGTTCTTTGCCTGGACTCAGGTCCATGGTTTCTACCGCGGCGACTTTTTGCTGTTTGGCCAGTGGTACGGCCTCGTCTTCTTCGTCCCTCTTTCTTTTCCCTTCCCCTGTGACTGCCCCAACCTTCCAGGGGGCTGGAGGGTGCACGGTCCCCTTTCGCGCTTTGAAGGACAAGCAGTCGTAGGTTTTGTGCCCCGGTTTCCCGCATCTCCAACAGTCTTCGCGGTTCTGTCGGTACTCCTCCCTCTCGGGCATTGGTACCTCTTGGTAGGCCTTGTCTTGGGCCGGCCAGGTGTTTTTCGCCCCGAACCAACTGGATTTCTTGTTGTTGGAGTGATTGGGGCGGCTGGAGCCCTGGGATTCTTCCTTCTTGGGGCTCCGTTCCTTGTCGTCCTTCCTTCTTTCCTCCTTTTTTTCCGTAGGTCCGCCGGATCCTACTCTCATTTGTTCCTTGGCTTGTCTCTAGGCTTTCTTCTTTTCCACCTGTAGACCAGCTTGGTAGGTGGCTTGTAGAAACCCTTCATCGTCCGCGAATTCTCCCAGATAGTGAGTGAACCACATGTCAAGTACTGCGTCCGGCATCGCCATGTCGACTTTTTCCTGTAGACCTTCTCCTGTTGCTCGGGCGTAGTTGTTGAGAGCCCGGAACTCCGTCATATATGCTCAGATGTCGCCCCTGTACTTGAGCTGGCTTAACTTAAGCTGAGCGTTCGCGGGTTCTCGGCTATTGAAATACTCTGTCCTGATGTTCGCGGAGTAGTTTGCCCAGGTGTTGTTTTCACCCAGCGTAGTATAGCGGTGTAGGTCCCAGGCTTTTGCCGTTCCAGTGAGGAGCGTTCCTACCCAGGTGATTTTTTGTTGGTCACTTATCTCCGGGTAGAATCCCAGGTATTTGACGACCGACTGCCACCACGTATTGAACAGAGTGGTTGGTTTTCCGTCGAAGGTTTCCGGGTTTTCCATTTTGAGTCGTGATGTACGGAACCGTTCTTCCCTAGGAGCCTGGTGGGCCTGGGCTTTGGCAACTCCTTCCGTGACCAGCTGAATGAGGTCCTGCGTAGTCAGCGTCGGACGCGTTGTTTCAGGTCCTGGGGGCGGGGTCGGCGTTGGTGGCGGAGGTGGGGTTGCCAGTCGCGTGGGTGGTTCTGATGGGGGTCCACTGTTTCCTCCCGCATGGGGGTTTTGCCAAGGTGGCAGTGTAGCATGTCCGGCCAGGATGGGCGGAATAGCTGGGGGTCGCACCCGCCGGGTTGCCGATGGGAGGTTTAGCTGGATAGGGCTCCTCAGCGGTTGATACGTTGGTCGGCCTGAGGGCACCGAGGGTTGCCGACTGGTTGGGTCTGGCGTGCTTGTACTGGAGGGGCGAGCGGGGCTTCTCCATTGTTGCTGTGCCGGGGTCTGCGACCTTGGTAGCGGAGGTAGCAGTGGTGGTGGTGGGCTCGGGGACGCGGGTGGCAGGGGGACCCGGATGGCCAACCTTTGTATATCGTTCCGTGCTTGCTGCAGTTCTTGTTGTAATTCTGCCACTTTCTGCTGATGGTGAGTGGCCCAGAGCTCTACATTACCTTGAAAGGTGGCCAGGTGTTGGTTTCGGGCCGTGTTTGCTTCCCCCAGGAAGGCCAGTGCATCGTTGACCCTCGCCAGTTGGGTTGCCTGACACACCTGTCGTTCGGTGGCCTCGTTCGTTCGCTCAATGATCGCCTGCCAAACGTTTCGTGTGAAGGTCTGATAGGCGTTGGCCGCAGCGGCGAGTTCGCTGTGTACCCATGCTTCTTCTATTTCCTGGTTAGCGTTTATACGGTCATATACATACCTTGTTCCTTCGGCCAAAGTTTGGTAGGCGTATTCGATCCATCGCATCCGTTGGTCGGTTTGGTCTATGGTGTTACCGCATAGTCCGATCAATTCCCTCATGTCTTCTTCTGCCTGCTTTTGCTGGCGTACCAGGGTTCGGACCCATACTGCTGGGTTTGCCAGTTCTACCACTTGTTCTGCGGTGGCTGTTCCGTCTGTAATCTGGAGCATATCCCTGGGCGCCTCGAGCAGGAGCATATTGAAGTCGGAAGACCTCATTTAGTATTCGTCCAGGAAGTCACTGGTATAAATGGTTTCGTCGTAGTCGAAGGGGTAGTCGAACAAATCGAAGAGTTCGTCTTCGTCGAAGTCGGCCGGTTGGTGCAATTTTGCGCAATTCCACCACTGTTGTGTATACCAGTTGTATGGCGTACAGTCGATTTTGGCTGTCGGTTTTGGACCGTCGAAGAACTCGTTCCACAATTCGAAATTGGCTATTTCAGCGTCGATGGACTGGAAGGTATAATCGAAGGAGTATTGGGTTTTTGGTTCTAACAAGGTAGATATCTCGAGTAGGTAAAGGGGGTCTTCGAAGTAGGTTGTGTCGAAGTAAGTCATTCGTTGTGACAAATCGTAGGGTGATTTTGGATCAAAGATTATATTGCGACACTGGGGTTATCTCGTAACTGGAGTGCTGGTAAGGGTAGAAGTAATCCGGCTACTCTTTGGATGATTCACAATGGAATAATCTTAGATCTTGTGGTGGTAGTGTTCGGTCTGTCTCTTCTTCCTTTCGGGAGGAAAGAGCCTGGTTATATACTACTTTGGGGTGTTGTGAGATCTGGTGACTCGGGCTAACTATTCCTCCTTGGCTTTCGACCCCGTGGGCGACTCATTGGTCCTGGCAAGGTGTAGATAAGGAGAGATGAGCTTTGTCGGTTTCGCACCGCAGGGTCTTCCTGCGGCCGAGCGGGGTAACCGCGTCAGACTTTTTTCTCGTACACCTTGCGGGTGACGTGGCAGCTCCCTTTCGGGGAACCTGCCCAAGTCTGCCGGTTTCCACTTGTTTGCTTCCCCGCAACCCCCTCAACTCCCAGAGTTAGTTCCCTTACGTCCGGTCTCGGCCGTAAGTTCTAACTCCGTTTCTTATCTCCCTCCTAGCCTCTCAGAGCCAATCTTTCCCGAATAGCCAACTACTGTGTCCTCCTCCCGGTACGTACCTCCCCAAGGATCCGTGCCGACCCATGCTAATATTCCAGTGTAACAGGTTGCTGCCAATTGCCGAATTCTGCTACAACAACACACAAACCGGAACCACAAGAATAACCCCCTTCTTTGCCAACTATGGATATCACCCGCGTTTCCTACCAGACCTCGGCACCCGGAACGATGAACCCCCGGAAGTGTCGGAATATGTTGAGGCATTAAGACGGTTCCATGAAGAACTTCGAGCAGAGATTAAGGAAGCCCAAATGTCTCAAGCAGAACAAGCCAACAAAGCACGACACCTGGACCCAGTACTGAACCCAGGCGACAAAGTCTGGCTACGACGAAAACACATCCGGACAACCCGACCATCGAACAAACTGGACCACAAGCAGATAGGTCCGTACACCATCCTGGAGAAAGTAGGCTCACGCGCCTATAAGTTGGACCTACCGGCCACTGTCAAAATCCACCCAGTCTTCCACATCAGCCTCCTCGAACTCACAGCCAGCACCGAACCTATCCCAGTACATCACCAACCGCCACCACCTCCCGTAGTCATCCAAGACCAGCAAGAGTGGGAAGTAGAAAAGATCCTCGACTCCCGACGCCATAGAAACCAGATCCAGTATCGAGTCAAGTGGACCGGTTTCCACGACCCCGATGGCACCTGGTACCCGGACCGCAATTTCGAAAACTCTCCCGATCTCATCCAGCAGTTCTATAGGGATGACCCCGAGAAGCCCGCCCCCCAAAACTAAGAAAAATGTCCACCACTGCCACTGTCGACACCAACGAAGGCTGGACCTTTGCCGGCCACAGCCGCACCTCCGAGTTTCCCACCACGACCCCCGCCGATAATGAACAAGCCAAACCAACCAACGATTGGGACCTCGCTGCCCAAGCCACGACCACGGAGGGCTGGAACGTCCCCCCGGCTCCCTCACCACCACTGTCCGCTGTGGGACAGCCCCGCGCCAATGACCATGTCTCCCTACACTAGACCGCCTGCTACGACGATTACTGTGGCGCTCACCACCAGATGAAAAATGACAACTACGACCCGCAACGAGGAAATAACCGCGGCCGGCGCAACCACCGGCCCTACAGCTGTCACCACACCCATCCATTCGAATTAGGGGAGGTAATCCGCAACCGACACCTCAACCCACGCAAAGCCTGTGCGGACTGGCAGAAGGGAAAGTGGGTCTGCCCCGACTGCCGGTTCCTAGTGAACATGGAAAACCACCACCTCCGCTGCAGCACGTCAGCCCCACGGAACCCCCTGGCCGACATCACGACCCTCAAGAGGATCAAGTGAACATCGCACCCCCGGGAGAGGTTGCTGCCAATGACGAGGCCCGCGCAGCTACCCCAGCAGCCCTCCGAGACGAACAAATATCTTTACTACACGACATCGTAACCATGTTCCACCACACTACTACCAGAGATGTACACCGCAACCAAGTCATACACCGGACGCTCGCCCAGTGGATGAACGAATTCCACGACGAGGACCAACAGCAACTCCAGCAGATGGCCAACACCCTGGGGGACATCATCACCGAACAGCAGTGAATGAACGAACAACTCCAAGCCCAGCAGTAGGGGAGCCCGGCTGTACACATCTACTGCACCCCCATCCGCCGCCGTGCCGCGCCTACCCGACATGACCTCGCCGGAGCTTCGGTCTGGACAGGGGACGTACTGTCATGAATCTCACGCGGCAGGCTCGTAGGCGCCGCAGCCAGACCCGCCGTCACCCTTGTCGCCCTGTGCCTAGCCCTCATCACCGCTGCCGCAGCCATGGTCATCCTCCATGCTTAGGCGCCTCGACCGATCTCCACCATATCGCGCCGGTAGCGATATTCCCCGACCGCTGGCCGGTCTAGACCTCTCTCTGTTGATTCCTCTATGTTGCCTGCACGTCCTTCTCATCTTTGCCATTTCCTGTTGATAGTGCTTGCGCGTCCTTCTCCTGTCTTCTTATGTATGTTGTTTCCCTTTGATTATACTTGCGCGACCTGCTTCTCTTTCTGTACTGTTCTTGCTTGCGTGTCCTTTCTCCTGTTGCCGCGAGTAGAGTGGTGGCTGCACGGCGGCCGAGTGCGATCATGTGTTTCTTTGGGCGCGGCGAAAGAGTCATGATGGGAAAACTCTGTGTCAGTCTTGTGGGCAAGGCTGTGATTCCACAGTGGAGGAAAAGGTATAAAGGAAGGGCGCAGTAGCTAGTCTGGAGATTCTTTCTCCACGCAATCTATTATCTCTCTCCACAGACCTACCTCTCTCTACCCGTGAAACCGGCGCTGCGACCACCAACCCCCAGACGAACAATGAGCCCACGCAAGGCGTGTGAGAGGACCGCGACGAGACCACGCCGGGCGTGACGGATACCGCGGGAACAATGAGCCCACGCAAGGCATGTTAGAGGACCGCGATGAGACCACGCCGGGTGTGACGGATACCGCAAGAACAATGAGCCCACGCAAGGCGTGTGAGAGGACCGCGACGAGACCACGCTGGGCGTGAGGGATACCGCGAGAATGATGAGCGGCGCGTGAGTACACCGGAAGTGTGACTACGAGCGGCACGTGAGTACGCCGAAAGTGTGAAGACACAGGGAAGTGAGAATACGCCGGAAGTGCGAGCAGGAGCGCCCGCTCCCAAGGAAGTCTACGTTGCCTGTCGAGCCCCCACGGAGTAGTCAAGTCAGGATCATGACAATGAGTGTCGCACAGCAACGACAACATCGGCAGAGGCTGGTAGCAGCAGAGGAGGGCCAGAAAGTGTGGGAGAGGAGAGCAGAGGAGGCCCGAAAAGTGGGGGAGAGGGGAGCAGGGCAGAAAGCGGGAGGAGAAGGGAGGATGACATACGCACAGCAGCTGATGGCCCCTGCACCCACACAGAAGACCAAGGAGGCGAGGAAAGGAAAGGAGAGGGAGGAGAAGAATCCGCTCGAGCAAATCAAGGGCTCAATCCCAGTGGATGAGCAGATGATAGTCTTCGAGAGACGTCCCGGTGCGGAACAGCTAGACTGGCTCACGGTCAACCAGATCGCCAGTCACGTCACCAACGTGCTCAGCAAGGTGGCCCTGCCACACTTCCGAACCGAAAAATTCAAGTTGTCACAGAGGGGAGTACTGTTGACAACCGCGAGGAAAGGGGCATCAGCCGCCATGCTGCTCCACTTTAAGAAAGAGCTAATTGAGGCTGCAAGGAAGGGAGATGATGCCATCATCAACGTCAGGTCAAATGAGAGCTGGGTGGAGCTGAAGATACTGGTCCCGTATGCAGCGTATCGGGACGAGGAGGGGATAAGCCGACTGAGGGAGGAAATAGAGGCGGAAAATGAGGGGTTGCAAATCCCCCCCTTCTCCATCAAGTGGATGAGACCGAAAGGAGTGATAGAAAACATCTGGGGGCAGAACAAGTTACCATCGGGCAAAGCATCCGTCATCTTTAAGGTGCCCAACAAGGAAGCTGGTAGAGGACTACTGCAGGAAATTTGGGTCAATGGCAACAAGTTCAAACCAGACACCTTTATTCTGGAGAGAGCCGATACCCTGTGTGGCAACTGCAGCAAATGGGGGCACATAGACTTCTGGTGCCGCAAACGGGTACCAAGGTGTGCTATGTGTGCAGGGCAACACAGGACGTTCCTGCACATGTGTGAAGTGGCAACGTGTGGGCGAACAGGAGGGAGAGCACGTATGCATAGCCAGGTACAGTGCCCCAACTGTGGAGGACCACATTTCGCGCAGAACAGGAGGTGCAGAGCAAAGAGGGAAGCCATTGCAATGGACAGGGGGCTCATCACGTCAACGACACAGGTACATGAAATGGTTACAAGTGGCATCGCCCCCTCCATGAAGTAATGGCGGGACACCAGCAAAGTTCACGGTTCGCGAACGGTCAGGGAATGGTGATACAACACAAATGGACAAAACAGAGAGGGGGGCGCGGACTGAGGGTCTTACAACACAACTGTACGAAAGGGAAACAGGCAGTCGAAGTGCTACTGGAAATGGCAATGCAGAAAGAGGTGGATATAGTCATGATTCAAGAGCCAACGACGGGGAGGGGTAGTACAGCAAGACATGACAGCTTTAGATGGATCAAGGAGGAGGTGGGAAAGCCGGCAAGATGTTGGACAGCTGTGAACAAGGCATCAGGGTGCAGGGTCACAGAGCTCAGGGAGCAGACGAAGGAAAGCGGGAACTGCATCCAAGTGCTACAGGTGATAAGGTAGGTTGACGAACCATTAACACTAGTGAACATGTACGACCAGACGCCCAGAGGGGGGGGAAAAAGGCTAGTGCGGCAGGCAGAGTGGGGGTCAATTATGAGGGCGCCAAGGGTGATAATAGCAGGCGACATGAATGCGCACAGCGAACACTAAAATCCGTATACCAAGAAGAGGGTCAACGCGCAGTTCTGGTAGGGGCTGGTACAGGAGCACAAGTTGGTGATTTGAAACTCAGAGGAAGGAATGCGTGTGGGGCCCGGAACAGAGAAGACATCGATTATTGACCTGACCCTATCGTCACCGGCAGTGGCACTCAACTGGTGCCTGCTGCAGGAGGAGGCTACAGGGTCAGACCACGAGGTCATTATGTGGGAAGTTTTGGGGGGAAAAGAAGGAGGCAAGCCAGGCAAGACGGTCACAGGCTGGAACATCTCTGGTTGGGAAGGAAGGGCAAAAGAAGAGGAGGAAAGAAAGAAGGCAGAGAAAAAGGCAAGGCGGGCAGAAGACACGTTCCGGCAATTAATGGGAGGCACGCAGTTAGACGATGAAAGCACGATGGAGCAGATCAGTGGGATGGCAGACAGACTGAGGGCAGCAGTGACGGAGACACTGGACCGACACGCGGTGCAGAAGCGATGGTGCTCCAGGTCAAAGCGGTGGTGGACAGATGAGCTCCGGGACCTGAGGAAAACCCTTGGGAGAGTTTGACACAGGAATGATTAGGAGGCGGTCTGGGTGGCCAAATGGGATCAGAGAAGAAAAATCAGAAGGGCAAAGAGGACGTGCTGGAACGAATTCCTACAGGGAGCAAAAAGAAACGAGGTGTGGGTGACGACGAGGTATACGGCGGATAGGCTGGACAAGACAGGGCAAGCACTAAGGGAAGCAGAGGGACCAACTCTAGAGGGGCACGAGGTAAGGGAGGAAGGGCTGCTGGCAGTGCACTTCCTACCGAGAAACCAAAGGGGGGAGGGTCAGCGAGAGGGTGAAGAATTGGAGGGGGGCAAAGGGTTTCAACTGGTGAATGAGGGGCTGGTGGCTGCAATGATGAAGAAAGCCTCCTCGACAGCGCCAGGGGAAGATTGCATCAGCACCAACATCCTAAAGGTTTTCTGGGAGTGGGACCGTCAGATCTTCACAGGGTTAGTGAGGGGCTGCATCCGAGTCGGACACCATCCAGAACTGTGGAAAACGGCATGAGGAGTGGTTATCCCCAAGGCAAACAAGCCCGACTACTCGCAGGTTAGGGCTTACCGGGTAATCTCACTACTGGACACGATCAGTAAACTCGTTGAAAGGACGGCAGCACACCTCATTGCGGACCATCTAGAAAGGAGCAAGGGACTGCACGAGGGGCAATATGGGTGCAGAATGCGGAGGGCAACAGTTGATGCAGTTGCGATGCTCATGAACCGTACTGAGCGGGCGTGGGAATGCAAGAAGCTGGTGGGAATGCTAATTATGGACGTGCAGGTAGCCTTCAACAACACGGACAGCAGATTTCTGAGGAGAAGGATGAGGGAACTGGGAGTGCAAGAAGATATAGTGCGATGGACAGGGAGCTTCATGGAGGACAGATATGTCAGACTTGTGCTCGACGGGATGGAGGGTGAGTCCCACAAGGTGGAAACAGGCATTCCACAAGGCTCTCCTGCAGCTCCAATTCTATTCATCACCTACCTCTCGAGCATCTTTGAAGAAGTGGAGCAGGAGTGCGAAGGGGTCAGGGCGTTAAGTTTCACGGAAAACATTTCGTGGTGGGCAGAAGGAAAGACTGAGGAAGAGGTGGCCAACAAACTCTTGAATGCAGTGGAGGTGGCATGCAGGTGGGGAGACAGGAATGGGGTCACCTTTGACCATAACAAAAGCGAGGCAATTCTCTTTAGCCGCAGGAGAAAGACACCTACGGCAATGATTAGAACAGGGGGCACAGAGGTCGCCTTTAACAAAGAGACCACCAGGTGGCTCGGGGTGTGGTTGGACTCGCACCTTACGCTCAGGGACCTCCAGAAAGTCATGTTGAAGAAGGGAAGAAAGGCGTGGGTAAGACTGAAAAGACTGACGGGACAGATGGGATTGACAGCGGGGAACTGCTGCAAGGTCATGACAGCGTGTGTGCAGTCAGTGGCTATGTATGGAAGCGAGCTGTGGTGGAAGGGAGAGGGAGACCAGGGCATGGCAGGAGGAGCAGCGGAGCTCCAGAAACTGGTCAACCTGGAGGCATGAGCAGTTACTGGCTGCTTTTGAACGACGAAACAAGCAGCACTCGGCAATGAGGCGGGCTTAAATCCAGCAGTAGTGCACCTCAACAACAGGCAGAGACAGTTCGGTGCACGACTCTTGGCGTTACCACGGGGTGACAAGGCAACGAAAATAGTAGGGGCCACATCGGGCATTGGAAGAAGACTCGAGGAGGCCCTAGGCTATTCGGGCCGAATGGAGGAGACGATAACATTGCCGCTTGCAGCGAAGAGGCTCGACTTAGAAACGATAGTGGAGGAGAAAGAGAAGGCGAAGCAGACAGCAGAAAGGGAAAGGGCAGGACTAACCATCTTTACAGATGGGTCAAGAGCCAGCAATGGAGCGACCGGGTACGCAGTGACATGGAAGAACAGAAGCAAGTGGGTGGGGGTCAAGACCCACCTAGGTTACAACCAAGAGGCCTTTGACGCAGAATGTACAGCCCTGGCGTGCGCGTTGGAGCTGGCGGTAAGATGGAGAGAACCCTCAGAAGCAGTCACCATCCACACAGACGCACAGGCAGCAATGAGAAGAATAGTGGACGATGAACCGGGGCCAGGGCAGAAGTATGCGGTGCTGGTCAGGAGGTGGGTAGCTGCCCTAAAGCAGACGAGGTCTGAGGTGTGCATTGAAATCAGATAGTGCCCGGCCCATGAAGGAGTGGAGGGAAATGAGAAAGCAGATGAGTGGGCGAAGCAACCAGCAGAGGAGCCGGATGCCCAGGGAGTGGAGTGGCTGAGGTATGGGGACCGGTATGGGGTAAGGAGGATGCCCCCACCCAGGTCCCTGTCCAATCTGAGGAGGGAAATAGCGGAGAAGAAGTGGGGCAAAGCAAGGAGCTGGACTAAAGAGCGGGTCAGGAGAAGGAAGTACAAGCTGGCAAGAGACCAACGGCCGAACCGGATGGTGGAGCGAGCGCCAAAGCACCTGGCGGGACGCTTTCACCTACTCCGAACGGGGGACTGCCACACTGGGCAATACCTGGAATGGACGAGAAATGCAGACAGCACGGCCTGTGGGTGGTGCCAGTACCAGACACAGACGAGGGAGCATTTGTTCAAGCACTGCAGGAAATGGAAGTGACAGCAGAAGGTCCTGTGGGCAGAAGTATAGAAGGAGACAGGGAAAGGGAAGGACAGCCATGCGATCCGAGACCTATATGCAGATGAGCAGTACACGAGCGCCATCCTGAACTTCTTACGGACCACAGAGATGGAGAGTAGGGTGGGACCTAGAGTGAAGGCGACAATGGCAGGAGTGGGCTGAGAGACAGGAGGGGTGAGAAGGTGGAAGTAGGGCAAGGGTGCGTTGTGTTTTCTTTCTTTCAGTTTCAGTGGGAAGGCCAGAGGGGGACAGGGGGAGTTACCGTGGGCCATCGGTGGACTGTGGGAGGTCGCGGCGGACGGTGAACAGGCAAGAACTGTATATAATATCGTCATGATCCAGTAGGGTCACATACAATTAATGAATCATCATCATCATCATTCGATTGGATCACATAGCCGGTAGGAAAGCTGTCTACAAGCAGGAGAAATGTGGTATACAATGAGCTATTCAGTGACAATAGCAGCACGTAAACCGTTGCGATAGACGTCGACAAGTATTGCAGCACCCTAACCGTTGTCATAGCCGCCAATCAGAGGAAGGGATGAGCGATCCGACATGCTATTCGATGACAATTGTGGTGCATAAACCGTTGGGATAGCCATCGCCGAGTGGAAGTGAAATGCGATCCGCCGTACTATTCAACGAGCATTGCGGTGTGCTAACCGTTGATACCCATCGACGAGCGGACGCGATAAGTGATCCGACGTGCTCTTGGACGAAAATTGTGGTAAGCAAGCCATTGCAATAGCCGTCGATAAGCGGAAGAGATGAATGTTCCGACCTGCTATTCAACAAGCATTGCGGTGAGCAAACCAGTCTGATACATATGGATCAGCAATCTGAGGTGCCATTTGACAATTGCAGTACGTAAACCGTTGGGATACCCGTCAACATGTGGAAGTGGTGTGCGATCCGACATGCTATTCGACGAGTATTGTAGCACGCAAACCGTTGGGATAGCTGTCAGCAATTATTGAGACGCGCAAACCGACAGGATCGCCATTAACAAGTGGAAGCTATGAGCTATCCGATACGCTATTCGACGAAAATTGCGGCATGTAAACCATTGGGATAGCCATCGGCAAGCAGAAGTGATATACCATCCGACGCTCTATTCGACATGCATTGCGGTAGGTAAACCAACGGGATAGCCTTTGATGAGTGGAAGCAATTGACAATCCGATGTGCTATTCGACGAGCGTTGCAGCGTGCAAACCATTGGGATAGCCACCAACAAGTATTGTGGCACGTAAACTGACAGGATAGCCCTCGATGAGTGGAAGGAATGAGCCATCTGATGCACTATTCGATGAGCATTCCAGCGCATAAACTGACAGGATAGCCGGTGACTAGAGGAAGCGATATGCTATCCGACACACTATTCGATGAGCATTGCGGCATGTAAACTGTTGGGATAGCCATTGACAAGTATTGCGGCGTGTAAACCGACAGGTTAGCCGTTGACAAGCTGAAGCGATGCGCCATCCGATGCACTATTCGACGAGTATTGCAGCGGGTAATCTGATGGAATAGATGTGGACAAGCAGCAGTGATCAGCGATCTGATGCGCTATTCAATGAGCATTGCGGCACACAAACCGTTGGGATAGCTGTTGACAAGTATTGTGGCATGAAAACCGTTGGGATAGCCTTCGACAACTATTTCAGCACGCAAACCGACAGGATAGCTGTCAACAAGTGGAATGGATGAGCTATCCAACGTGCTATTCGACAAGCATTGCGGCACATAAACCGGCGGGATAGCTGTCAACAAGCGGAAGCGATAAGCGATCCGACATGCTATTCAATGTGTGTTGAGACGCTCAAAACGTTAGGATAGCCATTGACAAGTATTACGGCATCCAAACCGTTTTGGGATAGCCGTCGACAACTATTGTGGCACGCAAACCGATGGGATTGCCATCGTCAAGTCAAAGCATTGAGCCATTCGATGCGCTATTCGACGCTCGTTGCTGTGTGCAAACCATCATGATTGAATATAGTAGTAACATAGTTTACACATGTAAAGTAGTAACATAGTTTACACATGTAGAGTAGTAACATAGGTTACACAAGACACTCGCATTTTTTCTGACTCTCTTGTGTAACCCAAGCTTTATTCATCCGTTGGAGTTGAAATATTTGGTTTTTCTGACATATTTCCTACATGTTGAGAGTTTACACCATCTGATTCACTATTCAACGAGCATTACAGCATATAAACCTATGGGATAGTCATTGACGAGCGGAAGCGATGAGCCATCCGATGCGCTATTCGACGTGTGTTGCTGCGCGCAAACCATTATGATTGAATATAGTAGTAACATAGTTTACACATGTAAAGTAGTAACATACGTTACACAAGACACTCGCATTTTTTCTGACTCTCTTGTGTAACCCAAGCTTTATTCATCCGTTGGAGTTGAAATATTTGGTTTTTCCGACATATTTCCTACATGTTGAAAGTTTACACCATCCAATGCACTATTCGACAAGCATTGTGGCACGTAAAGCGACGGGATAGCCGTCGACAAGCCTAGGCGATGAGCGATCCAATGCACTATTTGACCAGTATTGCAGCTCGTAAAACGTTGAGATAGCTGTTGACAAGTATTACGGTGTGCAAACCGTTGGGATAGGTAACGACAAGTATTGTAGTGTCCAAACCGTAGTGATAGCCGTTGACAAGTATTGCAGCATGCAAACCAATGGGATAGCCATCAACAAGAATTGCTGTGTGCAAATAGTTGGGATAGCTGTTGACAAGGGTAATCGATGCACAATCTGACCCCCTATTCGATGAGCATTGTGGTATGTAAACCGTCACTATAGACCTTGATGAGCGAAAGCGAGGAGCGATCTGAAGCGCCATTAGACGAGTGTTGTCGCATGCAAAATGTTGGGATAGCCATTGACAAGTATTGCGGTGCGCAAACCATTGGGATAGCTGTCAACAAGTATTGCAGCAGTCAAACTGACGGGATTGCTGTCGACGAGCGCAATCATAGAGCCATCCGATGCGCTATTCGACGCGCGTTGCTGCGTCCAAACACTAACATAGGTTACACAACTAAAGTAGTAACTTAGGTTTCACAAGACACTCGCATTTTTTCTGACTATCTTGTGTAACCCAAACTTTGTTCATCCGTTCGAGTTGAAATATTTGGTTTTTCCGACATAGTATTTCGTACATGTTAAATGTTTACACCATCCGATGCACTATTCAACGAGCATTACACCATATAAACCGATGGGATAGTCGTCGACGAGCGGAAGCGATGAGCCATCCGATGCGCTATTCAACATGCGTTGTTACTGCGTGCAAACAGTAACATAGGTTACACAACTAAAGTAGTAACTTAGGTTTCACAAGACACTCACATTTTTTCTGACTATCTTGTGTAACCCAAACTTTGTTCATCCGTTGGAGTTCAAATATTTGGTTTTTCTGACATATTTCCTACATGTTAAATGTTAACACCATCCGATGCAC
>Ga0307508_10001414_pt1 | contig 27013 bp, 29 predicted proteins | sample 9_EM_MG_FD_203089 | JGI IMG/M metagenome (GOLD analysis project Ga0307508, IMG submission 203089) | Populus trichocarpa ectomycorrhiza microbial communities from riparian zone in the Pacific Northwest, United States - 9_EM | ecosystem: Host-associated > Plants > Roots > Unclassified | place...
CGTAACGCCCACGGCCACCCCGAGCGCGCGGCACCAGGGCGGACCGTAGGCGCACAGCGCGTACAGCACGACCGGGAACGCGGCAGCCGAGGCCAGGAACGCGGAGTCGAACCGGTACGCGGCCAGCGGCGCCAGCGTCTGGACCGCCAACGCGGCGCTGACCGCAGTGAACGAGACAACCGGACGCACCCGACGCACAAACAGCGCAGCGTGCACCGCCAGCAGGCTGACGCACAGCACCACCCACCAGCCGGGAGAGACCGACGGCGCGATCATCAACACCGACAACGGCAGCAGGATTGCCGAGAGGACCGCCGCGAGCAGCGCGTCCGCCAACCACGGATGCTGCCGGGCCCAGGTGTACACCCACTCTGGCGACGTCCCGTTCCGCAGGCTCACCACGGCGCAAGCCTAAACGGACCCGGCGCTTTGGGGGTAGGGAGAGCCGGCTCCTCGATCGTTACCGACACTGTCCGCGAGCGAATCGCGAAACGCCCTCCGTACGCCTCCACGGTGGGCAGCACCTCGGCACGGTATCGAGCCATGCCGGCCTCGTCCCGGACCGCGGTGATGTTGCCGATGACCAGCGTTGCCATGTCACTCCTCGGGTCGATCGAATACGACAGGTCAAAGCTCGAACGGAACCGCGGTTCCGATACCGGTACCCGCAGCGAACTGCGCGGCGGCGAAGCCCGACGCCACGTCCTGCGCCGCGAGGCCGAGGGATTTGTACAGAGTGATCTCCTCCTTTCCGCTCCGGCCGGGGTGGCGGCCGAGCAGCACCTCACCGAGTTCAGCGCGGACGTGCCCGGCACCGACGAGGCTTTCGGTCAACAAGGCCCGTAGATCGCCTGACTCACCGGCCTCCGATTCGCGGCTGTCCACGAACACCGAGCAGCGTGCGACCGCGGTGGAGGTCAGTTCCCGCTGGCTCAACACCACAGCGCCGACCGCGTTCACGTGTGCCCCGGCGGCCAGGTGTTCGGCCTCGACCAGCGGAACGACGGTACCGACGACCGTACAGATCAGGTCGGCGTCAGCGGTCGCGGCGATCGGCGACGCGGCCACCTCGACGTCGATGCTAAGGCTGCGGGCGGCCCAGTCGCGAAACCGCTCGGCGTTCTCCCGGGTACGCGACCAGACCCGCACCCGCCGCAGCGGGCGGACCAGCCGCATCGCCTCCAGGTGACTGCGCGCCTGGACACCCGAGCCCAGGATTGCGAGGTCGCCGGCGTCGTCCCGAGCCAGCATGTCGGTCGCGGCAGCCGAAGTCGCGGCGGTCCGCACCGCCGTCACCGCAGCCGCGTCGAGCACCGCGGCCGGAACGCCGGTGCGCCCGTCGCGCGCTCGCTGGCGTTGTTGTCCAGGCTGATCATGGGGTAGTCGCGGTGCGCGGCCAGGCCGTTCCATTCGCGGTCCAGGGTGGCGCGGGCCTTCTTCGCCGGTTGTTGCAGCCCGGGGCCTGGCCATTTGGGTCTGTCGGGCGATGTCGATCGCGTCCAGGGCGGTCCGGGTGGACCACGAACCGCCAGCGGGGGAACAGCCATCTGACGTGAGTTCCCGACCAGAGCCTGCTGCCGGACATCGGGAGATCGACATAGAGCGGCGCAAGGCCCGCGACGCCGCGCGGGCTGCGGAACTCGATGAACGCCAACGACGGCTCGACAGCCGTGAGGCTTACCAGGACGTAGTTAGCAACCAGCGAAACCGCGAGGCCGACCAGCGAGACCGGGAAGCCGATGAGCGGGACCGGGAGGCCGACAGACGCGAGGCACAAGCCGACCAGCGCGAACTGGCGGCACTCGAACCCTTCATGCGGGCCGGCGCTGACGGCATCAACGCCGACGAGTACGACGTCCCACCGCGGCCGTCACCAGGCAAGGACACTCTCGACTCTCGGCCACGCCACGATCCTGGTGAGCCCTGACCGGAGGCGTACCCATCTATGCCAGCTGTCGGGATCTGCTACTCGTCCGCGTAGCTGGGTACCCACATGGCGTGATCCACGGCCGTCTCGATCTGCTCGTCGGTCCTGATCGGGGCGAAGCCGCTGTCGCGGGCGTCGCGGGCGACCGCCACGGCGATGGCACGGGAGATGCGGCGGAGGTGGGTCAACCGCGGGTACAGTGCCCCCGCGGCAAGCCGGTCGGTGGGCATCATCGCGGCAAGTGTGGTCGCGGCGACGAGGAACATCCGGTCGGTGATCTCGCGGACGCCTCCGACAATCGCACCCAGACCGACTCCGGGGAAGACGAACACGTTGTTGGCCTGCCCGACAATCCGGTCCTGGCCGTCCACCCGTACCGGATCGAAGGGACTGCCGGTGGCCACGATCGCGCGTCCGCCGCTCCAGGCGAATACGTCAGCGGGGATTGCCTCGGCGTTCGCGGTGGGATTGGACAGCGGCAGCACGATCGGGGCCGGCACTCGCGCCGCCATCTCGCGGATCGCTGTCTCGGTGAAGGTACCCGCGACGCCGCTAGTTCCAATCAGGACAGTCGGCCCGACGTTGCGCACCACGTCTTCCAGGCTGTATTGGGCGGCGGGCGGGAAGCCGTAGCGACCCAGTTCGTGCTGGGGAAGAGCGAACGGACGCTTGTCCTCGTCCATCAGGTCGCGGCCGTCGAAGATGAGACCGTGAGAGTCCAGCATCAGGATGCTGTGCCGCGGGTCTGCGGCACCACCTTGGGCGCGCATGGCCGCCTCGATGAGCCGCGCGATGCCAATACCGGCAGCACCCGCCCCGACCAGGACCAGGCGCTGGTCGGCCAGCGCCTCGCGGCGCGCGCTCAACGCAGCGAGGATCCCCGCGACCACGACGGCGGCGGTGCCTTGGATGTCGTCGTTGAAGCTTGCCAAGCGATGGCGGTAGCGCTCCAGGAGCCGCAGCGCGTTGTGCTGCTTGAAGTCCTCCCACTGCAGCACGGCGCCGGGATAGGTGGCGACGACGGCGTTGACGAACTCCTCCACGAACGCGTCGTACGCCGGCCCGCGCAGCCGTTGCTTGGGGTAGCCGAGGTAGAGGGGGTCGCGCAGCAGTTCCTCGTTGTCGGTTCCACAGTCCAGGGACACCGCGAGCGTGCGGCTCGGGTGCACGCCGGCGCCCGCGGTGTACAGCGCCAGCTTGCCGATCGGAATGCCCATCCCGCCGGCGCCGAGGTCACCCAGCCCGAGAATTCGCTCATTGTCGGTGGCCACGATCAGCTGCACGCCAGAGCGATCGACGTTGTGCAGCAGCTGATCCATGTGGCCTGTGTCATCCGGAGTCACCCACAGTCCCCGGGCGCGACGCACGATGTGGCTGAACTGCCAGCAGGCTTCCCCGACCGTCGGCGTGTAGACGATCGGGGCCAACTCCTCCATGTGCTCGAACAGCAGCCGATGGAACAGAGCCTCGTTGCGGTCCTGCAAGGCGGCCAGCCCAATGTACCGTTCGAGGTTGTCCGGCTTGCGGCGCAGATGCTCCAGCTCGAGGACCACCTGCTCCTCGAGCGTGGCGATGCGGTAGGGCAAAAGGCCGCGCAGACCGTACGCGTCCCTCTCGCTGCTGGTGAAGGCCGCATCCTTGTTCAAGGTAGTGTGGGCCAGAAGCTCACTCCCACGGAAGCTGTGTGCCATGCGTATCACGCTGGTCATACCTTCTGCGGTGCACCAGGGCCCGACGGCCGGACCCGGGGGCCGTTGGTCCCCCCGCTCAGGATAGGTCGGCACCGCCTCGCGGGACCCACATACCAAGAACAACGCCACAAAGCCGTGCTGGCGGCTACTCCGTCAGGGAGAGGGCCCGGCTCGGGCAGATGTCGACGGCGACCTGTGCCCGCTTCAAGGCCTCGTCGTCCGCCGGGGTGTCCTGGAGGACGACAACCGTGCCGTCCTCCTCGCTCTGATCGAACGCGTCCGGGTCGGTCAGGACGCACTGGCCCGCTCCGACGCAGCGGTCGAGGTCCGCCACGATCGTGGTCATGCCGGCTCCGCCCACGTCACGGGTACCTCGTGGATGCCGTAGATGAAGGCGTCGTCCTTGTAAGGCAGCCTGTCGGCGGGTTTGGCCAGCCGTAGCGTCGGAATCCGGCGAAAGAGGGTGTCGAAGACGATCTGCAGCTCCATGCGAGCCAGGTTCTGGCCGAGGCACTGGTGGATGCCGAAGCCGAAGGCGACGTGGTTACGGGCACCCCGGTCGAGCTTGATCTCTTCCGCCTCATCGAAGGCCGACGGGTCGTGGTTGGCCGCGTTGCTCAGTGCCAGGACGGGGTCGCCGGACCGGATGGTCGCGCCCCCGATCTCCACATCCTCGACGGCGACGCGGGAGTTGGCGAACTCGGCGATCGTGTAGACCCGCAGCAACTCCTCGATCGCGGGGAGCGTACGCGTCGGGTCCTCGCGCAGCGCCGCCAGTTCCTCCGGCCGCTCCAGCAGCGTCACCACGCCCAGCGAGATCATGTTGGCGGTGGTCTCGTGCCCGGCAATCAGCAGCAGGAAGGCCAGCGACAGGAGGTCCTCGGGGTCGTTGCCCTGGGCGAGCTGACGGCCCAGCAGGTCGTCGGCCGGGTCGGCGGCCTTCTCGGCGATCAGGTCCCTGAGATAGTCGCGCAGCTCCGTGACCGCCTGCCGCCGGCCCTCGGCTGTGACGGTGCGGCTCAGCAGGGCCGAACTGCGGGCCTGGAAGAAGTCGTGGTCGTGGTACGGCACGCCGAGCTGCTCGCAGATGATAAGGGACGGCACCGGCAGGGAGAGTGCCCGTACGAGATCGGCGGGGCGCGGCCCGGCCAGCATCGCGTCGATGTGCTCGTTGACGATCTGTTGGATGCGCGGGCGCAGGTCGGCCATGCGGCGCACGGTGAACTCGCCGACCACGGCCTTGCGGGCGGGACCGTGCTCGGGCGGGTCCAGCTGGATGATCGATCGGCGGAGGAGGTCGAATGCCGGTCGCTCGCGCGTGAACCGGGGGAAGTTCGGATGCTGGCGGTCGGAGCTGAACCGCGGATCCGTGAGCATGGCGCGGATGTGCTCGTGCCGGCTCAGCGCCCAGGCGACCTGGCCACTGGGCAGGGTGACCTGGGAGATCCCGGATTCGGTGTCCCGGATGCGGGTGTGCTCGTCCGGGGGCGCGTACGGGCAACGGCGGGTGGTCTGCAGGGCGGGAGCGGTCACCGAGGAACCTCCATCGGTCGCGGTCGAATCTAAGCGGAATAGAATCCTCCGCTTCTTACCCGAGAATAGCTCCGAATCCGGACATTCGTCTAGAGTGGGCAGTGAGGTCGTCAGGAATCCAGGTGGAGGTCGGCCACGCTGATCGGCGCGCCGGGAAGCACGCTCCGCCCGCCGGAGTGCAGGCCGTCCAGGATGAGGGTCAAGCAGCGCCGCATCAGCAGGTCGGACATCTCGGCGGACCGGCTCGGTGGCGGTTTGAGCAGGAACGACACCACCGCGAACACGTCACCGGCGCCGACGTCGGACCGCATCGAGCCCTCGGCCTGGGCCCGCTCGACCAGGCGCTCGACCACGTCGATCACCGCGGCGCGGGTCTGCCGGAAGTCGGGTGCCTCTTTGAAGGCCTGCCGCGTGCGCTCGTCCATCATCGTCACATGCGTGCTGAACCGCAGGTCGACGGCCCGGCAGACGACCCGCGCGAGGGCGTCCCAGGCGGTCGGCTCCTCGCCGACCGCGGCGTGGGCGTCGGCCAGGATCGCCGCGAGGCTCTCCAGGGCCACGGCGCGCAGCAACGACCCCCGGTCGGGGAAGCGTCGGTAGAGCGTGCCGACGCCGACCCCGGCCCGCCGGGCGATCTCGTCCATCGGCGCACCTGGGCCGATCTCGGCGAACACGACCCGGGCCACGGCCACGATGTGGTCGCGGTTGCGCTGGGCATCGGCCCGCAGTCGTGTTGTTTCGACCTTCATCGAATCCTCCCGCGTTCCCGGCAGATTATCCGGGCGCGGTCTTGCCGGCCACCGGGCCGCCGGTCCGGATCCAGCGGCGTCCGGCCAGATCCGCGCCTACCTCACACCGTCGACGACAGCGTGCCGGCCCGATAGCGTCCGCACCACGGCGGCGGGTAGGCGCCGGGCGGGCACCCCCGGATCGGAACGAGCCGCTGGCGTCGCAGACCATCGACTTGCGACGAATCATTCTGCACGTCATCGAGGAGACCGCTCGGCATGCCGGCCACCTGGACGCCGTGCGTGAGCTCATCGATGGGCGCACCGGGCTGGGGCCACGCTGACAAGACCGAGTCCTGTACCAGCCGCTGGAACGTTGCGGGTGCCGAAAACCTCATCGATCCTGGTCGCAGGCATTTTGATCATCGAGGTGCGAGGGCTGCTGCCGGCGCCGGTCCACAACAGATCGCCGACACCCTCGCCAACGAACTGCCCGGGTTGCACTCACCTCGCCGGCTGCTATCGCTCCACTCGTCGTGAGCCAGAACCCGCAAATGCCCTACGTCGTTAAGGTGTACGCGTGAGCGTCGCCTTCGTCTCCGGACATCTGAACCTGACCGACGCCGAGTTCGAAGCGCACTACGTGCCTACGCTCGACCGTGCCCTCGCTGCGGGCGACTCATTCGTGACCGGCGACGCCCGTGGCGCCGACCTCCTCGCCCAGCGGTACCTGCTGGCTCGCTCGGCGAGCGTCGTCGTCTACCACATGCTCACCACGCCCCGTAACAACACCGGCTTCCCCACCGTCGGCGGCTTCACCAGTGACGACGAGCGCGACCGCCGAATGACCGCCGACTCCGACTATGACATCGCCTGGATCCGCCCCGGCCGCTCGAAGTCCGGTACCGCCCGTAACCTGGCCCGCCGTGCTGCGCCCTGAGTCGGAGCTCGTCCGGGCACACGCTGCGCATCGTGTGACGAACCACCACTCGATAGTCACCACCTCGGTCCGCAGATCGTTGCGGTAGGTCCCAGATCCCCACCAGCCAGGTCCGATAGCCAGCCAGCGACATCCCGAGCAGAGTCTCCGGCGGGCTTACTCCAGGTTCCCTCGAATGGCTCAACAACGGTGCCATCCCGCGCGGGCCCAGGACGGTCGCGGACTGGAAATGGTCGGGTTTGACAGTCACCTATCAGCGTTTCGGGTACACGCCTACCGGCTATCCAGCCGTCCGGGTCAAGAGGTTGAGGCGGCGCAGCTGGGCCAGGAAGCTGTTGTCATATCCGGTGACCGTCATCTGCCCCGGCACGTCGATGCCGGCCCGGTCGAAATAGACGAGCACGCCGATCGCGCACCGATCGTTGTAGGCCGCGACGGCGGTGACTCCGGCCTCTGGGGTCCAGCGCCTCGGCGGCCCTGATCCCGTCCGGCTCCGTCTCTCCACCCGGCAGGGTCAAGGGCTCCAGGCCGTGGTGCGCCATGGCCTCCGCGTACGCCCGGCACCTCTCGGCGGAGACGAAGCCGTCGTCGTCGGCGTGGGCGATCCGCCGGTGACCTAGCGACACCAGATGGTCGATGACCTGCCGCTCGTCGTGCGACGGGGTCACCGCGCCCAGGCCGACCTCGTATCCCCGCAGGTCGGCTACCCGCTGGATCTCCTCGACGAGTTCGGCGTGGAACGGGTTGCTCGGGGTCACGGTGACGCCGAGCATGCGGGACCGGCGGCGGGCCAGGGGGCTGGCGGTCCGGTTGGTGCGGTAGCCGAGCCGGTCGGCGATGGCGAGCACGCGCGCGGTGGTTGCCGCGGGCCCGCGCAGGCTGCGACAAGCACCGCCGCTGACCGCCGGCGTTCGGCGGAGCAACTACCGTCGCACCCGGCTCCATCACCACGTCCGGCAGACCGACGCCGCCGCGCAGGTCTTCAACAACCCGCACGTTGCCGCGCGGACACCGCGGACACCGCGGGCACGGCTGACCGGTATCGCCTGCGACGGTTCGGCAGGCCCGCGGTGACCAGGGCCACCAACGCGCAGCCGGCCCGTCCCGGCCCGCCACCCGGCGCCGAGGGCCTGGAGAAGGCGCCGTCGATCGACGCTGCTGACCCTCCGATGGCAGCGCCGGCCGGGATGGGGGCGGATCTGCGCCGGTTCTGGACGGCGTATGCGGTCAGCGCGCTCGGCAGCGGCGCTCTGCCCCTGGTGGCGATCGTCGGCAGTTGTGCCTGGTCGCGGTCGTCCAGACCGCGGGCACGATCGTGTCTACCGCGGCAAGCACCAGCTATGTGAAAGCCCTCGCCCCGCCACGCCTACGGGCGGTAGTCAACAGCCGCCTGGAGACCACGACCTGGACCGCAGCAACCCTGGGGCCGCCCGTCGGCGGCGTACTCGCGACCGCCGTCTCTCCGATCGCGTCGATGGGGGTCGACGCCGCCAGTTTCCTGCTGTCCGCGGCCGGGTGGCGACGCATCCGCCATCGCGAGCCGGCACCGGCCCTGCCCGCGGGCGACAGCCGACGGCTGGCCGAGATGGTCGCCGGGTGGCGATACATCTTCGGCCACCGGGTCTTGCTCCAGCTCTATCTGAACGCGGCCACGTTCGGCGGGCTCATCATGGCGTCCAGTCCGCTGGTCGCCGTCTACCTGCTGCGCGGCCTGCACCTGAGCACGACCGCGTACGGGATCGCGCTCGGCGCCTCCTGCGTCGCCGGAGCGGCCGGGTCGCGGCTCGCCCCGCTGATCATCCGCCGGGCCGGGCTGACCCGGACGATGCTGTGGTCGGGAGCGGCCCGCTGTGTCTGGATGAGCCCGATCCTGCTGGCCCGGCCCGGCACCGCCGGCCTCCTACTGATCATCACCGCCGACAGTGCCCTGCTGTTCTGCGCCGGGATCAACCCGGTGTTCGCGACCTACCGGATGAACATCACCGCCGACACCCATCTGTCGAGGGTCGTCGCCGCCTGGTCCATGACCGGCAAAGTCGTACAGCCCGCCTGCATCGCCGCCACCGGCCTGCTCGCCGCCACCGCCGGTATCCGCACCGCGATCGCGGTCCTCCCGGGCAAGATCACGATGGCGACGAAGCACCAGAACATCACTCGCCGGAAGGCCTGCTGGACCCGCCTTCGGAGGCATCCTGGACGGCCGTCTCGGCGCTGGGTGGTGGGTAACGAGCTCGAACGCGTCCGTAGGGGGCGCCGCGGTCCGTACGTCGGGTTCTGCTTGCTGGGCTTATCGACGTCCTTTCCCAAGCACTCAACCGGTTCGACCGTTACCAGCATCGGTCCGGTTCAGGCGGAACATGTCGTGCTGTTCGGTCCTGGGGAGTGTCAGGGTGAAGGTGGCTCCGCTTCCGATGCCGTTGCTGGCGGCGTGCAGGCTGCCGTCGTGGGCTTGGGCGAGGGCTCGGGCGATGGTCAACCCGATCCCGCTGCCGCCGCCGTGCCGGCTGCGGGCCGGGTCGGCCCGGTAGAAGCGGTCGAACAGGTGGTTCAGGTGTTCGGCGGCTATGCCTTCGCCGGTGTCGGCAACCGTTACGTCGACGTCGTGCGGGCGGCGTGTGGTGGTGGTGGTGGTGACCGTGACGGTTCCGCCGGGTGGGGTGTGGCGCAGCGCGTTGCCGAGCAGGTTGTCGAGGATTTCGCGGAGCCGGTCGGGATCGGCCCACACGGCGACCGGTGTCGGGTGGCGGCGATGGTCGAGGGTGACGCCTTTGTCGGCGAACATGACCGCGGCGGCGCGCAGGGCGTCGTCGATGGCGTCGTCCAGCGGCATCGTCTGGCGACGCAGGTCGAGTCGGCGCTCTTCGGCGCGGGAGACGCTGTCGATGTCGTCGATGAGCCGGCGCAGCCGGCTGGTTTGCTCGCGCAGGGTGTGCCAGGTGTCGGCGTCGGCGGGGATGACGTCGTCCTCGATGCCTTCCAGGAAGCTGTCCACGGTGGCGACCGGGGTCCGCAGTTCGTGGGCGAGGTCGGCGAGCATCTCCCCGCGGCGCCGCTCGGTGTCCTGCAACGTCGTGGCCATCTGGTTGAACGCGCTGTCAAGGGCGGCGAACTCGACGCCCAGCCGGCTTGCCGGCACCCGGGCGCCGTAGTCACCGCCGGCGATCCGGCCCGCGACCGCGGCCATCTGGATGACCGGCGCGGTCAGCCGCCGGGTGATGAACCAGCTGATCGCCAAGGAGGCCAGCAGGGCCGCGCCGACCGCGATCAGCAGCGATAGCGACAGGGTGGCGGCCAGCGCCTGGTCCAGGTCCTGGCTCATTTGGCCGGACATCGCACTCATCATGTGCGATACGTGGTTGTGCAGCAGGCCGGGTGCGACCGCGACGGCAACCAGGAACAGGGTCAGCGCGCCGACGGCCACGATGAGGGCTTGGGCGGCGAACAGCCGGGTCGCCAGCCGGTCGGCGGGACGCGGGATTCGCATCAGCCGGCACCCATCCGGTAGCCGACGCCGCGTACGGTGCGGATGTATCGCGGCGCGGTGGCATCGTCGCCGAGTTTGTGGCGCAGGTTGCCGACGTGGACGTCGATGACGTGGTCGTCGCCGTACCAGTCGCCGCTCCACACGTGTTCGAGGAGCTGGCGGCGGCTGAACGCGACCCGCGGCTGGGCGCTAAGCGTGTCGAGCAGGTCGAACTCGGTCCGGGTCAGCTCGACCGGATCTCCGCTGACGCGGACCTCACGGCCCGCCGGGTCGATCTGAAGTTCCCCGAACTGGCGGATCCCAGGGTTGGGCGCGGCGGCGCGGGGACGGCGCAGCATGGCCCGGACCCGGGCGACCAGTTCCCGCGGGGAGAACGGCTTGGTGAGGTAGTCGTCCGCGCCCACGGACAGCCCGATCAGTTTGTCGACCTCGTCGGTCTTGGCGGTCAGCATGATGATGTAGGCGTCGCTGAAGGTCCGGATGCGGCGGCACGCCTCGATCCCGTCGATGCCGGGCAGCATCAGGTCCAGGACGATCACGTCCGGGCGGTGGTCGCGGGCCGCGGCCACCGCGCCCTCACCGTCGGCGGCGGTGACCACGTCGAACCCTTCCCGGGTCAGGTAGCCGCTGACCACTTGGACCAGCGGCGGTTCGTCGTCGACGACCAGCGCGCGGAAGCGGATGCCCGCGGCACCCGCCTCCCCGCTACCCGCGTGCATCCGTGCTACCCCTCGCTCATCGCGATGAACTGCCCATGCCAGGTGTGATACCACACGGCCCCGGTAGACGCGTTCACCGACATCATCCCGACGATCTTTCCGCTGCGAAGCGTGTGCAGGGTGTAGTAGCCGGGAAACTGCTCCGCGTCGCCCGCGGTCAGACCGGGCCGCTGCCCGTCGAGCCAGCGCTGGGCTGCCGTCACGGCCTCGGCCGCAGACACGAGAGGCGTTCCGAGCGCCGCGCCGGCATGCGTGCCGTAGGTGGTGTTCCACATCATCGCCGGGCCGTACTCGATGCTCACGCTGCCGTCACCGGGATCGACCAGAACCTCCGTGGCACCCTGCCGGTCAGCGGTGACCAGCTCGACGTAGAAGCCGTTGGCAAACGACATCACCTCGCCGGCCTGCAGGCCCAGCCGGTCGGCGAGCACTTGTGCCCGCTGCCGGGCTCCGTCCAGCGACGCGACCCGACGGCCGTCGCCGGCCGCGCCGTACGCGCCGCCCATCATCCCGGCGCCGTACCCGGTGCCGCCCATCATCCCGCCGCCGCCGGTCACGCCGGCGCGGCCCATCATGCCGGCGCCGTACCCGGTGGTCGTCGTCCCGGCGGTCCAGCCGCCCGCCGGGCGACCCGACGCCCAGGTCCCGCCGGTAACCGCCGCGGCCAGCGCCACGACAGCCACCGCCAACAACGCGAACCTCTTAAGCGTCATCGTCCTCACCGCCGGGCCTCTCGGTTCCCGGCCAATTCATCGCGGGCCAGCCGGTACTGTTCGGCGTCGATCTCACCCCGCGCGAACCTGCGGTCGAGGATCTCCTGCGCACTCTCCAGCCGAGGTTGACCACTGGCCCGGCTACGCGGCAGCAATGCCGCCACCGCCCAGACCACCAAGGCGATGAGCACGATCCAGAACAGTCCCATGAATATCCAGCCACCCGTTCCCATGCTCCAGCCGTAGCCCATCATCGCCGTCTCCTCACCTCGTCTGGCTTCCAACGACTCCATCCTCTGGCGACGCGCTCAACAGACGATGAGCCCAACCATCAAGAACTGGTCAAGGTGTCTCCGGCTCCATCAGTCCGCCGCCGGACACAGCCGGCGGGTCCAACGGCCAGCCAACAGGCCATGCTGCTGGAGGCAAGCATCACGCCGACCGCGACTTTGTACAGCGGCAGGAACGCTCGCGGGTTCGGCTGCCCGAAGTGCCATTACCGGGTTCGCGGTCTTGGTCGGCGGCGCCGTGGCCGCCCTGCATGCTGCCATCATGAACATCATCAGGTGCAGGTCGGTACGAGTGCGGCGAACAGTAGCGTGGTCGCGGGAGTGCCGGGGGCGCCGAGTCCGACCACCAGCATCGCCGTTGCGATGGCGTCCCTGCGCCAGGGTTGGCGTCTCATGACACCTCCGTTCATCGGCGGATCTCCGCCGTGCGCCCGCCTACCCCAGCCGGGTATGAGGCGTACGGCACGCGCGGCAGGCCAGAGGTCCCTACCCCCCGGGGGTATTGTCGGGAGAGGGTGAAGGCAGATCCCACAGATAGGGGACACGTCATGAGCGTCGCCGACATCATCGTCCTGCTCGCCTGCGCCGCTACGCTGGCCGGGCTGGGCTGGTTCTTCTTCGCCCCTCGCAGGGCCCACACGGCGCTGATCGGTGACGGCGTGCAGCGGGTGGACGTCGTCGTGCGCGGCGGCTACCGCCCCGACGTCATCCGGGTGCGCCAGGGCGTGGCGGTAGAGCTGGTCTTCGACCGGCAGGAGAGCGGTGACTGCACCTCCCGGGTGGTGTTCGGTGACTTCTCGCTCAGCGCCGCGCTGCCCGCGTTCACCCGCACCACGGTGCGCCTGGATCCGGTGGAGGCGGGATCGTTCGGGTTCGCCTGCGGGATGAACATGATCCACGGCACCCTCATCGTGGACCCGTCCGACGAGCCGGCCACCCCCGTCGCGGTACCGGTCGGGCCGGCACCCGAGTCGCCGGCCCCGGCAGCAGCAGTACCGGCAGTGATGGCAGCCGTCGAGGTCGAGGCCGCCCAGGCGCGGGAGCGGCGTGCCGAGATCGCCGATCTGACTCGCCGCGTGCTTCTGGGCGCGGTCCTGACCGCTCCGGTGTTGTTCGCGGTGATGGCCCATGAGATGTTCGGCGCCGGCTGGGTGCCGTCGCTGCTGCTCAACCACTGGCTGCAACTCGCCCTGATCACTCCGGTCATGTTCTATACCGGCACGCCGATCCACCGGACCGGCTGGCTCGCCCTGGCGCACCGCAGCGCCGATATGAACAGCCTCATCACGCTGGGCACGGCGGCCGCCTACGGCTACAGCCTGCTGGTCACCCTCGCTCCGGGCGTTCTGCCGGCCGGCCTGCGCGAGGTGTACTTCGAAGCGGTCGGGGTCATCCTCACGCTGATCATGCTTGGCCGGCTGCTCGAGGCCCGGGCCAAGGCTGGCACCGGCGAGGCGATCCGGGCGCTGCTCGGTTTGCAGGCCCGCACCGCCCGCGTCATCCGCGACGGCACCGACGTCGAGATCCCCGTCGACGAGGTTGTGGTTGGCGATGTGGCCGTGATCCGGCCGGGCGAGAAGGTGCCGGTCGACGCGGTCGTGGTGTCCGGGACGTCCGCGGTGGACGAGTCGATGGTCACCGGTGAGCCGATGCCCGCGACCAAACGCGCCGGTGACACTGTCATCGGCGCCACCATCAACGGCACCGGCTCGCTGCGGGTGCGCGCCGTCAAGGTCGGCGGCGACACGATGCTCGCGCAGATCATCCGCATGGTGCAGCAGGCCCAGGCGTCGAAAGCACCCATCCAGCGCCTCGCCGACGCCACCTCCGCCTACTTCGTGCCGGCCGTCATCGCTATCGCGATCGCCGCGTTCGCGACCTGGTTCATCGTCGGACCGCCACCAACGTTGACCCTCGCGATAGTCTCCGCGGTCGCCGTGCTGATCATCGCCTGCCCCTGCGCGCTGGGCCTGGCCACCCCACTGTCGATCATGGTTGGTACCGGCAAGGGCGCCCAGGCCGGCATTCTGATCCGCTCCGCCGAAGCCCTCGAGACCGCGCACCGGCTCGACACCATCGTGCTGGACAAGACCGGCACCATCACCGCCGGCAAACCTGCCCTCACCGACATCCGCACCGTCGCCGGCAGCACCGAGACTGGCCTGCTCACCCTGGTCGCGGCCGCCGAGGCCGACAGCGAACACCCGCTCGCCACGGCGATCGTTGCGGGGGCCCGCGAGCGCGGCCTGACCCTGCCGACGGCGACCGGGTTCGGCTCGGTCACCGGCAAAGGCGTCCACGCCACCGTCGACGGCCGCCAGGTGCTGGTCGGCGCCGGGCGACTGCTCGCCGACGCCGGTATCGACACGGCACCTCTGGAAGCGGCAGCAGGCGAGCTTTCCGCGCAGGGCAAGACCCCGGTCCTCGCCGCGGTCGACGGCCGACCGGCCGGCGTCCTGGCGGTTGCCGACACCCTCAAAGCCGACTCCGCCGCGGCGGTCGCCGCGCTGCACCGCCTCAACATCGACGTCGTCATGATCACCGGAGACAACGCGCGTACCGGCGCCGCCATCGCCCGCCAGGTCGGCATCCGCCGGGTCCTGGCCGAGGTCCTGCCCGAGCACAAGGCCGACGAGATCCGCCGGCTGCAGGGCGAAGGCCGCCGGGTCGCGATGGTCGGCGACGGCATCAACGACGCCCCCGCCCTCGCCCAGGCAGACGTCGGCCTGGCCATCGGCACCGGCACCGACGTCGCGATCGAGGCCGCCGACATCACCCTGATCTCCGGCTCCCTGACCGGTGTGGTCACCGCGATCCGGCTGTCCCGCGCCACCATGCGCAACATCCGCCAGAACCTGTTCTTCGCGCTGATCTACAACGGTGTCGGCATCCCGATCGCCGCCGGCGTGCTCTACCCGTTCCTCGGCATCCGGCTGTCGCCGATGTTCGCCGCCGCCGCGATGGCACTGTCGTCGCTGTCGGTGGTCGGCAACGCCAACCGGCTACGCCGCTACCGGCCCGCCGACCTGCCCCCCGCCGTACCGTCCGCGGTGGAACCGCGGGTCGAGACCGGCGCCGACCACGCAGCCCCGGCCGCACATGCGAATGGTGCCGCCGCGCGGCCGCACACCGCAACGGTCGATCCGGTGTGCGGCATGTCGGTCGCCCCCGACAGCGCGGCGGCCCACCGCGACACCACGGCGGGAACGTTGCACTTCTGCTCCACCGGTTGCGCCGACACCTACGACACCGACCCCGGCCGCTACACCACCGCGGCACCCACCCGCCAGTGACCCGCACCCCGCAGGCCGACAAACACGGATGCCCGCAGCGCGCTACGCCTGACCGGGGCCTTGAGCATCGGCGGGGTGGGAGGACATTGTGAACACCCGGATGATCGCCAGTATTCTCCGGCTTCGCCGGGCTTTGCGCCGCCACGAGAGGTGGCCGGTCGAGCGGCTGCGCGAGCACCAGCAGCGCGAGCTCGCAGTATTACGGCGTTTCGCCGAGCAACGCTCGCCGTTCTACCGCCGGTACCACCGTGGCCTGGCCGGCGCGCCGCTGCACGAGCTGCCGGTGCTGACCAAGGCCACCATGATGGACAACTTCGACGACCTGGTCACCGACCGCTCGCTGCACCTGCCTGACCTGCAGGCGTACCTGGACAATCTGCACGGCAACGAACCGTTCGCCGGCCGGTACTTCGTGTCGGCGACCTCCGGCAGTTCCGGACGCAAGAGCATCATCCCCAGCGACCCGCACGAATGGGCCACGATCATCGCCTCGTACGCCCGGGCCAACGAATGGGCCGGCATCCACGCCGGCCCGCTGCACCCGGTCCGGATGGCCGTGGTGAGCTCCACCACCGCCTGGCACCAGTCCTCCCGCGTAGCCGCCACCATCCACGGCCCGTTCATTGCCAGCGTCCGCCTCGACGCGGCGGCACCGCTGACCGGCATCGTGGCCCGCCTCAACGAGCTGCGACCCGACGTGCTGATCGGGTACGCGTCAATGATCCGCGCGCTGGCCGACGAGCAACTCGCCGGGCGGCTGCACATCACTCCCCGCGCGGTCAACTCCTCCTCCGAGGTCCTCACCGGCGAAGCCCGCGCGCTGGCCATCCGAGCCTGGCAGATCCTGCCGTTCAACGTCTACGCCGCCACCGAGACCGGCGGGATCGCCGCCGAGTGCGCCCAGCACCAGGGCATGCACCTGTTCGAGGATCTGCTCATCCCCGAGGTGGTCGACGACACCTACCAACCCGTCCCCGCCGGCCGACCAGGCGCCCGGCTGCTGGTCACCGTGCTGTCCAGCCGCACCGTCCCGCTCATCCGCTACGAGATGACCGACCGGGTCACCCTCGCCACCGAGCCGTGCCCGGACGGGCTGCCGTTCCGGCTGCTGGCCTCGATCGAGGGACGCACCGACGACCTCCTCACCCTCCCCGCCGCCGGAGGCGGCGCCATCCGGGTCCACCCGGTCGTGTTCCACCGCGTCCTGGACCTGCTCGACGCCGCCGGATGGCAGGTCCGACAAGGGGAACACGACCTCACCGTGCTGATCGCCGCCGCCGGCCCGGACTTCAACCCGACAGCTACCGCGGACGAGGTCCGGGCCGCGCTCATCAGCGCCGGAGTCCAACCGCCTGCCATCACCATCCGCCAGGTCGACACCATCCCGGCCGGGGCAGCCGGCAAACGACCCCTGGTCGTAGCGCACCGCCCCGGCAGCGCGCCCGGGTGACCCCACTCCCGCCCGGTTCAGTGACGGCGTAGGCCCGGCCGCGCAGCACGAGGTAATACACCAGCGTGACAGATCCGGGCCGGCGCCACGCGGCGCCGTGTCACAGCACAAGCCGTTCACCGCGGCGGGCTTCAGTAAACCTTCACCAGTTGCCCCGACTGTTCAATACCCCGGCAGCCGACGCTAGGGGTGTGAAGGGTCCACGGCACTACCGGAGGGAGGCGGGATGTTTCCCAACTTCTGCGGCGCGATGGGGTTCGCCGGCTGGCTGATCATGCTGCTGGTCTGGACGGCGCTGATCGCCCTGATGGTGTGGGGCATCACCCGGCTGTTCCCCGACCCGCCGCGCCCCGCCCCGCCCGTACTGCCACAGGCTCGCACACCCGACGACAGGCGGTCCCTGATCGAGCCCGGCCGGCACTGAACCGGCCCGGAACAGACCTTTGGAGGGTTGTCATGCACAGCACCCATATGCGATACCTGTTCGTCGCCGCCGGTGCGCTGGTCGTCGGCCTGCTCGTGGCGGGCACGCCGGTGCAGTCGCTGTTGCCGTTCGTCCTGCTGCTGGCGTGCCCGCTGATGATGGTGTTCATGATGCGAGGCATGGGCGGGCACGCCGGTCACGATCGCGATCAGGGCAGCCCGGCTCCCGACCGCGACCGCGACCGCGACCGCGATGAGGCCACCACCGGGCGGTAAGCGGCCACCAGCCCGTCGGCCGTCGCCGTCACCACGGTCGACGCGCGCCAGGACAACGGCCGACTTCATCGAACCTTCAGCGAACGCCCCAGAGATTCCTCATCACCGCGGTGCAGCGTCTGATGAGGCAAGGCATGTCTGCTGCCCGCCAGTCAGGATGCTGCTGCCGCTGACGTTCGTGTTCGCCGCCGGTCTCGCCCTGATCATGGTGCCGATCACGCTCGGCCTGAGCCTGCTCGCGGGCACCATCGCCAAGTACCACGCCCCGCACCGCGGGCGCCAAGGCTAACCCTCGCCACCGACGCAGGCTGCTGCTGGAGCATCGCGCTGATCGCGGTCACCGGGCTGATCGGCGCGATGATGTGGAGCGCCCGCACCACCTCCGACGCCACCAGCCGCCCCGCGCCGGACTTCACCCTCACCGACACCACCGGCGCCACCGTGCACCTGGCCGACTACCGCGGCAAGAACGTGGTGCTCTACTTCAGCGAGGGCGCCGGCTGCCAGTCCTGCCTGCTGCAGATGGCCGACATCGAACGCAACACCGCTGCGTTCACCGCCGCCAACATCACGGTGCTGCCGATCGTGATGAACACCGCCGTACAGATCAAGGGTGATATGGCCGCGAACAGCGTCCGGACACCGTTCCTGCTCGACGACGGCACCGTGTCATCCGCGTACGGCACCCTCGGCAAGGGCATGCACGCCGGCCTGCCCGGACACAGTTTCGTGCTCATCGACGCCCACGGCGTCCAGCGCTGGTACGGCGAATATCCGTCGATGTTCCTGTCCTCGACCGGCCTGCTCGATCAGGTCCGTAAACACCTGCCCTGAACACCCCGACCACGGGATTCCTTGACGAGATCTCGCTCGGCGTGGGCGACAGGCCGCCCGGGCGGCCACGCCACAACAGCCCATCCGGACACGACAAGCCCGGAGCCGCCCGGTCCGACGACCGGGGCACCGTCGGTCACCGCGGCGCCCGCCCGGCCGATGCCGGGTGTCGGGTGCTCGCGGGCAGTGTCACGGTGAAGGTGGCTCCGGTGCCGGGCCCGTCGCTGGTGGCGGTGACCCGGCCGCCGTGGCCGTCGACCAGCGCGCGCACGATCGCCAGTCCGATCCCCGATCCGCCGTGGTCCCGGTCGCGGGCGGTGTCGGCGCGGTAGAAACGTTCGAACAGATGCGGAAGGTGCTCGGCGGCGATGCCCGCACCGGTGTCGCGGACACTCAGGATCACCCCGTCCGGGTCGCGGCCGGCACATACCTGCACTTGTCCGCCGGGTGGGGTGTGGCGCAGGGCGTTGTCCAGGAGGTTCCCCAGCACCTGGCCCATGCGTTCCGGGTCAGCGTGCACGACGGGCAGGTCGGCGTCGATCTCGGCGGTGACGCCGACCTGCTTCGCCTCGTACCGGGGGCGGGCCGCGGCCACCGCGGTGCGTACCAGATCGGCCGGCGCGGTCGGGAGCGGGTGCAGGTCGAGTTGGTGTTCCTCGGCGCGGGAGACCGCCGCGATGTCCTCGGCCAGCCGGCGCAGCCGGGCGGTCTGGGTTCGCAGCACCGCGAGGGTGTCCTGGTCGTCGACGGTGATGCCGTCCTCGACCGCGTCCAGGTAGGCCTCGATCGTGGCCAGCGGGGTGCGCATCTCGTGACCGAGATCGCCCAGTAGCCTGCGTCGGGTGGCCTCGACGTCCTCCAGCTTGGTGGCCATCGCGTTGAACGAGCCGGCGAGGGTGTCGAACTCCCGGCCCAGGCCGGGCAGATCGACCCGGACCGTCCCGTGGCCGTCGGCGACGTCCGCGGCGGCGCCGGCCAGTTGCTCGACCGGGCGGGCGACCCGGCGGGCGACGTAGGCGCTGGCCGCCAGGGCGGCGATCAGTGCGGCCAGCAGCCCGACGCTGGTGGAGATGACGCTGGCCGAGGTGTAGGCCTCCTCGATGTGATGGCTCGCTGCCGCGCTGACCTGCCCGACGATGCGGTGCAGGTGGTCGTGGAAGATCGGCGGCCCGATCGTGGCGGCGACCAGCCCCAGGGTGAGTGACCCGGTCAGCACGACCAGGACCTGCGCGGCGAACAGCCGGGCGGCCAGCCCCATCCGGGTGCGGCGGCCCGGCCCGGCCGGCGGCCGTCCCATCAGCCCGCGCCCATCCGGTAGCCGACCCCGCGCACGGTGCGCACGAACCTCGGTGCGGCCGGATCGTCAGCGAGTCTGCGGCGCAGGTGCCCGATGTGGACATCGACGACGTGCTCGTCGCCGATCCAGCCATCGCCCCATACCGCGTTGATCAGCGCGGCCCGGCTGAAGGCGAGCTTCGGTCGGGCGGACAGCGCCGCCAGCAGGTCGAACTCGGTGCGGGTCACCTCGACCGGCACGCCGTCGAGGTGAACCTCGCGGGCGGCGACGTCCACCTGCAGCGGCCCGAACACCCGGGGCGGATCCTCCCCGTCCCCCTTGGTGGCCGGTGTGCTGCGGGGACGGCGGAGCATCGCCCGGACCCGGGCCACCAACTCGCGAGGGCTGGCCGGCTTGGTCATGTAGTCGTCGGCGCCGACGCCGAGGCCGACCAGCCGGTCGACCTCGTCGGTACGGGCGGTGAGCATCACCACGTAGCAGTCGGTGAAGGTTCGCAGTTGCCGGCACACCTCGACCCCGTCCAACCCGGGGAGGCCCAGATCGAGCACCACCACGTCCGGGGGCGCCTCGCGGGCGGCGGCCACCGCCTGCGGTCCGTCGAACACGCAGGTCACCTCGTGGCCGTCGCGTTCCAGGTAGCTCGCCATGACCTTGGCGAGGCTCTGTTCGTCGTCGACCACCAGTACCCGTGCGCTCATCCGTTCATCCTGACCGGTCCGGGCCCCACTCGGGCGCCGACAGCCCGGGTTGTCATGTCCGCGACGAGCAGGGACCGTCTGGGCCGAGGGACACGGCGGGCTGATGCCGCTGCCGACCGTGCTGTCCGTCGCCCTGCTCCGGGAAGCAGCCCTCGTGTACCTGTCCGCGGCCGGCGCGCTCGTCCAGGTCCGCCAACACCTGCCGTCACCCTGCGCCAACCAGCCACCAGCGAACCGGAAGACGAACAAGACTGCAACGATGAGCCAGCAGAACCCGCACCCGGCCAAACGGCAGGCCCGCATGAACGCCGCCCGCCTGACGGTGGCACGCGCCGAACGACGCGAGCGGCGCCGGCGATGGCTGACCGCCGGCATCGGCGTCGGCGTCTTGGCGGCGATCGCGGTGACGATCGGCGTGGTCATCGGTGTCAACAGCGACGGCCAGCCGTCGACGGCCGCACAGATCCCGTCGGCCCCACCGGTCACCGCCGAGGGCCGCACCTCGAATCCGCCATGGCCCGCACCGGCGGACGTGGCCGGCCGGGTTCAGGCGGCCGGGTTGCCGATGCTGGGCGAGGAAGGCGCCGTGGAACACATCCATGCCCACCTCGACGTCCTCGCCGGCGGCCGGCGGGTTGCCGTGCCGGAGAACATCGGTGCCGACGAGGCCAACCAGAAGATCAGCCCGCTGCACACCCACGACACCACCGGGGTGATCCACATCGAATCGCCGGTCCAGGCGAGTTTCAGCCTCGGGCAGGTGTTCACCGAGTGGCAGGTATCGCTGGCCGCCGACCACCTCGGCGGGCTACGGGTCGGCGACGGCAATCTGCTACAGGCCTACGTCAACGGCACGCCGTACCCCGGCGACCCCGCGGCGATCATCCTGGCCGCCCCGACGAGATCGCACTGGTGTACGGCACCGCCGCACAGCAGGCCAACCCACCTTCGACCTACCGGTTCCCCGAAGGCGAGTGATCCGCGATCCGGCCGGCATACCCCCCGTGCGAGCCGGCCGGATCCCGCGGCGAACCACCGACGGCCTACCTGACGTGCCCAGGCTTGACACCGAGACTTGTGCGCGGTCAGTGAGACCGGACCAAGGAGAACCATCGCGTCCTCCGTCCGGCCCGGTACCCTCCGCCACGGCCACGCCGAGTGGGTCGTGCGCCGTGGCGGCTACCGCGGGTTGCGGCTCTCGCAGCGTCACATCCGCATCGCCATCGGCAGCGCGAACAGCACCGCGTTGACCGCCCCGAAGACGGCGATCAACGCGACGTACGGTGTCAGGGTCACGGTCAGGCTGCGGGTGTCGATGCGGCGGGCTCGCCCGATCCGGTACGCGGTGTAGACGGACCCGCCGATGCCCAGCGCGAGGATGAGGTACTGCAGCACCTGAATGACCAGGGTCGACACGAATGCAGTCGAACCGTGGTGGCCGCCGACACCGATCGCCGACGCGGCGGTGTAGAGCACCGACTTCCCCTCAGCCAGCAGGTGGAACAGGTTGTGGGCGATGTGGCCCGCCACGTCCAGCGGGATCAGGGCGTAGCCGAACCGAGCGAAGTTGCCCCAGGTGTTCTCGTCATTGCCGCGGGCTGCGAGGGCGGAAGCGGCGGTCAGCAACGCCGCCGGCAGCCCGATGGCCACCACGAACGCGAGGGTGAAGATGATCGGGTAGCTGGTCAGCCCGGTGCTCTGGCGTACCCGGTCGAGCACGTTCGGCCAGATGTTGAGCATGGTGATGTTCTGGATGAACACGATCCCCATGATCGCCACGGCCAGCGCCGCCGCCTCGACGCGCGGGTTGCGGATGAACCACAGTTCCTTGGTCGGGGGCCGCAGGGTGAGGGTGATGGCGTCGTTGGGGCAGTTCTTGAAGCAGTTGGCGCACAGGGTGCAGTTGGCGGAGGAGTCCATGGTGCGGGGGAACTCGAACATTGGGCAGGCCGGGGCCTTCGCACCGCCGTTGAAGCACGCCGCTTTCGCGGTGCAGGTGGCGCAGATGTCGGTGTTGGCGCGTAACGCCAGGGCTCCGGTGCGGGTGTAGTTGCCGGCCAGTCCGCCGAGGAAGCACAGGTAGCGGCAGAAGGTCCGGCGTTGGAAGAACGCCCCGGAAACGATCACGGCGGTGGTCAGCAGCAACAGCAGGATCCCGGTGCCCCAGGGGGATTCGACGATGCCCCAGACGTGGTCGGCCCAGGTGATCGCGATGAACTGGGCATCGATGATCCAGATGCCGTAGAGCTTGAGGAACCTGGGCACCGGCCGGTTGACGCCGACGACCTTCTGGACGAGATCGGAGAGCTTGCCGAACGGGCAGACCGCGCACCAGAACCGGCCGACCCCCACGAACATGATCGGGATGAGCGGCCACCACAGCACCCACACCAGGGCGGTGCCCAGGTTGTCGTGGGCCAGGTCGGGACCCAGTAACAGCTGCCAGACCACGACCGCGAACACCGCCGCCGCGGCCCACTGGAACACCCCCGGGTACCAGCGGCTGCGCAGCAGCGCCGCGACCGGGCGGTAACGCAGCAGATTGCGGCCCCCCGACGACGATGCCGGCGGGGTGGGCTGTGGGGTGGGCTCGCGCGTGGGCAGGGTGTGCAAGCTCATGATGGGCTCACCTTCCGCAGTCGAGGTGAAGACAGGGGCACGGGGGCGTTCGGGGCTACCGGGCGGTTGCCCGGCGGCCGTCGGGCGCGACCGCGGCGACGCAGGATCGCGGCCGACAGCAGCACCCCTGCGTTGACCAGGCCGAACGCGCCCAGCACCGCAACCCGGGGCCGGGAGGCTGGCGGGCTGCTGGCCTCGCCGGCACCGGCGGGAGCGGCTGTCGGTGTCGCACTCATGTCCATGCCACCCATGTCCCCGCCGCCCATGTCCGCGGACGGTTCGGTGCTGGCCATGGTGTCGCCGCCTGCCATGGTCTGGCCGTCGGACATCACGTGCCCGCCGTGCGCCGTGGTCGCGGCGGGTGGTGCGGCGGTGTCCGCCCGCGTCGCCGCGGCGTACCCGCCGATGACGACCAGTGCGAGTACTGCGGACGACGCCAGCACAATCAGTGCTGTGCGGCGGGTGGGCAGTCTCATCGGGGCCTCCAGCGGATCGGTATCTCGTCGGGCATTACACAGAACCGATCGGCTCGGGAGGTGAAGAGACCCGCTCGCCAACGATGAAGATTCGCTGAAGGCCACTCGCCGAACGCCCGAAGTCGGCGATATCTACCCAGACATTCGCGATTCGCTGGTGTTGTCGGACCACGACCAGGGGGTTCCCGGCCGCGTCGGCGGGAACGGCCTCGACGATCTACACCGCGACGCTCCAAGCACCGGGTCGGCCGGTTCAGCACCCGCGACCCCCGGCTCGCCCGGCTGGAGCACGGCGCCGGTTCCAGACGGTCAGGATGCCGAGGGCGCTATCAGCGGGCGCACCGGCGAGCCGCGCCCGCTTGACTACCCGACCGCACGCGCAGGTGTGCGCCACGTCCGGGTGCCGGGCCCGTTGTTACGAGCCCGACACCCGGATCGTCGCGATCACGACTGGGTGAGAATGCCCTTCGTCGTAGTGATCTCGGCCTGCTGATCGGTGATGATCTTCTGAGCCAGCGCCTTCGCGTCGGCGTTCGAGCCCTGCGAGGTCTCCTGCTTCGCCATCGTGATGGCACCCTCATGGTGGCTGATCATCATGGTGAGGAACTGCTTGTCGAACGCCGCGCCCTTGGCGGCTGTCAGCGTGGCCATGTCGGCGGCGCTCATCATGCCCGGCATCGCACCGTTCTGCATGCCGGGCATGGAGGCGGCCATACTCGTGCTCGGCGCGGGCTTGCCCCACGCGGTCAGCCACGCGTTCATGGTGTCGATCTCCGGCTGCTGCGCCGCCTTGATCTTGCCGGCGAGGTCCTTCACCTGGGCGTTAGCGGCGCGGCCGTCGGCCAGTGCGGCCATCTGCACGGCCTGCTGGTGGTGCGGGATCATCGCCTGCGCGAAGCTCACATCGGCGTCGTTGAACGACGCCGCGCTCGCCGGGGCATTACCAGACATCATCGGGCCCTGGCCCATGCCAGTGCCCGGGGACGTGGTTGTGCTGCTGCCGCCGCAGGCGGACAGCACCAGCGTGGCGGTCAGGGCAGCGCCGACGAGCAGGCCTCGCTTCAGGACGGCACCGGGCAGCGTGGAAGTACGCATCATTTCGGGGAATTGACCTTTCGAAGTCGACTACGGATGTGCGCGAACGCCCCGGGGTACACGGTCTCAGAACCCGTGGACCAGGGATGGGCGTTCTAGATGCGCAGCACCGCTGCCGACGCGAGGATCAACCCTGGTCGCCGTCGCGGCGGCGCCCGCGGACCACCGGGCACTGACGACCGTGTGCCGCGCGCCCAGCCGCGTTCCCGGCGCCAGGCCACCAGCAGCGCGGTGAGCAGCGCGAAGACTAAGAGCCCGCCGAGCACAGCCAGGCAGATGCTCCAGCCGCTCATCGCGCCGTGGTCATCGCAATGACCTTCGGCGCAGGCCGGCACTATGGCGGCGCGAGCCGCGGTGAGCCAGGGCGGCGCAGCGGCAGCCGGCATCACGGGTGCGCCGACGGTCATGCCCATGGCTCGGTGCGTGTCCATCCGCATGCCGCAGTGGCCGAGCGTGTGCATGGCAGCCAGCCCCAGCACGGTGCCCAGCAGCAGCAACCACCGGGCGGCACGCCCGATGGTGGTCGACTCGCTTCGGGTCACCGGCACCACGCTAGCGCGCAAACATCCTGCGACCACCCCACCACCCCCACACCTTCGCCCGCTGCCACCCTTTCGCGTGACGAGGCCGCACCGTGCGAGCGGATCGGACGGCGGTACCCCGGCAACTCAGTCACGGCTGTAGATCGGTCGTTGCGTGCTCGCCGCATCACCGTGTGCATACCGCGGATCTCCGGGACAGCCGCTACGGTATGCCGCGTGACAGCGGCCATGGCGACGACCGAGCGCATCGCCCGGTTGGTGCCGGCGTTCAGGGCCGCAAGAGTAGGGGCTGCGTTGCCGGCCACCGTGGCGACATGCGACGTGGGCGCCCGCCGCGGGCGTCCGGCATGCCGGGCACGCTGCTATCGCTGGTAGCCGAGCAGCGTCATCATTCCGGCCTCCGCGTGGTAGACGTTATGACAGTGAATCATCCAGATGCCGGGATTGTTGGCATCGAGTACCGTGGACACGGTTTGCTTCGGTAGCACGACGGCGGTGTCCTTGCGCACACCGGTCCCGGCGAGGGCGAAGGTGTGCCCGTGCAGGTGCATGGGGTGCCACATCTCGGTGGTGTTGACATAGTCCAGCTTCACCCGCTCGCCGGACCGGACCGGTGCAATCGTGTCCGGGTTGAAGGATTTGTTGTTGATCGCCCAGTTGTACCGCTGCATGCCGCCGGTGAGTTCCAACCGGATGGTGCGGTCCGGGCGCCGATCCGCGAGCCGTACCTCATCAGTGGGTTTCAGGTCGCCAGCGGAGGCGACGTGGCCGTTCAGCTCCGGAGGACGCACGTCGGAGGTCGGGGCTCGGCCCGATCCGGTGCGCACCAGCGCGAACGCGGCCGCGTTCTTGCCTTCGGCAAGTGCCACGAGGGGAAACACGCCGTCGGTGAGGGTGACGAGCACGTCGTACCGCTCGCCCATGCCGATCAGCACGGCGTCCGTGGTGAACGGCTGCACGGGGTAGCCGTCGGTATGTGTCACGGTCATCCGGTGGTTTCCGAGGGCGAGCCGGAAGGCGGTATCGCCGGCGGCGTTGATGATCCGTAACCGCAGCCGGGTGCCGGGCTTGCCGCGGTAGGTCGACGGTGCGCTCGCCCGCCGGCCGTTGAGCAGGAAGTACGGGTACTTGACGTCGCCCGCGTCGCCGCCGAGCAGCTTGCTGGTGGCGCCCATCAGAAGGTGCGTGCCCGTGTCCATGCCCCCCATGTCCATGCCGCCCATGTCCATGCCCGGCATGCTGCTCGCGCCGGCGGAGGGGTTGCCCATGCCGCGCTTGAGTTCGGTCAGCACGTCGTCCGGGGTGCCGGTGACGCCGTCGAGCCAGTCGTCGAGCACGACGACCCACTCGTCGTCGTAGTGCAGCGGCTCGTGCGGATCCTCGACGATCAGCGGTGCGTACAGGCCGCGGTCCAGCTGCACGCCCTGGTGGGGGTGGAACCAGTACGTCCCGGCGTGCTGCGCTGTGAACTCGTAGACGCGTTGGCCGCCGGCCGGCACACTCGGCTGGGTTACATCGGGTACGCCGTCGGCGTCGTTGCGCAGGGTGAGGCCGTGCCAATGGACGGTGGTGCGATCCGGCAGCCGGTTCTGCAGGGTCGCGCGGACCACCTCGCCGGCCTTGACGCGGATGGGGCTGCCGGGCAGCTGGCCGCCGTAGGTCCAGGTCGCCACGGTGAGCCCGCCGAGGTCGACCTTGTCGGCCGTCGCGGTCAGAGCGAACTTCCGTACGGTGCCGGGCTTGCGGCGCGTCTCCGCGTCGCGTACCTCCGGGCCGTTCGGCGTCACGAAGCCGGCCAGAACGTTCTTAGGATCGGGGGCGCAGGCGGTCAGGGCGCCGGCCGCGGTGACGCTCAGGCCGGCGCGCAGCAGACCGCGGCGCGACAGGGGTCGCCCGGCGACGGCCGGCAGCGGTGGGAGCACAGGGTGCGTGTTCACAGATCAAGCCTCACTGGTGAAGGGGCAGTCGACTACCGCATCGCGGGG